>Ga0123356_10004849_pt1 | contig 13837 bp, 8 predicted proteins | sample TergutEmb28metaG_2_FD_92546 | JGI IMG/M metagenome (GOLD analysis project Ga0123356, IMG submission 92546) | Embiratermes neotenicus P3 segment gut microbial communities from Petit-Saut dam, French Guiana - Emb289 P3 | ecosystem: Host-associated > Arthropoda: Insects > Digestive system > Gut ...
TACCATTGATGAAGTTAATGCGCGCCTTGATGCTGTCTCAATTGTTGGAGAGTATCTTAGGCTGGAAAAAAAAAGCGGCCGCTTTTGGGGTAAATGTCCATTTCATGCAGGCGGGCAGGAAAAAACTCCTTCTTTCAAAGTAGATCCTGACCTTAAAATGTACCACTGTTTTGGCTGCGGTAAGGGCGGCAGTATTATCAGCTTTGTTATGGAAATGGAAAAACTTACATATCCCGAAGCGATAAAAAATCTTGCCAAAAAGACAGGTATAGAAATTGTTTATGAAGAAGGCAGCCTTGAAGAAAACGAACAAGGCGCTTCAATCAAAGAAGAACTTTATGAATTGTACCGCAGGTTAACTGTAACATTCCAGCATTTTTTACGGGAAGATGGAGGGAAGGGCGCGTTAAAATATATATTGGACAGAGGAATCAATAATGAAATGATAGATACTTTCAAAATAGGTTTTGCTCCGTCTGATCGTGATTTTCTATATAAATTTTTAAAACAAAAAAGTTATTCTGATGATTTTCTTGGTAAATCCGGCTTATTTTCTGCCAATTATAAAACCATTCCATTGTTTTCAGGCAGATTGATGTTTCCTATTACAGACAGGCAGGGAAAGGTTGTTGCTTTTGGCGGACGCTCCTTGCCCGGTGTACTGCAAAGCGACGGCAAAGAACCGCCAAAATACATAAACTCGCCGGAAACAGAAATTTATAAAAAAGGGCAAACCCTCTTTGCAATAGATCAGGCAAAATCGGAAATGAGGCAATCAAAAACTGTCTATCTTGCCGAAGGATATCTCGATGTAATTGCCCTGCATCAGGCTGGAATTACAAATTCTGTCGCTCCTCTTGGAACAGCCTTTACCGATGAACAGGCAAAATGGCTTCGCCGGTGGGTAGACAGGGTAATATTGATTTTTGATAACGATGAAGCAGGGCAGCAGGCAGCTTATAAGGCAATCATTATATGCAGGAAAAACGGCATTTCCTGCTCTCTTGTTAATATGTCACCGGAAAAAGATGAAGAACCGGAGCTTATAAAGCAAATACAGACAAAAGATCCTGCCGATATTTTGCAAAAATTTGGCCCCGAGATATTGAAAAATATTCTAAAATTCACTATAAATGACTTTGAATACCTTATTTCCCGCAGTGCTCTACAATATGCCAGGGCAAACGGTGATATAAATGGCGCAGCCGAATTTATGTTTCCTTATTTGGATGTTTTGGATTCGGAAGTTGACCGCTCTGATTATATGACCAGGGTTGCCGATATTTTGAAAATTGAGCGAAATGCGGTTTTAAAGGATTTTTCAGAATGGAAAAGAAAAGGTTCCAGGGATTCTTATAGAAACCCCTCTGGCGACAGGTTAGATGAGATACAATACAAAAAGGTTGTACGGACTGCCGAGCTTAGCCTGCTTGCTTTTGTAGCGCTTAATATGGACCTTTATTCTGAATTTCGCGGCGCTCTTGAGATCAAGGATATTGATGATTGGGCGGCCAAAGAACTTTTCATCGCGTTGGAGGAGTGTTATAAACACGATGAAAGCGGCATAGATTCCCTTTTAAAAAGGATAAATAATGAGGCCCTTCGTAATTTTATTGTTGACAGGGGGACTTCAGGAGAATTTAAGGGCGAGTCCCGCAAGTTTATGGAGGACGGGATAAGCAAAATCAGAAAAAAAAGACTTGAAAAAAGACAACTGGAGATTAATGCCGAGTTACGCGAAAACGAACGCAGACAAGAGGACACAGATAATATTGACGAATTGCTTGCAGAAAAAAAGTATATTGATTCTCAAATCCGAAAACTCGAGGGAAGATAGTTAATGTTAAAATTTTTCAAAACAAAAACCAGGAAAACACAGCCGCTTGTTAATCATTTTAATAAAAAACCAAACCACAGAATATATTTTAAAAAACGGCCTGAAGTTACTGAGCCCAAGTTAGACATTATAGATCAGACAATTTTAGCAGAACAGGAAATTCTTGATCCTGCGATTATTAAACTGCTGGAATACGCTAAAGTAAAAAAAACCCTTTCTTATGAAGAACTTTCCGATTTTCTGCCCGAATATATAACCAACTCAGACAAAATCGAACAGGTTCTTATCCTGCTGGAAACAAATAATGTTCAACTGGTAGAAGAAGAAAGCGCGTCGGAAGAAGATGAGAATGATAACAAGAAAAATCAAAAAACTTCAAAAAAGAAATCCGGAGCCGGAAACGAAAAAGATTCTTCTCTTGTAGATGACCCGATAAAACTATATCTGCGCGAAATTGGAAGGGAACATTTGTTATCAGGCGAACAGGAAATTGAACTTTCCAAGCAGATGGAAGACGGAGAAAACATTGTAAAAAATGTAATAAAAAAATCGGGCATGATAATACCTGAGTTTTATTCAATTGCGCAAAAAGCCTTTACAAAAAAAGATATACGCGAACTTAATCTGTCAAAAAAAGAAATAACAGAACACATGACAGAATACCGCAGGTTAAATCAATTTTACAAAGATACGCTGCGTACAATTCATCTTGATTTAAAAAACTACATGGAATTAAAAAAACAATTAATAGCCAAAGATGAAGATTATAAGGAAGACAAGGATTGTTCCAATATTAGAAAAAGGATCATGAAGGCTGTAAAAAATACCCAGATACATCCTGATGAAATTCAATTGTTCTCTGATAAATTTATCATTGCCGCAAAAAAAATAAAACGCTACAACAGGGAAAAAGAACGGCTGGAAAAACATTTAAAGATAGATTCTCTGAAAGAAATTCGCACTCTGGGAAGATTTCTTACCATTAAGGAAGAACGGGAAAAACTGGAGAAAGAACTTGGGCTTTCATCCGATGAAATAAAAGAAAAAATACGGCTTGTTCAGGTAACTGAAAAAAAACTGAAAGCCCTGGAAATTGAATTTGAAGAGTCGATTGAAAATATAAATCAGATGGCAAGTGAAATATATCATGGCAGAATTTTGATGAAACACGCAAAGGACAGGCTTATAAGAGCCAATTTGCGTCTTGTTGTTTCTATCGCAAAAAAATATACAAACAGGGGATTACATTTTTTCGATCTTGTTCAGGAAGGCAATATCGGCCTTATAAAGGCAGTAGAAAAATTTGAATATCAGAAAGGTTTTAAGTTTTCTACATACGCAACATGGTGGATCAGACAGGCAATAACCCGTTCTATTTCTGATCAGGCAAGAACCATCCGCGTACCTGTACATATGATCGAGCAGATAAACAAAGTAGTACGAGAATCCCGCCAGCTTTTACAGTCTTTGGGGCGGGAACCTACTGATGAAGAAATAGCGGAAAAACTTGGCTGGACAGCGCTGCGGGTTAAATCGGTCAAAAATGTCGCTCGCGAACCCATCAGTCTTGAAACGCCAATCGGCGAAGAAGAAGATTCATTGTTAGGTGATTTTATTGAGGACAAGGACGTTGAAAATCCCGCAAATCAAACCGCATTTAAGGTACTGCAGGAGCAGCTTGGAGGCGTGCTTTCAACGCTTCCCGCGCGCGAACAGGAAGTATTAAAAATGCGCTTTGGTCTGGATGACGGATATTCGCTTACTCTCGAAGAAGTGGGCTTGTATTTTAATGTAACCCGTGAAAGGATAAGACAGATAGAAGCAAAAGCACTTAGGCGCCTGAGGCATCCAAAGAGAAGCCGCAGGTTAAAAGATTATTTGGATAATTGAGGAGGGAATATGGTAACTGACAACGATCTGGATAAGTTGAGGAACTTGCAGGAAATTATCTACGAAAAAATTGGTCTGGAAAAAAGTATTCTGGAAATACCCAAATTATTGGGGACACAGGAAGAACTTTTAAACAGGTTAAAAAAGACTTTTATTGATAAAAATTCGGATTATGAAAAGATAAAAGCGGAAGAAATCGATCTTAAAAATAAACTTGCTGATACAGAAATTTCAAGAGAAAAATCCGAAAAAAACATGGATGCCATCAGTACTCAGCGTGAGTATGAAGCGCTTGACAAGGAAATAAAAGACGCCTCCGAAAAGGAGCAGCAATACCGTAAAGAATTACAGCAAAGGGAACGGATTTTAACAGAACTTGACGGACAGATAAAGCAGCAGGCATCTTTGATTGAACAGCAGGAAAAAGAACTTGAAGACAGAAGAAAAAAAATTGAGGCAGAAATAAATGAAAAGAGAAAACAGATCGATGCTTTGCGCAAAAAAGAAAATAAACTGACAGAAAATCTGGACACCGAAGTTGTTTTTAAATTTGAAAGAATTATCAAGAACAAGATGGGCATTGGTATTGTCGCAATCAAGGGAAATGTCTGTATGGGCTGCCACATGATTCTGCCTGTTCAGTTTGCAAACGAAGTTAGAATAGGCGAAGAATTTGTTTTTTGTCCTTATTGTTCACGTATTCTTTATTACGAAGAATCCGCTGTTGGTGAAGAAGACTATTTTAACACCGAAGATACAGGCGCTCTTTCTGATCTTGACGATATGGAAGATGAAGAAGAAGAGGATTTTGAAGAAGAAGAGATTGTAAATATCGATTCTGAAGAGTAAGTTTTTAGTGATGAACCAGGCTGCCGCCTTGTTTGGTACTTGTATCAGGCATGGAGGAAAGTCCGGGCTCCGCAGGGTATGATGCCGGGTAACACCCGGGATGATTTAAGGAATATTTTCCTTAAGTCAGACAGATAGTGCCACAGAAAATATACCGCCCGACCACTTAAAATGTTAAGACTTGACTTTTTGTTTTGTTTTTTGACATTTTAAGTGGTCGGGTAAGGGTGAAAAGGCGGGGTAAGAGCCCACCTCGGCATTGGTAACAGTGCCGGAAAGATTCCAGCGAAGCTGGAAAACGGCAAACCTCATCAGGAGCAAAGTCAAATAAGCGCATCGGTTTCCCGCCGGTAGTTGCGCGGGTAGACTGCAAAAATGGGTCAGAAATGGCTCTTTTAGACAGATGGCAGCGCCTGACCACTAAAATGTATATTTTAGTGGTCAGGAAACAGAACCCGGCTTATGGTTCATCACTTTACAAGGTGCCAGACTGCAGTCTGGCACCTTGTAATGTTGACACTTAACCGAAATTTATATAGAATTCTCACAGAAATATGTTAGATAATAGTTCACGGACCCGATATGGGAGACATTTATATAGGCTCAAAAGGATTCGTACTATTGGTATTGTATTTTTATCATTTTTAATTGTGTCCGGTATAATTTTTACATTTTTTCAAATAAATAACAGTGTAAGAAATGAAAGACGCGAACTTTTGCGGGTATGGAATGACGGGAACTATGAAGAAGCTTTTAGAATCAGTAAAAATGCGCTCTTGGAAAATCCTGTAGATTATTTTCTTCTAACCATAAATGGTTTTTCTGCATACCAATTGGGAATTTCACAAATAAATAATCAAAATATGCTTACTTTTATTAATGAAAGTATTTTTTCTTTGAGAAAAGCTCTCTTGCATAAGCAGTCTGTCAGGGATGGACGTATTTTTTATGTTCTTGGGAAAGCTTACGGTATTAAAGGTCCTGAATATGCAGACCTTGCAGTTAAATATCTGGAAATGGCAAATAATCTTTCTTACCCGGCTGCGGATATACCGGAATATTTAGGGCTTGCATACGCAGCTTTCGGCGATTTCAGAAACAGTGTCGCAGCTTTTTCAATGGCCTTTACACCGGACAAACTGCCTTCTGATAGTCTTTTATTGTCTGTAGCCCGTTCTTATATGGCAATGGAAGAATACAATATGGCATATAACTATTTGCAGCGTTGTATAAGTATCTCGCAAGATTCAAGATCTATTGTAGTTGCCCGTTTTTTGTTAGCTGAAATATACATGGCAAACGGCGAATATGATAATGCAGAAATGCAGCTTTTAACTATTTTGGATGAATCAGGCGAGAATGCCGAAGCCCGTTTCCTGTTAGGTGAACTTTACAATTTACAGGGTGATACAACAAGAGCGCGCTCTGAATGGAGAATGGCGTTTAGGCAGGATCCAGCCCATGCAAGAGCAAGGGCGCGTCTCAATATATAATTAGGAGAAAAAAATGTTTGGCAACATTTCGTCGGATTTTGGCATTGATTTAGGAACTTGTAATACACTTATATATATTAAAGGAAAAGGCGTTGTATTAAATGAACCGTCTGTTGTTGCTGTAGAACGCGGTACAAAAAAAATTGTTGCTGTCGGCGCTGATGCCAAACGAATGCTTTGGAAAACACCGGAAAATATAATTGCCATAAGACCAATGCGTGATGGTGTAATTGCGGATATTGAATCCACAGAAAAAATGATACGTTGTTTTATTGATCGTGTTTTTCCACGCTATCGTTTTGTAAAACCCAGAATGGTAATTGGCGTTCCTTCCTGTATTACAGAAGTAGAAAGACGCGCTGTAGAAGAGGGAGCTTATAAATCAGGCGCAAGAGAAGTCCGTGTCATCGAAGAAAGTCTTGCCGCCGCAATCGGGGCTGATATTCCTATAAGAGAACCTGCCGGCCACATGATATTGGATGTTGGCGGAGGTACTACAGAAATTTCTGTTATTTCACTTGGAGGTATGGTTGTTACAAGCGCCATCCGTGTAGGCGGAGATGAATTTGATAATTCGATAATTAAACACATACGAAGTGTTCATAATCTTATTATAGGCGAGTATATGGCTGAAAAACTAAAGATTGAAATAGGAAATGCTTCGCCTGATAAAACAATTGACAAGATGGAAGTAAAAGGAAATGATGCGATTACAGGGCTTCCCAGGAGACTGGAAATTGACTCGGTTGAAGTAAGGGAAGCGTTAAAAGATCCAATCACTCAAGTTATCGACGAAATAAAAACTGTTTTTGGTAAAACTCCCCCGGAACTTGCAGCAGATATAGTTGATAATGGAATAGTAATGACCGGCGGGGGTTCGTTATTAAAAGGTCTTGATAAACTAATACAGAAAGAAACTGGTGTACCTGCAATTATTGCTGAAAACCCTGAAATATGCGTTGCGCTTGGAGCCGGTAAATATTTTGATTATATAAAAGGCTCCGATCTTACCAAGAATATCTATGACAGGTTGAACGGATAATGTAATGCGAGGAAGAATCTTTGGTTTTCTGTCAAAAGGAAACCGTAAATTTCCTGGAGCGCAAATCAATTCGTCTGTATTTCTTTTTATAGTACTTTTAATATTATCCTGTGTTTTACTTTTCCTGTCAACCAGAGACTTCATGTTAGGAACAAAAAATGCAGGTCTTTCTGTTTTTTCCGGAATAAGAAATGGAATTTATGAATTATCTTCCGCTGTTTCAAGAACAGTGTTGAGCATAAGAGAACTTTCTGATTTAAGAAGACAATATGACGATCTTCTGAAGCTGCTTGACCGTTTTGAAGAACTTGAACGCAGTAATGTAGAAATTATTCAGGAAAATATACGTTTGAGAGAACAGTTTGATTCTGTAAACACATTGCGTTACCGCAGAATACCGGCGCAAATATCCGGCAGAGATCCAAATAATCTTTTTTCCGCTATTGTAATAAATAAAGGGAGTACTTCCGGAGTTTCCAATAATATGCCTGTAGTTGCCTGGCAAAACGGCACTCAAGCCCTGGTAGGCAAGGTTATTCGAACCGGCGCTTTTGAAAGCCTTGTTATGCCAATTTTTGATATTAATTCCCTTGTTTCCTGCCGTTTATCTGTTTCCCGTTATGAGGGAATTATAGAAGGTATGGGAAATTCCGAAACACCTCTTTTAATGCGCTTTGTTCCGGGAAGAGCCAGAGATGAAATAAGTATTGGCGATATAGTTGTTACAAGCGGTATGGGGGGAATCTTTCCTGCAGGAATTAATATTGGACGTATCAGTGGAATAAATACACTGGAGTTTGAAACTACACTGGAACTTGATGTTGTTCCAATGATAGACTTTTCCAGACTGGAATATATTTTTGTAATAGAAACAGAACTCTCTATTTCTGATTCAACAGGAACGGATGATGGTTAAAAGCATAATATGGACTGTAATATTCAGTACTTTTGCCGCAATTTTACAATCAACTTTGATTGGCATGGTTCCTGTTTTTAAGGTTGTCCCTGATCTCGCCTTGTGCGTTTTGGTTTTTTCAGCTTATGTAAACGGAACAATGACAGGGCAAGTTTCCGGATTTTTTTCCGGATTATTTCTGGATTTTCTTTCAGCGGCGCCTCTTGGGATGAATTGTTTTATTCGCACAATTACAGGGGCTGTAGCCGGCATCTTTAAAGGTAGATTTTTTCTGGATTATATTATAATGCCGGCTATACTTTGCGCGCTTGCAACAATTTTGAAAGCTGTATTGGTTTTTATTCTTCATCTGTTCATGGGATCTGAAGTTCCCGCTTATTCATTAATAAAATCGTTGTTTTGGATAGAGCTTGGGCTTAATACATTATTTGGGCCTTTGATTTTTTTGATTTTAAGAAAATTCAGACCAATCTTTACAGGACGGAATTAGAAGTGCATGAAAGTCAGGGAAGCCGGATAATAATATTCAGGGTTCTGCTTATTATCATTTTTTTCTTTTATGCAGCCAGGCTTTTCAGTTTGCAGATACTCTCCGGCGATATACACCGTATGCGCGCATTCGACATTTCAAGGCGGACTTTTCCAATTCCTACCCAAAGAGGGGAAATATTTGACCGCAATGTTACAAGATCATTTGTCGCTAACAGGGATACTTTTGCTGTTTTTATAACAGCCGCAGATGTTCCGCGCGGAAGTATGGAAGATGTTATTAATTCTGTTTCAGCTATTTTAAATATTCCAGCTGACGAAATAAGAGCTATGATTCCAAGGCAGTATTTACAGCTTTATCATCCTGTAGAAATTGCATCAAATGTTTCTTTTTCTGCAATTTCAGCCCTTGCAGAAAGAAAAGATACTCTGCCGGGAGTTTCCTGGAACATTAAATCGGTGCGTAATTATGTTAATGTCGGCAGCCTTTCTCATATATTGGGTTATGTCGGAGAAATTACCCGTGATGAACTAACGACTCTTTTTAATTATGGCTATCAACAGGGAGACATGATAGGCAAAGCTGGTATAGAGAGGCAATATGATGAACTTTTACGCGGCAGGCAGGGCTGGGAAACCAGAATAGTAGATGCAAGAGGCAGGCATATTGCCGGCCGTGAAAGAATTATTCGCACACCTCCCGAAATGGGAAAAAATCTGGTATTGACGATAGATGCTAATTTACAAACGCTGGTAGAAAGAGCTGTAGGCCCGCAGGTTGGAGCTGCTGTTGTTATGCGGCCTTCAACCGGTGAAATTCTCGCAATGGTTTCATATCCATGGTATGATCCAAATATTTTTACAGACGGTCTTACTTCTGATTTCAGGGCTTTATTGGATGATCCTTCAAGACCATTAATTAACCGTACAATTCAATCAAGTTATCCTCCGGCTTCGACTTTTAAAATTATATTAAGTACGGCAATTTTGTCAGAAAATATTGTTCCGGTGGAACAAACAATACAGTGCCGCGGTTTTATTCATTATGGTAATCGGAACTGGCACTGCTGGAATCTTTCAGGACATGGCAGATTAAATTTAAGTACTGCTCTTGGACAGTCCTGCAATATTTATTATATGACAGTTGGAAGAGATAATGTCGGCGAAGAGAGGATTGTAAGGTTTGCCAGAGATTTTGGTTATGGTGAAATCTCCGGTATTGATCTTCCCGGAGAAGTTGCGGGACTTATTCCGACTCCTCAATGGAAAGAACGCCGTTTCTACGAAGGATGGGTTTTGGGCGATACAATGAATTTATCTATAGGACAGGGTTTTTCACTTGTTACGCCGCTTCAGATGAGTAATATGGTCAGCATGGTAGTAAATGATGGAAAAATTTTTAAACCCCATGTATTAAAGGAAGTACGTGATCCGGTTACAGGCGCTGTCGAAAGAGTTGTTACTTCCGAGCTTATTCATGAAAGTGATATAGATCCTTCAGTTTTTGAAACAGTACGTCAGGATATGAGAAATGTTGTCAGTCATGGAACCGCGCAATATCCATTGAATATTGGTTTCCTAAGAACAGTAGAAGTAGCCGGAAAAACAGGTACTGCAGAAATTGGCCTTACAGATCGCTGGCATTCCTGGTTTACGGCTTTTGCTCCTTTTAACAGTACCAATCCTGATGATAGAATAGTGGTTACAGTTCTTATAGAAGCATCTACCTTTCAGGTTTGGAGAGCTTCTGCAGCAGCAGCAATAATTTTCCAGGGGTACTTCGCAAATCAGGATTATGACGCGGCAATACGCGCTTTGGGATTTCAGGGGATGTTTTAACAGGAACAACAATGAAAATACGCGATATTCTTGGAATAGATTATTTATTACTGCTGCCATCACTGATTCTTTTGGTGTTGGGGATACTGTTTATATATTCATCCGGATTAACCTATGCGGGAGTTCAGGTTTCTGATGAATATATCAGGCAAATCATTTGGGCATCAGTTGGTTTTGCGGCAGCAGTTATACTTTCAATGATAAACTATCGCAGATTCTATAATTTATCCATGTTTATATATTTTCTTTCTTTATCACTTCTTTTATTCACATTATTTTTTGGAAATGTTCGATGGCTGAGATTAGGTATATTTAGTTTACAAGCCTCGGAATTTGTTAAAATTACTGTAATAATTTTCCTTGCCCGTTTTCTTGCAGATACCGACAGAAATAGAGATGCGTTTTCCCGGTTTTTTATAAGCTGTATAATTGTTATTGTGCCGATGCTGTTGGTTTTGCTTCAGCCGGATCTTGGAACATCTCTTGTTTATATGGCAATTTTGATAACTATGTTATTTATTTCCGGAGTAAGAATGCGTTACGTGGCATTCATTATATCCTGTATAGCGCTGTCGGGAATTCTATTGGTATTGCCGCTTTGGCAGACTCATATATTAAGAAGAACACTGCCTTTTATCGCAGTTCTTACAAGTTTTAGAATAATTATATTAATGGTGCTGTTCTTTTTTGTAATTGCAGCCATTGCTGTTTTTGGCCATGTAAAATATAAAAAAAATTATTTTTTCTGGGTTATATATATTTCTGCAATTTTTATTTTTTCACTTGTCGCTTCCTACTTTGCAAGGGAAGTACTCAGAAATTATCAATTGATGCGGCTCATTGTTTTTATTGATCCTCAGGTAGACCCAAGGGGCGCAGGCTGGAACATAATTCAGTCTGTAACTGCTATCGGAGCGGGAGGGGTTACCGGGACTGGTTATCTGCAGGGTACACAAAGTCAGTTCCAGTTCCTGCCGGAGCAAAGTACGGATTTTATTTTTTCAATTTTTTCCGAAGAGACAGGTTTTCTCGGAGGAATCTTTGTTTTCCTGCTTTATATGTTTATATGCCATCGTCTTTTGGTAATAATTAAAACCGTTACAGATCCTTTTGCAAAATATATCTGCGCGGGACTTGTTGGAATGTTCAGTTTTCACTTTATTGTTAATGTAGGAATGACAATGGGCATTATGCCTATTACAGGAATTCCGCTTTTATTTATGTCATACGGCGGCTCTGCTGTTTTGACATCCATGATAGGCATTGGCCTTGCATTGAGTATTTATGTAAGAAGGTATAACCGTTGAAGCAAAACAGGTATGTAGACCCTGTAAATGAATTAGGCGGTCAATTATTAACAATTGAAAGACCGGCGCGTTATGTTGGCGGCGAAGTCGGAAGGCTTGCAAAAAAAGACAGGGTTTTAAACGCATTAATCGCATTCCCGGATCTTTATGAAATTGGAATGGGAAACCTTGCCCTGCGTATTATCTATAACCGTTTGAACAATATACAGGATATTTCCTGTGACTTCTCCTTTGCCCCGGCTCCTGACTTTGAGAAACTGTTACGCGAAAAGAATATTCCCCTGTACGGACTTGATTCGGGTATTAGCCTGACAAGCGTTGATCTTTTAATGTTTACGCTTGGGTATGAGTTAGGTTTAAATGGAATATTGACAATGCTTGATATATCAGGAATTCCCATTCATTGTGAAGAAAGAGATGAAAGTCATCCAATAGTGATCGCTGGAGGTCCCGCAGTTTCAAATCCGCTTCCTTATTCACCTTTCATAGATGTTTTTTGGATTGGAGAAGCAGAAGCCGGTTTTTTTGAATTAGCGGAAGAACTAACAATTCTAAAAAAAGAAGGGCAGGGCAGGGCAGAATTAATTAAAAAAATTATTTCTCATCCCAACATTTGGACTAAAGGAAAGTTAGATACAAAGAGGGCAATTGATTTTGATTTTTCATCAAACAGTTTAACTTCTGCAGTATATCCTGTTCCCAGCATGAAAATTATTCAAAATCACGGCACTATAGAAATAATGCGCGGCTGTTCAAACGGCTGCCGTTTTTGCCATGCAGGTTTCTGGTACAGACCGCAGAGACAAAAGTGCCTAAAGCTGATTGTGTCCCAGGTGAACGAAATGGTAACAAAAGGCGGTTGGCAGAAAATCAGCCTGTCTTCCCTTTCTTCCGGGGATTATTCAAATATTGAAGAACTAATAGAAATTTTAAATCAACAGTTCCGCGCCCTTCATGTATCTTTTCAGCTGCCCTCACTTAAAGTGTCAAGTTTTGCCCTGTCAATTCTTGAAAAAATTTCTGTTACAAGAAAGAGTGGGCTGACATTTGCCGTTGAAACACCAAGTGTTTTCTGGCAAATAGCTGTCAACAAGGAAGTAACGCGCGAGTCAGTTGCCGCAATTCTTGAAGAAGCAAAAAAAAGCGGCTGGAGAGGGGCAAAGTTTTATTTTATGCTCGGGCTGCCTTTGGGGGATAGCGGCCAGCTGCTGGAGAACGAAGAAGAAGAAATTGTTTCGTTTATTACAGATATTGGACGTAGAACCAGAATGCATTTTAACATTAACGTTGGAATTTTCATTCCAAAACCTCATACTCCATATCAATGGGCATCTCAAATCGACAGTGAAAGCGCAGAGAGAAAACTATTATTTATACGTTCACAACTAAAGCCTATGGGTCACAGGGTAAGTATTTCAGATTCGTTGATTTCCCGGATAGAAGGCTTGCTTAGCAGGGGAGACGAACGGGCAGGCCGTCTTTGCGAAGAGGCCTGGAAGAATGGCAGCCGTCTTGAGCCCTGGAGTGAATTTATAAACAAGGAACAATGGCTGGAAATATTGAAAACAAATTCAAGCTATGTTGATATTATCTTTACAGGTAAAAAAGAACCATTGCCCTGGGCACATATAGATTCATGTGTAACTGACAAATATTTAAAAAATGAGCTGGAAAAATCCGGTAATTCTCAGCGTACACCAACCTGTAAAGAAAAATGCAGTAACTGCGGAGTATGTAAAAAGAATATTTTACCTCGAACTCGTTCCTCAGGAATGGTCACCAACAAACACGAACAAAATAAAGATTGTGTTAACCAGAAAATATGTAAAGTTAACGAAAATACAGTTAAAAGCGATCCAGATATATACAGGGTTTTATTCAGTTTTACAAAAGAAGAGAGCGCCGTTTTTCATAGTCACTTGAGTTTGATAGAAATATTTTCAATGGCATTTACCAGAGCAAATATCCCTGTAAGATATACGTTGGGTTATAATCCATTGGCAAAAATGGAATTTGCATCTTCGTTAACCCTTGGGGTGTCTGCGGATAACGAAATTGCGATAGTAAATTTTGACAACGAGGTATCTACAGAGATATTTATATCGAATCTAAATGAAAATCTGCCTCATGGAATAAAAATTAAAAATGCCGAGATCTTTTATATAAAAAGCGGAA
>Ga0123356_10004850_pt1 | contig 13830 bp, 12 predicted proteins | sample TergutEmb28metaG_2_FD_92546 | JGI IMG/M metagenome (GOLD analysis project Ga0123356, IMG submission 92546) | Embiratermes neotenicus P3 segment gut microbial communities from Petit-Saut dam, French Guiana - Emb289 P3 | ecosystem: Host-associated > Arthropoda: Insects > Digestive system > Gut ...
CAGGATCATGTCGCTCGCCTGCGCTGCCTCGGCGAGCGCGTCAGCGATTGCATCCTGTCGGTCGGGCAATATGCCGAGGTTGCGTATTCGCGCACCAGCTCGTCCGACGAGCGCAGACAACAAGACGCGATTCGAATCGTACCGCTGTGCCGGCCCCATTGGCGCGCCCGGTTCCACCAGCTCGTCACCAGTGGAGAATAACGCAACTCGTATCGGTCTACAGACCGGCAAGCCTTGCACCCCGAGTGCCGCCGCGAGCGCAAGGTCCTGCGGCCGCAGCCGTCGCCCGCGCGGCAGCGCGCAGGTTCCACGCGCGATGTCTTCGCCACGCGGTCGCGTATTGGCACCGGCCCGCAGTCCGGACGGAAAGCGCACGCGGCGGTCTCCGTCGATCTGGACGTCCTCTTGCATAAAGACGGTATCGGCGCCGGGCGGCAGGGCTGCGCCGGTGAATATTCGTCGCGCCGTTCCAGGCGGCAGCGCGTCGGTGGCAGGCTCGCCCGCGGCAAGCCGTCCCAATGCCGGCAGCACCGCGGTCGCGTCGAGATCCGCCAGCCGAACCGCGTAGCCATCGACTGCGGCGTTGTCGAACGGCGGCAGATCAACCGGCGCGATCAGGTCTTCGGCCAGGATACGACCGTCGCTCTCCTGCAGCGGCAGACACTCTGTGCCTGCCACGCAAGGCACATCGGCGGCGATCCGTCCTTGCGCCGCACTGATCGAGAGCAGTTTGCCACCAAAGGCAAAGCAGTCGTCGGACAGTTGTGCCAAGACTTTCCCCTAGCCGGCGCGCCGGGTGGACCAGTCTACGTCGTCGATCGCAACGGCGCGCGCCAGCACCTCGTCAGCGATCGCGGCGATATCGTCGAGATGATGCAGTGGAATCGCGACATCACGCAACGGAGCGTCCGACGCGATGGCGACGATGGACGGATCGGTCGGATGGAGTAGCGGTTTCGCGTTGGCCGCGCGGTGGATCTCAATCTTCGGATGTACCGCGAATCTGAAGCCTTCGACCAGAACGATGTCCACCGGCGAAAGGTGGGCGAGAAGTGCAGGCAGGCTCGGCTCGGCATCGCCCTGTTGCTCGTGCATCAGCGCCCAGCGCCGCGAGGACGCGACCAGGACTTCCCGCGCCCCGGCCTGGCGATGTTGCCAGGAGTCTTTGCCCGGCTGGTCGATATCGAAACCATGATGCGCGTGCTTGAGAGTGGACACCTCGAGCCCTCGCGCGATCAGTGACGGGATCAGCTGGCGCAACAACGTCGTCTTTCCGGCGCCGCTCCAGCCCGCGAGTCCGATCAGGCGCATCGGCCGGTCCGTGCCTTGCTGAATTGATTGAATGGCGGCCACAGTGGGTGCATCGCTTGCCGCTGATATGGTCATGAGACACGACCAAACCCCGTCCGCGCTGTCAAACGTCCCAGATGCGGAGAACCCGTGCTTCGCCGAACCGGCGCCGCTGGCCACTGCGCGCGGCTGGGTCGATGCCCTTGCGCCGCGCACGATGACCGAGACGCTGGAACTGGACGCCGCGCACGGCCGCGTGCTCGCCGACGCAGTGACCCTCGATCCGCCGTCCGCGTCCGCGCGTCGGGCGGCGACCAACGGCTACGCGGTACGCGCTGCCGACTGCGTCGGCGCGAGCCCCTACAACCCGCTCTCGCTTGCCTTGCTGGCGCCCGGTGCCAAGCGCCTGCCAGAGAATGCCGGCTGTCCGATCGCCTCCGGCTGGGAGTTACCGATCGGCGCGGACACGGTGCTCCCCCTCGATGCGGCGCAAGCCGATGGAACCGGGCGACTGGAGATCCTCGACGCGGCGCCGCGTGGTGCCGGGATCGAGGATCTGGCCCCTGCGCTTTCATTGCCGGCCGGGCGCCGCCTGCGGCCGCAGGATCTGGGTTGCCTTGCCGCCGCCGGGATCGACCGCATCGCCGTGCTGCGCCGCCCGCGCGTCGGCGTGCTGGTGCGCGGCCCGAAATCCGGTCCCGACGTGCTGACGCCCATGCTGCACGCATTGCTCGCGCGTGATGGTGCGGTGGTTGCGGCGATCCCTCTCGCGGCGGACGACAATGCAGCGCTCGGGCCAACGCTCGGGGCAGCGCTCTGCACCCCAGCCCTCGCGGACTGCGACCTTGCGGTGCTTGCCGGCCGCGCGGGCGCCGGATTTGACGATAATGCCCCCGCACAGGTTCGGGCCGCCGGCGGCAGCATCGTCCATCACGGCCTGGCGCTCCGCCCGGGTGGCAGCACGGGTCTGGCGAGCCTGCCGCAACGCGGCCGGACGTTGCCACTTCTGCTGCTGCCGGGCGATCCGGCCGGTTGTCTGGCTGCGTACGACTTGCTGGCCGCCCGCCTCGTGCGGCGGTTCGCTGGCATCACCCCGGCCCTGCCCTACCCGGTGGTGAGGCTCCCGCTGGCCGGTAAGATCGTCTCAGGCCTGGGCAGCACAGACCTCGTCCCGGTGCGGCTGGCTGACAGCCACGCGGAACCACTCGGCGGGGCCGGACTGACTGGCGCGGCGCTGGCTGATGGCTTCGTCCTGGTCGCCGAGGGCAGCGAAGGCTATGCGGCCGGTGCGAGCGTCCCTATCCATCTCTACTGCCCGACGATGCAAGGCATTGAGCAATGAGCACGGTTGACCGGACCGCCACGCTGAGGGCGGCGGCACGGCAGGAGCAGTTCCTCGACGTCGTCAGCCGCGGGGAGGCGCAACGACGCTTCCATCGACACCTGCGCCTCGAACCGCTCGGTACCGAGGACGTGCCGTTGGCAGCGGCGCGTGATCGGGTCCTGGCGCGCGACGTCATCGCCATGCTCGACGTCCCGGGCTTCGACCGCTCGAGCGTCGACGGCTTCGCCGTCCGCGCCGAGGACACGGTTGGCGCCACCGCCAGAGAACCGCGCGTGCTGACGCTCACCCCGGATATGCTGACGCCGGGCGTCGAGCCGCGGCATCCGGTTCAGTCGGGCACTGCCACGCTGATCGCAACCGGCGGGATGTTGCCGCGCGGGGCCGATGCAGTGGTGATGGTGGAGCACACCGAGATCCGCGAGACGGCGGAGGGCGCCCCTCAGATCGAGGTGCACGGGCCGGTCACCCCGGGCCGCTTCGTTGCCGCTGCGGGCTCCGACATCGCACTCGGCGAGACCGTGCTGCGACGCGGGCACGTACTGACATCGCGCGAGATCGGCATGCTCGCCGCGGTCGGCATCGCCGAGGCGCCGGTCTGGCGGTGTCCGATTGTCGCGATCTTCTCCACTGGCGACGAGATCGTGGCACCCGGCGGACCGATCCGGCCAGGCCAGGTTTACGACAGCAATGCGGCGGTCCTGGCAGCGGCGGTGCAGGAACTTGGTTGCCTGGCGCTGCCGCTCGGCATCGTCCCGGATGACGCGGATCGTCTGGAAGCGACATTGCGCGACGCGCTGGCTGCGGCCGATGCGGTATTGCTGTCCGGCGGCACGTCGAAGGGCGCCGGCGATCTTGCTGCCGGCGTCGTCAGCAAGCTGAAGGGTCCCGGCATCGTCGTACACGGCGTTGCATTGAAGCCCGGCAAACCGCTGTGCCTGGCTGTCAGCGACGGCAAGCCGGTCGCGATCCTGCCCGGCTTCCCCACCTCGGCGATCTTCACGTTCCACGAATTCGTCGCCCCGGTGCTCCGCGCCATGTCCGGCCAGCCGGCGGCACGCCAGGCAACCGTCCCCGCCACCCTGCCGCTACGCATAATCTCCGAGCGGGGGCGAACCGAATACGTCATGGCGTCGCTGCTGCGCGCACCGGACGGGGGGCTGGCGGCCTATCCCACGGCCAAGGGGTCGGGCGCGGTCACTGCGTTCTCGCAGGCTGATGGCTTCTTTGCCGTACCCGCCAACACCGAGACCGTCGCCGCCGGCACGCCGGTCAGTGTGCAACTCATCGGCACCGGGCTGGAACCCGCCGACCTCGTGGTCATTGGCAGCCACTGCGTCGGGATGGACCGGCTGATCGGCCTCCTCGAGTCCGAGGGCCTCAGAGTGAAATTGCTCGCTGTCGGCAGCTCGGGCGGACTGGCGGCGGCCAAGCGCGGCGAGTGCGACCTCGCCCCCATCCACCTGATGGACCCGGATACGGGCATCTACAACGCGCCCTACCTGACCCCGGCACTGAGCCTGGTGCCGGGCTATGGTCGCATGCAGGGTGCCGTGTTCCGCACCGATAACCCGAAATTCCACCGCTGCCGGTCGGTGGCCGATATCGTGGCCGTGGCGTCCGCGGATCCCGACTGCCTGATGGTCAACCGCAACGCCGGAAGTGGCACACGCATCCTGATCGACCGTTTGCTCGGCGAAGCACGGCCGGCCGGCTACATGCACCAGGCCAGATCGCACAACGCGGTCGCGGCTGCGGTCGCGCAAGAGCGTGCCGACTGGGGTCTGGCGATCGACACGGTGGCGCGTGAATACGGGCTTGGCTTCCTTCCGCTGCAGGCGGAGCAATACGACTTTGTCGTGCCGCTCGCTCGGCGTGAACGCCTCCCGGTGCAGCGGTTCGTGGCGTTGCTTCAGAGCGATGCGGGACAGCAACTACTGCGCGCGCTCGGTTTCACGCCAAGCCACCAAATGGCTGCAAAGCCCTGAAAGGCGACCACGGCAAGGCAATTATCAATCGCGGGTCTATTTGCCTGTCGGAGAGCGCGTTTGTATCCTGCGATCAGCGAGCAATGCGCGTGCGCCGCAGCAACGTCGGCACGCGAGAGGACTGATCGCACGATATTCAGAGCAGATGGACGGGCCGTGCATGGCTGAAACACCGAGCAGTGAAGTCATTCGCTTCGAGCACCCCGGCGCCGGTCGGCGGCGTGCCAGGGCCACGCCGAAGGGCCGCTCCGTCAGTCTTCAGGCAAGAGAGGAGATCGCCGCTTTGCTGGGCGATCGCCCGCGGCAGCGCGATTGCCTGATCGAATATCTGCACATGATCCAGGATACCTACCATCAGATCTCGGCCGCCCATCTGGCCGCGCTCGCCGAGGAAATGCGGCTGGCATTTGCTGAGGTATACGAAACGGCGACCTTCTATGCGCATTTCGACGTGGTGAAGGAGAATGACCCCCCGCCTGCACCACTGGTGGTGAGGGTCTGTGACAGCGTGACCTGTGCGATGTTCGGTGCGGAGCGATTGCTCCAAGAACTGAAGCAACTACCGGCAGCGCAAGGCGCGGACGCAATTGTACGCGTGGTGCGCGCGCCATGCGTCGGGCTCTGTGATCAGGCGCCGGTGGTCGAAGTCGGCCACCATTTCATTCACCATGCCGATCGAACCGCGGTGGCCGAAGCGGTGGCGCGTGGCGATTCTCATCCACATATGCCCCCCGACACGATCGATTACGACGCCTACATCGCCGCCGGCGGTTATCAACTGCTGGGCAAAATCCGCTGCGGCGAGATCGCTAAAGAGACCGTGCTGTCCACGCTCGATGACAGCGGCCTTCGCGGCCTGGGCGGCGCAGGCTTTCCCACGGGCCGCAAATGGCGTTCCGTCCTCGGTGAACCGGGACCACGGCTGATGGCGGTCAACGGGGATGAAGGCGAGCCGGGGACGTTCAAGGATCGGCACCATCTGAACACCGATCCCCATCGCTTCCTGGAAGGCATGCTGATTGCCGCACACATCGTCGAAGCAGAGCAGATCTACGTCTATATCCGCGACGAGTACCCGGCGGCGCGCGCGATCCTGACGCGCGAGATCGGCAAGCTTCCGCCCGGGGGACCGGTCGTGCATCTGCGCCGCGGCGCCGGCGCCTATATCTGCGGGGAAGAATCCTCGATGCTGGAGAGCATCGAAGGCAAGCGTGGCCTGCCGCGGCACAAGCCGCCATTTCCGTTCCAGATCGGCCTGTTCGGCCGCCCGACGCTGATCAACAACATCGAGACGCTGTATTGGGTGCGCGACCTTCTGGAGAAGGGCGTCGCATGGTGGAAAAGCTTTGGCCGCAACGGAAGAACCGGACTGCGAAGTTTTTCGGTTTCCGGGCGCGTGCAAGTGCCGGGGGTGAAGCTTGCACCCGCCGGCATAAGTGTCCGCGAGCTGATCGATGAGTACTGCGGCGGCATGATGGAAGGACACCGCCTCGCGGCTTATCTGCCGGGTGGTGCCTCGGGGGGCCTGTTGCCGGCATCGATGGCCGACATCCCGCTCGATTTCGGGACCTTGGAGCAATACGGCTGCTTCATCGGCTCCGCGGCGATTGTGGTGTTCTCCGAGCACGACGACATCAAGGACGTGACGCTGAACCTGATGCGGTTCTTCGAAGACGAGAGTTGCGGACAGTGCACGCCCTGCCGGTCGGGCACGCAAAAGGCACGCATGCTCATGGAACAAGGCAATTGGGACACGGGATTGCTCGATGAGCTGTCGCAGGTGATGCGCGATGCGTCGATCTGCGGGCTGGGCCAGGCGGCGTCCAATCCGCTCAGCTGCATCATGCGCTATTTCCCGGAAGCCCTCGCGCCCAAGGACGTGTCGAAATGAGCCATACGATCACCCCCCACGGGCAAGCCACCGACGCCACCAAGGCGGCGCCGGGTGTGATGTTCGAACTCGACGGCGTTCAGGTTGAGGCGCGTCCCGACGAGACGGTCTGGGAGGTGGCACGTCGCGTCGGGACCAGCATTCCGCATCTCTGCCACCGGCCCGAGCCCGGCTACCGCCCGGACGGTAACTGTCGCGCCTGCATGGTCGAGATCGATGGCGAGCGCGTTCTGGCCGCCTCGTGCAAGCGCACGCCCGCGGCGGGGATGAAGGTGCGCACGCAATCGGACCGCGCGGTGAAGGCGCGGGCCATGGTGATGGAATTGCTCGTCGCCGATCAGCCGGCGCGTGCAACGTCGCACGATCCCACGTCGGCGTTCTGGAATTGGGCGGAGGCGATCGGCGTGACCGAGAGCCGCTTTCCGTCCGTGCAGCGATGGACGCACGATCCCAGCCACCCGGCGATGCGGGTGAACCTCGACGCCTGCATCCAGTGCAACCTCTGCGTCCGTGCGTGCCGGGAAGTGCAGGTGAACGACGTGATCGGCATGGCGTATCGCAACGCCAATGCCAAGATCGTGTTCGATTTCGACGATCCGATGGGTGAATCCACCTGCGTTGCGTGCGGCGAATGCGTGCAAGCCTGCCCTACCGGTGCGCTGATGCCCGCGGCCTATCTCGATGCCGACGAAACGCGCGTCGTGTGGCCGGACCGCAAGGTGGACAGCCTCTGCCCATACTGCGGCGTCGGCTGCCAGGTGACCTATGAGGTGAAGGACGAGAAGGTGGTGTATGCCACGGGCCGTGACGGGCCGGCGAACCACAACCGCCTTTGCGTCAAGGGCCGCTTCGGGTTTGATTACATCCATCATCCGCACCGATTGACCCGCCCGCTGGTGCGCCTGCCAAATGCGCCCAAAGGGCCGCAGGTTCAGGTCGATCCGACCAATCCCTGGACGCATTTCCGCGAGGCGAGTTGGGAGGAAGCGCTGGATCTGGCCGCGGCCGGTTTGGCTAGAATCCGTGATGCGCATGGCCCCAAGGCACTCGCCGGCTTCGGTTCGGCCAAGGGATCGAATGAGGAAGCCTACCTGTTCCAGAAGCTCGTACGCACTGGCTTCGGCTCGAACAATGTCGATCACTGCACAAGGCTCTGCCACGCCTCGTCCGTCGCAGCGCTGATGGAGGGGTTGAACTCAGGCGCGGTAACCGCACCGTTCGCCGCGGCGCTGGATGCGGACGTGATCATCGTCATCGGCGCCAACCCGACGATCAACCATCCGGTCGCTGCAACCTTCTTCAAGAATGCGGTGAAGCAGCGTGGGGCAAAGCTGATCGTCATCGATCCACGCCATCAGGCCCTGTCACGCCATGCTCTGCACCATCTGGCGTTCAAACCCGGCAGCGACGTCGCGCTGCTGAACGCGCTCTTGCACACCATCATCGAAGAAGGTCTGACCGACGAGCAATATATCGCCGGCTATACCGAAGGCTATGAAGAGCTGCGCGAGCGCATCAAGGATTTCCCGCCCGAGAAGATGGCGGCGGTGTGCGGCATTCCGGCAGAGACGCTGCGCGAAGTAGCAAGGCTCTACGCACGGTCACGAGCCTCGATCATCTTCTGGGGCATGGGGATAAGCCAGCACGTCCACGGCACGGACAATGCGCGGTGCCTGATCGCGCTGGCGCTGGTCACCGGCCAGGTCGGCCGCCCCGGCACCGGGCTGCATCCGCTGCGCGGACAGAACAACGTCCAGGGCGCCTCCGATGCCGGTCTGATCCCGATGGTGTATCCGGACTACCAGTCGGTCACGAACCCGGACATACGGGAAAAATTCGGGAGCTTCTGGAACACCAAACTCGATCCAGTCAAAGGACTGACGGTGGTCGAGATCATGAACGCGGTGCATGCGGGGCAGATCAAGGGCATGTATATCGAGGGCGAAAACCCGGCGATGTCGGATCCCGACCTGAACCATGCCCGTGAAGCCCTGGCCACGCTGGAGCATCTGGTGGTGCAGGACCTGTTTCTGACCGAGACGGCGTTTCATGCCGACGTTGTTCTCCCCGCCTCGGCCTTCGCGGAGAAAAGCGGGACATTCACCAACACCGATCGGCGTGTGCAGCTGGCGCGGCCGGTGATCAACCCGCCGGGCGATGCGCGGCAGGACTGGTGGATCATTCAGCAGATCGCGCAGCGCCTCGGCCTGGGATGGACCTACAGCGCGCCGAGCGACGTATTCGCCGAGATGGCCTTGATCATGCCTTCACTCGCGAACATCACCTGGGACCGGCTGGAACGCGAAGGTGCCGTCACCTATCCGGTGGATGCGCCGGACAAGCCGGGTAATGAGATCATCTTCTATTCCGGCTTCCCGACTGAAAGCGGTCGGGCCAAGATCGTGCCCGCCAATGTGCTGCCACCCGACGAACTGCCGGATCATGACTACCCGATGGTGCTGTCGACCGGCCGCGTGCTGGAGCATTGGCACACCGGGGCCATGACGCGGCGGGCGGGCGTGCTGGACGCGATCGAGCCCGAGGCCGTCGCTTTCATGTCGCCGCGCGATCTCGGGCGGGCGAAGCTCAATCCCGGCGATTTCATCCGGATCGAGACGCGGCGCGGTGCCGTCGAGACGAAGGTCCGTTCCGATCGCGACGTGCCGGAGGGCATGGTGTTCATGCCGTTCTGCTACGCCGAGGCCGCAATCAACCTGCTGACCAATCCGGCGCTCGATCCCTTCGGCATGATCCCGGAGTTCAAATTCTGCGCAGCACGCGTGACACCCGTCGTGGCGAACGTCAGCACGGCCGCGGAGTAATCGTCCGGAGACCACAGGCTTGCAGGCTGTCCGAGGCCGGTAGCGCGTTCGGCCTCGCGGCTGGCCTCTGGTGCACGCGGCATAAGAGAAGGGGAGCCGGGACCTCGGGCAATCCTTGTGATCCGAAACGCACCACCCCAGATCCTGCACCACGGGGGACGACGCGTCCCGGACATAAATGGACGCACGGATCGCGGTCGCGCGTACGCCTGTGTCCCGGGAGCGCGCCGTCGGCACCCGCATCGAGATGATCAACCGAAACTACCGGCTCGTGCCGGACCATCCTCCGGCACACCCGACAGAACATCTGCAGCCGTGAACGGAGGAGCCGCATGAGCAGAATGTTGGCGATGGCCATCCCGGAGCGCGGCGGTCGTTTTCGCCGCGAAGAACGCGATCTGCCGGAGCCCGGACGTCACGAGGTGCGGATCCGCGTCCAGGCCTGCGGCGTCTGCCACAGCGACACCATCACGGTGCAGGGTCTGCTGCCCGGCATGAGCTACCCGCGCATCCCGGGACATGAGGTTATCGGCGCGATCGACGCCATCGGCCCGGACGTCGACGGCTGGTCGGTCGGCGAACGTGTCGGTGTGGGCTGGTCCGCTGGCGCCTGCGGGTGGTGTGAGCATTGCCGGCGCGGCGACAGCTTCGCCTGTAAGAACGTGCAAGGCGCGACCGGCGTGACGCGCGACGGCGGCTACGCCACGCACATGCTGGCTCTTGCATCGGCGTTGGCGCGTGTACCGGCTTCGTTGGATTCGGTCGCATCGGCCCCCTTGCTGTGCGCCGGCATCACCACCTTCAACGCGTTGCGCCATTGCGGCGCACAACCAGGAGACCTGGTGGCAATCCACGGTGTCGGCGGGCTCGGGCATCTGGGAATCCAATTCGCCGCACACCAAGGGTTCCGCACGGTCGCGGTGAACCGCGGGCGCGAAAAGGAACCTCTCGCGCGGTCGCTGGGCGCGCAGGACTATATCGATAGCGACGCACAGAATCCGGCACAGGCGCTGCTTGCCATGGGTGGTGCCAAAGCGATCATCGCGACTGTGACGAGTGCTCCGGCTATGCAGGCCATCTCCGGCGGGCTGGGAGTCAACGGCACGATGATGGTGATCGGGGCGGTGGGAGCGCTGACGGTCGATTCTCTGGATCTGCTCGGGAAACGCGCCATGGTACGAGGGTGGTATTCTGGCACATCCGCCGATTCAGAGGACACACTGTTGTTCAGCCTGCAACACGCCGTGGCATCGATGAATGAGGTCTACCCGCTGGAACAGGCACAGGCGGCTTATGACCGGATGATCAGCGGAAAGGCGCGGTTCCGTGTGGTGCTCAGTGTGGCTGCGTAGTGCCGCCGCCGGAGGCAGAACATGAGCGGCAAGGCGAAGCCAGTTTTCGTCACCACCCGCGTTGGCGGAGAGTCGGGGGTAGTAACATCCACGGGGGATCTCGACAGTTGGCGTTGACGCCCCTCTTGCGAGGACTTCTGAAAGTGAATGCCGTCGCTTCCGTTTCACTCGCCATCGAATGACTTGACGCGTAACTCGCCTCCCCGCTCCAGCAACGGGCCATAGGCGCCGCAGCGTGGACACGGTGTAACCAGGCTTTCCGGCTCGAAGCTCAAGGCGCAGGTGCGGCACCGTGCTTGCAGGGCGATTGTTTCGATCACCAACTCGGCACGTTTCGCCACGGTGTCGGCGGTCACGACGTCAAAGCAGAAGCGCAGCGCATCTGATTCCACAGCTGCCGCCACTCCAACCTCGATGGTGACCCTGCTGATCGCACGCACACCCTCCCGGCGGGCGCGTTCGACGACGAGATCGACGATATTTTGGCTCAGCGCGAGTTCATGCATCCGCTCACTTCGATTACCCCGCTCCGCATGTCGGTTCTTCGCAGGCGGCACATTGTAGGCGGATATTACCTCCCTGGCACCCTCGATTTCCGAGTTTGCCGGGCGTTGTGTTGTCTTGCTCGGATGGTGCGTCGTACCCTAAGCGCAGAAACCGGCGGGCGATAGCCCGAGCGCGCAAAGCCGCCACGCTCTCATGCCCAAGTTGGCACCGGCCGCGGGGGCTGCCATACCTGGGGCCAACCACTGTTCGAAGCTCAGGGAGCACAGATTATCAAACCACTGGCAGGCGATCTCGCACAGGTGACGGGGGAAGCGCCGGACCTGCGGGCGGTGAACACCAAGTTCTACAACACGCTGTGGCGCAAGTCCCGGCTGGTAGGCCCCGAGTCCTTCAATACCTGGCCAATCGTCCAAACCCTTGTTCGGGAGGGTGGACGCAGGCTGGAGATTGGGCCCGGGCTACGTCCACGATTGCCGATTGCCGATACGGTCTTCGTCGACATCAGTACCGAGGCGCTCTCGCGATTGCGGGAGAGGGGTGGCAATGTCGCACTTGCGCCTGTCACCGCCATGCCGTTTCCGGATGTCACTTTCGATTTGGTCTGCGCGTTTGATATTGTCGAGCATGTCGAGGCCGACGATGCATGTTTCTCCGAACTTGCCCGCCTGGCCAGGCCAGGAAGTACCATGCTGCTTTCTGTGCCATTGCATCCGTCGCGGTGGAGCCGTTTCGACGATATCGTCGGACACTATCGGCGCTACGATCCGACGCAATTGACCGAGAAGCTCCAGCGTTATGGTTTTGTGATCGAACGCAATGCTCCATTTGGAATGCGTCCCACCTCATCATCACTGTCCAGCATCGGCATGGACCTGTTGGCGCGCTATCCCGCCCAAGGTTTCTGGTGCTACAACAACGTGCTACTACCACTGGCAATTAAGCGCCAAAAGCCGCTGAAGCTTCGCAGCGGAATGGTGGCGGCGGATCAATTTGATGATGTTCTGTTGCTTTGCCGGAGATCACGATAGAGCAGCCACGCGTAACGCCACCGACCAAACCCGGGACGGTTGCTGGTCTCACACCACCGACGCGGTCGAGGAACGGTGGACAACAGAATGTAACCTTCCGCCGGCAAAGGAAGGCTTTATGGCACACCAGGATGACATCTCATTCATCGGCCGCGCGCTCAAGCGCTTCTGTCGCGGAACACTGCTGCGGCCCCGCAATGTCGGCAACGGCACAGGGACGATCCTGCACAGCCACGAGGTCTCGCGCACCTACGCCGTCTGCAACCCCGGCACGCGGGTTGTCCACGGCTGGACGGTTAATGGGGTCTACCAGAGCGGTGTCGCCGATCTCGCCGCCTTCCAATACCATTCGGTGGTCGAGCTGAACCCGGGCGAACTGGTCGATCCGAACTGGCGCCCCGGTCAGGAGGAGCTGTTCGTCGAAGACGTCGCGCGGCCGTACGACTACGCGACCCGAACCGCCTGGAACAATTTGGTGATCGCCGACCGTCCATTCCGCTGTCCGGTCACCCACAACCGGCTACTGCTTGCTCCAGACGGGCTTCCACGCGTGTGGATCCGCAAAATTCACTCGACGCCACCTTCGTCACCAACCTCGAATTCATCACTGTCGAACTCGACGGGGACGAGCCACCACACATAAATGCTGGGTGCTACGCGGGGTCGGTGCGATGCCGGCGGGACAGCGACACGCCGCCCGGTTTGATATCGCGCAATCGCTTACCATCTCTATGCCGTGCGTCGTCCCGGGCGGCGCTGGAACCCGGGGCTACATTTGATACAATCGAGCAGGACTGGATCTGACATGAGCGACGAATCCACGCTGGAATTCATTGAGAGCACTGCCGGTCAAGTCGCGGCCGAGCTGGCACGGCGCGGCGTGGCACCGGATCAGCGCGTGGTGGTCGCCGTCGAGCCCGACGACTGGATTGCCGAGGGGCGCCGCTTTTCGCGGGCCAAAGTCGGCGCCGCAGGCCTGACGGACGCCGACATCGATCGGCTCATCAAGCAGGCTCAAAAGGAAGTCGAGCCGAGTGCTAGATGAGGCTCGTCGTCGATACGAATGTCTTCGTTAGCGCCGCCCTCAAAAGTGCGTCCTTCCCGGCAGGCGTCGTGCGTTGGGTCGACCGTCACGGTGGGCTTCTGAAAAGCGAGGCGACCGAGCGCCAGCTTTTGGACGTTCTGCAACGGCCATACATTGCAGCGCACGTGCAGGCCCCGTATCTGGAGAACGTGTCCCGCCTTCTCGCCGCCGCCGAGCTGGTCTCGGTCACCGAACGCATTGCCGCCTGCCGCGATCCGACGGACGACAAGTTTCTCGAGCTGGCGGTGAACGGCAAGGCCGACCTGATCGTGTCTGGCGATGCCGATCTGTTGGTGCTGAATCCCTTTCGGGATATACCGGTCGTCGCTCCCGCCACCTTCATGCGGGCAGCAGCCGGCGCCTGATTCCACGGCTCGATCTTGGCGGAGACGGTCGCCCGGAAATCGGCAACGACGCGCAGACACATAGTCACATTGCCAAGCGCGCTATAGAGGTCGGAGAGATCCGGCTGCGCGTCGTTATGTGCGAAGCGGTTGCGCAGCCGTCCGAACACACCGGAAATTAG
>Ga0123356_10004851_pt1 | contig 13830 bp, 11 predicted proteins | sample TergutEmb28metaG_2_FD_92546 | JGI IMG/M metagenome (GOLD analysis project Ga0123356, IMG submission 92546) | Embiratermes neotenicus P3 segment gut microbial communities from Petit-Saut dam, French Guiana - Emb289 P3 | ecosystem: Host-associated > Arthropoda: Insects > Digestive system > Gut ...
GAACTGATCCTCACCACCAAGGCGACCAAGGCCATCGCGGGCAAGTACGGAGGGCTGGAAAAGCTGGGCGACCAGCTTCTGCGCGAAGAGAATTTCGAGCCCGCGTTGAGCGAGATCGTGTGGCTGATCACGCTGCTGGCGAATCAATCCATCATGATCCATAACCTCAAACACCCGGACAAGCCTCGCGTGCTGCTCACCGAGGACGCGGTGGAACTGCTCACCACGCCCATGGAGCTTGCCACCTTCAAGAACGCGGTCACCGAGGCCATGTTCAAAGGAACCCGGCGTGAGGTGGAGAGCGAGGAGGAGCAAGGCTCAAAAAACGGGCAAACAGCCGGATAAGCGACAGCGAGTTGTTTACCCGGCTGTTGTATTTTGGGCGTGTGCAGATGGGTATGAGCGCGGATGAATTCTGGTTCATGCCCATCGGCTTGTTTCTTGATCTGTGGACGTGCCATAAGCAGTTCCTTGGTATGGAGAAACCGAAGAAGAACTGGACTATCGACGACATCATTCCCCTTGATGTTTGACGGAACGGAGGTGAGGGCATGGCTGACAGCTTTGGGCTGCGGATCGGCGTGGAGGGTGAAAAGGAGTTTCGGAATGCTCTGAAGGACATCCAGCAGAGCTTCAAAGTCCTGGGCTCCGAAATGCTGTTGGTCACCAGCCAGTTCGACAAGAATGACAAATCCGTCCAAGCCCTCACCTCCCGCAACACCGTCCTCAACAAGGAGATCGAAGCCCAGAAAGGAAAAATCGAGGTTTTGAAGGCCGCGCTGGACAACGCGGCCTCTTCTTTTGGTGAGAACGATAAGCGCACCCAGGACTGGCAGATTCAACTCAACAAGGCCCAGGCCGAGCTTAACGGCATGGAGCGCGAGCTCACCCAGAACAACAAAGCGCTCGATGAGGCGGAACAGGGCTTCGGCGATGCCAGTCAGGGGGCCGAAGGTTTCGGAAAAGCGGTTGACAGCACGGGCAAGGAACTGAGCGACGCCGAAAAGGAAACCGGCGCGTTCGGCAAAGCGCTCGACGGTACCGGCAAGGAGCTCGGCGACGCCGAGAGGCAGACCGACGCGCTGGGCAAGGCACTGGATGAAGCTGGTAAAGAACTCGACGATACCGGTAAGGAGACCAAAAAGCTCGGCAGCGAGATGGACGATACCGGCAAGAAAACCTCCATCTTCGGTGAGGTTCTCAAAGCAAATCTTGCCGCCGACGCGATCAAGGCGGGGTTGTCCGCTATCGTCGATATGGTCAAGGCGGTCGGCGCGGCGGTGAAGGGTTATGTCACCGAGGGCATGGAAATGGCTACCGCCGCAGCCGAGAGCCAGACACTGCTGACGCAGGTAATGCGCAATGTAATGGACGCTTCCGATGACGAAGTTAGAAGCCTGCTTGATCTTGCGGCGGCCCAGGAAAAGGTGGGCGTCGTCTCCAAAACGGCGCAGACCACCGCGCTTGCGGAGTTGGCCTCCTTCGTCGAGCGCAAGGGTGCGTTGGAAGACATGCTGCCCGTCATGAACGACTACATCGCGTACCAGTACGGCACGACCGCCTCATCGGAACAGGCGCGAAACGTGGCCACGGCGCTGGGCAAAGCGATACAGGGCAACATTGACGGGCTGGCCAAGCAAGGCTTTACGCTATCTCAAAATGAGAAAGAGTGGTTCAAGACCGCGACTGAAGCGGAACGAGTCGCTTTCGTCATCGATATGGTCAGCGAAAGCATGGACGGCGTGAACATGGCTCTGGCCCAGACCGACGCGGGCAAGATGGCGAACCTCGCCACCGTGATGGACAATACCAAGATCGCGGTCGGCACGATGGCCAACGAGTTCAAGGCCCAGATCATGGGCCAGATGCTGCCGTCCATTTCCTCCTTGTCCGACGCGTTCCTCGGCGTTTTGCGCGGGGAAGGCTCTGTGGAAGACCTGGCTGATTCCTTCAACGGCGTATTCGGCGAGGTCGTGAACATCATCGAAAACTTCCTGCCAAAACTGCTGGAACTCGGCGGTCAGATACTGACCGGCATCGTCACCGGCATTGCCAACAACATGGGCAGCCTCGTGAAAGGCGCGTTGAGCATCATCGACATGCTGACAAAGACGCTGCTGAACCTGCTGCCCATGATCCTGGACGCGGGCATGAAACTGCTGTTTGGCTTGATAGACGGTATCATCCAGGCGCTCCCGGATTTGGCGGCAGCGGCGATACAGATCATCGTGGCCCTGATACAGGGGATTGGCGAGACGCTACCTCGGTTGATCCCTGCCATTGTGGAAGCGGTAGTGCTGATCTGCCAGACGCTGGTGGATAACCTCCCGCTGCTGCTGGACGCGGCCCTGGCGCTGATCCTCGGCTTAACGGAAGGCTTGCTCGCGGCACTGCCCCAACTCATCGAGGCGCTACCGGCGATCATTGGGGCTATCGTGGACTTCATCGTCGGCGCCATCCCACAGATCATTGAGGCGGGCATTGAGTTGCTGATTTCTCTGGTATCCGCGCTGCCCACCATCATCACCGCTATCGTGGCCGCAATCCCGAAGATCATCGACAATGTGATCAGCGCGGTCATCGGCTCGATTCCACAGATTATTGAGGCGGGCATCAAGCTGCTGATATCGCTGATCCAGGCGCTGCCCCAGATCATCGTCACCGTCGTGGCCGCCATCCCGAAGATCGTCGCCGGTCTGGTGGACGCGATCATCGGGAACATCGACAAGATCATCCTGGCCGGCGTGCAACTGCTCGTCGCCATGATTGAAAACCTGCCCACCATCATCGTGGAGGTCGTGAAGGCGATTCCCCAGATTGTCACGGGGATCGTGAGCGCTATCGTCAGCTTCGTACCCGCGCTCGCCGAGGCGGGGCTGAACCTCATCAAGGGGCTGTGGCAGGGCATCAACGATGCCGGCGCGTGGCTGCGGGACAAGATCGCCGGTTTCTTTGGCGGCGTTGTAAGCAGCATCAAGAACTTCTTCGGCATCAAGTCTCCGTCAACGCTGTTCGCCGGTATCGGTCGAAACATGGGCGAGGGCATCGGCGTTGGCTTCGAAGACGCTATGAAGACCGTGGCCCAGGACATGCAAAATGCCATCCCTACCGACTTCGACTTGGACACGAATGTGCGCGCTCACGGCTCTGCCGGATACGATGGACGCCAAGGGCAGGGCGGCACTACCATCCATCAGAATGTTTCTATCACCAGTCCCAAAGCCCTATCCGAAAAGGAAGTGGCGAGGGAGTTCCGCAACCTATCGCGTAAGCTTGCACTGGAGTATTGAGATCTACTGTGTTCTTGTGTAATGACTCAAATAATTGTGCTCAAGATATAAATAGAGCGGACGATCTCAATCTTTAAACGATCTATCATGTTCATCTGCATACTGACCTGAGCCCTTATAAAAAATGGTTGTAGTCCGTCCAATGCTATCCGAATCCCAGGGCCCATCTATCCGGCTTCCGTATTCATCTCTCCAGACTCCTTCTCCTTCATACTTTACATGCTTGATAATGGTACCATCTCCGCCACCTCCTCGCTTGTTATCTCTTATGGCAGCAACAAGCATTGATAAACAAACAATAAAGGCAACAACCCATACAAGCCCCAAGTCACCAAAATCACGTGGGCCCAAAAAATCACTAATACCAAAACAACCACCAGTCACCCACTCGATTAAGAATACGCTGGAAGCCAAAAGCAGTATGATTCGTACTAGAATCTTTCCATTAAATCGTTTGTTTATAGAACAGACAATAGAATAAATAAGCACCAAGATAAGCGACATTACCGAAAGAACAACAGCGAACCCTATGTAATCCTCAGATAAAAATGGAACCGCATGAACAATACCGTCAAACATAAAATCCCAGCTTACATGGAAGTATTGCCCGGTTATTGCGACAATCAGGAATGCCAGGACACAGCAGACTAGGAAACGCTTAATGAATGTCCACATATAAATCCCCTCTCTTGATACACAATATTACTCTCATCGCTTTATGTCAATACGTAAGTATATCGCATGAATTGGGCTGAACCAGAAATCGGAGAGGAGGTCAGACAGTGGAAGTCATATACATCAACGCGAACGGTGAACGACTCATCTTGCGGCAGGCCCGTCCTTTCTTCCTGGCCAGGGCCGAGGGGCTGGGCCGCACCCGTCAGACCATCTCCACCTTCAAAGCGCCGGAACAGGACGGCGCTTTTTTCATCGCCTCCACGCTGGACATGCGCAACATCACCCTGGAGGGCACGCTCGTCGGGCGAGACTTGGAGGAAGCCTACGCGCAGCGCGCCCGGTTCCTGCGCGTCCTTTCGCCCAAGTCGCAGGGGATGCTGCTCTGCCGGGGCAAGCGCGTCGCCTGCGTGGTTGAGGAGGCGGGCTTCATCACCTCCACCAGGGAGCGGGCCCCCTCTTTTTTCGTGAGCCTGCTGTGCCCCTCGCCGTTCTTCGAGGCGCTGGAGGAGATTCGTGAGGAACTCGCCGCTTGGATGCCGGCTTTCTGTTTTGCGCTGGAAATCCCAGCCGGAGGAATGGAGATGGGTGTGCGCCAGCCCAGCCAAATCATGACGCTGGATAATGCAGGCGATGTGGCCTGCGGCTGCCGGATCGTTTTTCGTGCGCTGGGCGCGGTTCGCGATCCCGACCTCACTGATATGACCACAGGGCAATACCTGCGGATCAACAAAACGCTCGACCCCGGCGAGGAGATTCATGTTCACACGAACTTCGCCGGTAAGCGGGTGCTCAGCGTGAACGAGCAAAACGAAGCCAACGCCTTCTCATTTCTAGATACGGGCTCCACTTTCCTTCAACTCGTGCCGGGCCGGAACACGCTGCGCTATGGCGCTGCTGAGAACATGGATTTACTGGAAGTCAGTGTCTATCACAGGCCACAGTATTTGGGGGTGTGATGATGAAGCTACATGTATTTCGCCGTGTCAGGTCACTACGGGGCATCGTGTAACTCGACTATATCTCCCTTTTTCCCTTATTGTCACCAAATATCTCATATACGGTTTGCAAGTTAGCAATACTGTCCTTTACTTGTGTTTGATCAGTTTTAATCGTAAACGAAAGAATGTTGTTTACTGATGGTATGGCTTGAAATTTGCCCGAAGCGATAACATGGCCGAGTTTGTTGAACTCACATTTGAGCTCAAGTTCTCTTTCCGTGTTTTCCAGAACGGCTTCACCACTCAATGTGTCGTACCCTTGTTTCAGCGCGATGAGAAACCAATACAATTCGCCTGTTGTGAAATAATGCGCCGCTGATACGAAGTAATCACCAGCACGGATTGAAAGGATTCCTTTTGCGCCATAACCGCCTCCGTAGCTTGTTTCATTTGGAAAACCCCATACTTCATCTATCGTTAGTTCGATAAGTTCATCAATCCCGGTCATTCTAAAAGCCAGCATTGGTAAGTTAAACATAACAAACACCTCTCCCCAAAGCCTTTTAATTCCTCGCAATCATTATACCACAAGTGCAATTTGGAGGCATACAATGGAGCTTTATGTGTTTCGCCGCGACCGGTCGCTGCTAGGTGTCGTGGAGGCGTTTGAATACTTGCGCTGGACGCGCCGGTATTCTCACTGCGGGGGCTTTGAGCTAAAGGCCATCGCCACACCGGAGAACGTCGAGTTGCTCCGGCTCGGTCATTACCTCTGGAAAAACGACGACGAGGAGGCTGGGCTGATCGAGTTCCGCGAACTGGCCGCGCCGGATCGGGAAACGATCCTGGTCAGCGGGCGGTTTGCCACCTCTTTCCTGGGCCGGCGCATCGTGTGGGGAACCGAGACCCTGAGTGGCGATCTGTCCGATTGTGTGGAGCAGCTTTTGAACAATCATCTCATCACCCCGGAAGACCCAGCGCGACATATCCCCGGCATTATCTTTTCGTCTCCCGCGCTGGGCGTTCCCATCCGCACCCAGACATCGTACCGCAATCTGCTGGATGTGGGCACCGGCCTTTGCGACACTTCCGAGGTCGGATTGAAGACGGTCTTTGATCCGGCCGGCGGCCCGCTGACTGTGCAGCTTTACCGGGGCAACGCAACCCAAGCGGTGTTCTCCAAGGAATACGAGAACGTCATCGACCAGGTATACACCCAGAGCTTTCTGGACTACGCCAACACCGCGCTCATCGGAGGCGAGGGCGAGGGTTCGGAGCGCGTATTCGCCGACATCACCGGCGAGACCGGTGAAGACCGCTACGAGATGTTCGTGGACGCTAAAGACCTGCGTGAGGAAGATTTCGGCGTGGACTACACCGAGGCGCTGCTCTTTCGCGGTGAGGCGAAGCTTAGCGAACGAGATATGATCCGTGCTTTCGATGCCTCCGCTAACCCTTACGGCAACCTTGTCTATAAGCGTGATTATGATCTGGGCGGCGTCGTGAAGGTGTTGTCCCCGCGCTGGAATCTGGACATGACCGCCCGGATCACCGAAGTTGAAGAGAGCTACGACGCGGAGGGCCGGAGCTTGCGCGTGGTCTTCGGCAAGCCCATGCTCTCACTCATCCAAAAAATCAAGGGGGATTTCTGATGGAAAGAAGCGGTTTCTTCAACAGTTCGGGTGGCGACCGGGTTTACGATGCCATAGACTTCGCCCGGTATTTCGGCTGCCTAGCTTCCAACGGCGTCTTCTGGGCTACCGCGTCGAACCTGAAGGTTTCGCCGGGTACCGGGGTGAAGGCCGTTGTCGAAGCGGGCAGCGCATGGATCAACGGGTATTCCTATGAAAACACGTCCCCGCTGGAACTCACGCTGGAGACACCCCACGGCGTTAACGCGCGGATCGACCGGGCTGTGCTGCGGCTGAGCATGCCGGAGCGCCGTATCTATGTGGCGGTCAAGACCGGCGTGCCCGCCTCCACGCCCGAAGCGCCGGAACTGACGCGCACTTCCGACGTGTACGAACTTGCGCTTGCCGACGTGACCGTTCCGCGCGCCGCTGTCTCCCTGGTTGTGGGCAACATCACCGATCAACGGCTGAATCAAACTCTCTGCGGGCTGGTCAACTCGCTGGTCAGCGCCGTGTATGAGTAGGTGATATGCGATGCCAACAATGACTTATTCGCTAAGCGGCTTTTCCAGGCTCAACACCGATATGCCTTCCGGACAGACTTTCACGGCCTTCGCGTCCGGCTCGCCCATCGCAAATGCCCGCGTGACCTCCGGCTCGCTGTATTTGAGCAGCATCAGGACGTATTCCGCTTCCTGCTACCTCACTTTTACATTGGGCAGCGGTTCCGGGCAAACAGCCAATCTCTCCAACAACAGCGCAACCCACTCGCAAACCCCCAGCCTCACCAGCTATAACAACAACCTTCTTACAGCCGGCAGCGGCACCATCACATTTACGGTGCAGCGGTCGGTTTCCGGCTCCGGTAACCTGCTCAACCTCCGCGATGGTATAACCGGTACGTTGACCCTCAACTACGAAATGAACTACTCCGCCTGCGGAGCGCCCACGGCTTGCTCCGTGAACGCGACAGTGGCGGAGGGTAACGTCACGCTCTCCTGGAGCGGCGCCGCATCCGGTACACTCAATGCCATCAATTCCTACGAGATTCAATACAGCGATTCCGCTGACGGATCATCGTGGGGCGCATGGACGGCGCTGAGCACTGTTAACACAACAGCCACTTCCGGCAGCCTGTCAGTCGCCCCTCCTGGTACGCGAGGACATTATCGCCGGTTCCAGGTGCGCACGCGCGGTGATGCAGGGGCGAGCTACTATTCGGGGTGGAGAGTATCCTCCAACTCGGTGCGCAGAAATACGGCGCCCACCGCGCCGAGCACACTGACCGCCAGCCCGGATGTCTACTGGAACCAGGACATCACCCTCTCCTGGAGCGGCGCGGCTGCCGGTACCAGCGCCATCGCATCTTATGCTATTCAGCACTGTACCTCCACGGACGGCACTAACTGGGGTAGCTGGGCGGCCTTGGCCACGGTGACCTCCTCGGCCACCAGCGGGAGCCGGGTGGTCACCCCTTCTCAGACGCAGGGCACGTACACCAAGTACCGCATCAGTGTCACAGACACGTTGGGCGTGACCTCCGCGTTCAGGGAGAGCAACAGCGTTCGTTGCGCGATCACTGCCTGCGGAGCGCCCACAGCCTGCTCCGTCAGCGCGGCGGTGGCCGAGGGCAATGTCACGCTCTCCTGGAGCGGCGCGACTTCCGGCTCCGGCAACACGATATCCGCTTACGAAATCCAGTACAGTGACTCAACGGACAACGCCGCGTGGGGCGTGTGGACGGCTTTGACGGTCGTGAACTCGACCAGCGGGAGCGGCACCCAAACCGTCAGCCCGCCGGACACGCGGGGCACATATCGCCGATATCAAGTGCGTACCAGGGGATCGGCGGGCGCGAGTTACTACAGTTCATGGAGAGTTTCCAGCAACAGCGTTCGTAAAAACATCCTGCCGTCTCCGCCGACAATCTTTACCGCGCTCCCCGAGGTCTACGAGGTCAACAGCATCACGCTAACATGGAGCGGCATCGTCGCGGGTGCCAGCGCCATCGCACAGACCGTTATTCAGGTCTCCACATCCGTCAACGGAGGAGCATGGTCGGCTTACGAGACACTGGCGACGATCACGGGAACCGCTACCTCCGGCACACGAACGGCGACGCCTTCCAATGAAACCGGTGTGCTCACCCGTTATCGCATCTGCGTGACGGACGCGCTGGGCGGCATGTCCGCTTACGTAGTCAGCAACACGGTACGCAAGCTCAGCCCGCCGTTACCGTCGACGATCATTGCGCCACAAGCGGGCAGAACAACATACAACACGCGGCCCAGGTTTCTACTTCGTACCGGGGACGCTTCAACACAGATGCAGGCGGTATGCGTGCAAACTGCCGCGGGCGCATGGGAGGACAGTGCGAACAACACAGAGCGCTTTTCTCCGTCCGGCTATCTGCCGGAAAACGCCGGAGTCATCTACCGGCATCCGGAAACCACGCCGGGCAGCAAAAGCGTATCCTTCCGTGCCTTCGCTCAAAACTCCGGCGTGCCCGGCCCGGAGATCACCAGGAGCTTCACTGTCGCGGCCGCACCCTATGAAGAGATCACGGCCAACGAGACGACCGTGAAGGCCGCGCACATCCAGACCCTGCGAACAGCGGTGAACGCTGTACGGCGCTACTACGGCTTGGCAACGGTAACCTGGGCGGAGGAGGTGATTGCCGGAAGAACGCCGATCATGAACTGGACGTTCCATGTACTGGAGCTTCGGGAGGCTATAGAGCAGGTGATCGAACTGATAAACAACCACGTACCCAACTCTACCCTCGGCGTTTCTGTACCTACCTGGCTTCCGCCCGCGCCCGGCAGGCCGAAGGCCGCGGTCATGCTCCAACTGCAAGACACCCTCCTCGAACTGTAAGGGGCTACTTCGGGAATGAGCGGCTTCGCCTTTGACGGAGCCGCTTTTCCATACCCATTTTATCACGAGAAAGAGAAAGGTGACACCAAAATGAAAACTCTCTGGGCATGGATTCAAACAGCCTTCGCGGCCGTGGGCGGCTGGCTGGGCTGGGCGCTGGGCGGCATGGACGGTTTCCTGTACGCGCTGATCGCGTTCATCGTTGCCGACTACGCCACCGGCGTGATGCGCGCTGTCGTTGACAAGAAACTCTCCAGCGCGGTGGGTGCGCGGGGCATCTTCAAAAAGATCGCGATCTTCCTCATGGTAGCGATTGGGCACACGCTGGACAACCATCTGATCGGATCGGGCGCGGCCATTCGCACGGCGGTGATTTGCTTTTACATCGCCAATGAGGGTGTGTCGCTCTTGGAAAACGCCGCCGCCATCGGCTTGCATGTGCCGGCCAAATTGAAGGATGTGTTGGCGCAGCTGCATCACAAATCTGACGGAGGTGATAAGCCATGAATCTGCGTAAACTGATATTCACCAATAACGATTGCTTCAAGGCGGGCAGAACCATCGTGCCCCGTGGAATCTTTGTGCATTCCACGGGCGCGAACAATCCGTTTCTGAAACGCTATGTTGGCCCTGACGACGGCTTGCTGGGAAAAAACCTGCACAACAACCATTGGAACCAACCGAGGGAACGCCAAGTCTGCGTGCATGCTTTCATCGGCAAACTGGAAGACGGCTCTATCGCCACCTACCAAACCCTGCCCTGGAATCATCGTGGCTGGCATAGCGGCAGCGGGCCAAAAGGTACCGCCAACGATTCGCATATCTCGTTTGAGATTTGCGAGGATGGGCTGAACAATGCCGCCTACTTCCGCAGCGTGTTCAATGAGGCTGTGGAATTGTGCGCCTACCTCTGCGTGATGTTCGGGCTTGATCCGTTGAAGGATGGCGTCCTCATCGGACACTTTGAGGGGTATCAACGCGGGATTGCCAGCAACCACGCCGATCCCCGCCACTGGTTTGTCAGGTTTGGCGAGAGCATGGACAGCTTCCGCGTCGCCGTCAAAAGGCGCTTGGATGCAGGAGAGCCAATACCTCCGGCACCCGTGCCGGAGCCTGTGGCGCCCTCGCCCGCACCCACCGCTCCCGAAGCATCCTCTTACGAGGTTTACACAGTCATTCGCGGCGATACCCTCTGGCGCATTGCCGCGAACAAACTGGGTAGGGGTACTCGGTACACAGAAATTATGGCGCTGAACGCACTTGTATCGGATGCCATCTATGCCGGGCAGAAGCTCAAAATACCGAACGCTATCCAAACGTAAAGGTTGCAAAGCTGATAAGTCGTTTGCAACCTTGAACTATGTCTAAACCCTTATACTGAGCGGGTTTCTAGTCCAAGGTTGCAAGGTTGCAAGATTGCAAAGTGTGTACGGCTCTGCAACCTTGCTCAACAAAATAAAAACACTTGAGCGGCGGAGATGGCTTCGCCGACCTGTTTCGTGAGTTACCCTCTGGCGCATCGCCGCGAACAAACTGGGCAAGAACTCAAATCCCACAAAGATAGAAGCGGTACAGATCAACCACAAAGCACACAGAACAAGGAACATCGCTTCAAAGCATATACAAATACAGGCGGCGGGGATTTCCTCGCCGCCTTGCTTTGGAGGGGCGAATATGGATAACGAAACCAAACCTGTCCGTTCACGGACTTCCGAAATGGTTATGGGCAAAACCACATATGTTGTCACCACGACGTTCAATGAAAAGGCTTCTGAAACCATCGGGCAGATACTTGTCCGATACGTTGCCGACCGCATTTCAAGTGACGTTAAAAACTCAAGTTTATTGCTGGCTGCGGCGAAAAAATGACTTGCTATATAACGAATTCTATGCCGTAATAGACCCTACCAAAGAACAAGGAGGTCAGCATAATGGCTATGCAATCAGAAAAAATCACCGCGTTATATTGCAGATTAAGTAGGGACGATGATAAAGACGGTGATTCAAACTCAATCGCAAATCAAAAAACAATCCTCACCCGATACGCGCAGGAGCATGGTTTCGGCAATCCGAGATTCTTTATCGACGATGGCGTGACGGGGACGGTCTTCCGCAGGCCGGGGCTTGACGGGATGCTTGAAGAAGTAAAAGCTGGGAACGTAGCCACGGTGATTATCAAAGACCAGAGCCGAATAGGGCGCGACGTATTGGAAGTCGGACTTTTGAAGCGTACATTCGAGGAGCACGATGTACGCTTTATTGCCGCAAATGACAATCTCGATACGGCAAACGGCTTTGACATCATGTCCATTTTCCGTGACGTTTTTAACGAGTGGTACGTTGCCGATACATCAAAGAAAATTCGGGCGGTTAAGCGTTCCAACGCTCTGGCGGGAAAATGCTCCTGCCGTCCTCCATACGGTTACCGAGCCAAAGACGGAAAAAGCAATCAAGAATGGGAAATAGACGAACACGCCGCCGGTCATGTGCGTGAAGTGTTCAAGAGGTTTATCGCGGGTGACAGCACACATATTATCGCGAAAGATTTTGACCGGCGCGGTATTCCGACGCCGATGGTATATTACCGCAAGCTGAAAGGGCTCCCGCCGCTTAACGAGGATACGACATGGTTTAATTACACAGTGACTCACATGATTGAAAATCTGGCTTATATCGGGAATCTGGTATCGCAAAAAACCACCACGCCGTCTTATAAGAACCACAAAACAGTTAAGCGCCCCAAAGACGAATGGGTAATAATTGAAAAGCACCACGCGGCGATCATCGAAAGCGAGGTTTTCGAGTTGGCGCAGAAATTACGCGACGGCCGCAGGCGCAAACCCTCTAAAAGAACCGGAGAATGCAGTCCGCTTAGTGGCTTCTTGCGGTGCGCGGATTGCGATAGCAAACACTCGCTTGTTGTTCAGCATGAGGGGAAATACCAGTATTATATTTGCTCTTTTCACAGGAACTCGGAAAAGCATTACAGAGCGGCTTGTTCCCGGCACGGAATCCGCAGGGATGAGATTGAGAAAATCGTCCTTGCGAAAATCCAAGAGGTCTCGTACTACGCCAGAGAAAACAAAACGGAGTTTTCTGAGAAAGTCCGTAGCCGCTCAAACAAGGAGAGCAGCAGGGCTATTAAGTCCAAGACCGCCGAGCTTAGCAAAGCAGACCGCCGCATAGCCGAACTGGATAAGATAATCAAACGCATTTACGAAGACCATGTCGCCGAGAAATTAAGCGGCGAGCGGTTTGAAAAGATGCTTTCTGATTTCGAGTCGGAACAAACGGACTTGCAAAACGGCTCGGCGACGTTGAGAGCGGAGGTCGAGGAAATTCGCAGCAAAACGGCAAACGCACAGAATTTTATTAAACTGGCTGAACAATATACGGAAATCACGGAAATGACAGCGGAGTTGGCGAGGACGTTCATTGACAGAATTGTAGTTCACGAAGCGGAAATGGTAGATAACCCCAGGCGAAAGGGGCACAAGACACGTAGACAGAAAGTACACATCTTCTTGAATGGCATAGGCGAGTTTGAACTCGAATAACGGCGGTGACTGTGGTGGTCACCGCCGATTATTTTTCGCCTCAGATTGATCCATAAATAATGTTTGCACAGTATAAAAGCCCGGTCAAGGGATTAGCTTTACCGAGTGTATCGGTGCGGCGTTTTACTGTCCGGCACCTTTGCGCCGTATCCCACACACCCTGCTCCACGATAGCCTCGTGGGTATTTGGGAAAATGAGCCACTCGCTTTTCGGCTTCCATGTTGTCTTTTGGTCTTTGAAGTGCTCTTTTTCGGTACGAAAATTGACCGTATGACCGGCGTATTCCGGCCTTGCAATAATCTTTGATACGGAAGACGAGTGCCACTCGAAGCGGTATCTGTCGTTGCCCCAGTGATGGTCACCAACACCGATTTTTGCCATGTGGTAACTCGGCTTGTCAACGCTTTCCGCTTTTAATGTGCTTGCGATTCTACCCGGCCCCATGCCCGCGATCGTCATTTGGAATATGCGCCGGATGACAGGGGCGGCTTCGGTGTCAACAATCCATTTCGTTTTGTCGGTTTGGTCTTTGAGAAAGCCATAAACAGCCCTGTTGGTGATGGGCCGCCCGCTTCTGCCTATGGACTGGAAAACCGCCTTTATCTTTCGGGACGTGTCCCTAGCGCTCCACTCGGCCATGATGTTGAGGAATGGGGCAAACTCGACGCTTTCGCTTTTGTTGCTGTCAATGTTGTTGCTGATGGCGATAAATCGTACCCCGTGCTGCCTGAACATAACTTCGGTGTAGTACCCAACCTGAAGATAATCGCGTCCGACACGGCTAATGTCCTTACAGATCACCGCGCCCACTTTGCCCGCTTCGATATCGGCGACCAGTCGCTTCCATGCCGGGCGGTC
>Ga0123356_10004852_pt1 | contig 13826 bp, 11 predicted proteins | sample TergutEmb28metaG_2_FD_92546 | JGI IMG/M metagenome (GOLD analysis project Ga0123356, IMG submission 92546) | Embiratermes neotenicus P3 segment gut microbial communities from Petit-Saut dam, French Guiana - Emb289 P3 | ecosystem: Host-associated > Arthropoda: Insects > Digestive system > Gut ...
ACTCCGCGCGTGACGGTGAGTGCTTGGCCTGACTCTATCGCAACATACCTGATAACCGTTGAAGGCTCTGTTGGGTGTGGATGGATAAAACCTTTACCAGCAGGACTGGTTATGATTCCATGACTGTGAATTAACTCGTTCGCATAAATACGATTACCCCATAACTGCCCCATACCACCGCCTTGAGCACCGCCATCCACAATAAAATTACCATAGTGATAGGTTGCGAAAGTAGGAAGTAGATTAAAATTATTAAAGCGAAGTCTACGAGCTTGTAGAATCATCGAAGATGTTGAGCTTGAAGCATTTATGACTATTGTGTCCCCAGTCAGAGATATCAATCTATTCTGAGCCATAGTGTCAAAAACCATTCCACTCATAAAAAACAGCGTTACCGCTATCAGCACTTTTGCATACTTTGTCATTTGGCAATTCCTTTCAAAAGAGTTTGACTGTATATGTTTAAACAACAAAAATTTCATGCTTACCTGCTTGCTCACCGCCTACCTTACGCCCAACATCACCGAAACCCTCTCCTTTTTGCCATCAACAACAACCGTACCCCTGACAAGATATGTTCCATCTGCAATGGTTCGGCCTTTTTTGTCTTTCAAGTTCCACTCACCTACCGTGCGTCTCGATTGGTCGAAAGTTTCGGGCGATCGGGGGCGGTCGTCCCTGCTGTCGGTGATTTTTATTTTGTCGACGAGTTTGCCTGCGGCGTTAAAGACCTTCAGTTCGCCTTTGCTGATTTGCTTGCCTTGGTAGAAGAACATTACTTTGCCGGTGGATTTGGTTACCGGATTTGGACCGGCGGAGAGGGTACCGGTTTGCGCTCTGCTGGGAGTCAGGTTGGCGATCGCGGCGTTGCCGGCTTTGTGGGCAGGGGCTTCATCTGATGCGTTGCCGCACGGTTCGCCGATTTCATTGTTGAATTTGGCGCTCTCGTATGCGTACACGGCATCACCATTTTCTGCGCTGTTGTTGCAGATAGTACCGCCATTAAGGGTAAATTCACCACCCCATACGGCAACACCTCCACCTATTATGCCGGCAGCATTGTCGCTAATCGCGCCGCCGGCCATGCTGAATTTACCAGCGTCATTTACAAATACGCCGCCGCCTAAGTCATTGGCGACATTGTGGCTGATTGCGCCACCATTCATGTAGAATTTGGCCCCGTGTTTCATAAATACGCCGCCGCCGTGGGGAGCGATATTGTTTTGCAGAACAGCGCCGGCGTTCATAATGAGTGCCGCACCATTTCCTACAGCTACGAGCGAACCTTCGCCGCCGTCAGCCCATGCACCGTTTTTGTCGCCATCGAGGATGATGTTTTCAAGGGTGAGTACTGCACCCTCAATTACGGTGATGAGGGGACCGGCGGTACCTCGTTTGAGGGTACGGGGGGTATTGCCGCCGCTTTTGATAGTCACGTTTCCGGCGATAGTCGTGGGCTTGTCTACAATGCAATCGCCCGTGATAGTGATCGTTGTATTGCCGCTGATAAGGTCGCCTACATCTTTGCATGGTTGCGCGTACGCGGTTGCCGAGAAAACTGACAAGAACGCAAATACCGCCGCCACTGCCTTGAACAGAACTGTGGGCTTCATTACACCGCCTTTCTGTGAAGTTAATAAGTATAAGATTGCTCGAAAACACTATCAACGAGCCAAACATCCGCATTCAAATCGCTACCCATTTTATCCAAAGGTGTTTTACGGCTACTAAGCATAAAAATAATACATTATTAAATGCGATGTCAAGCGTCTTCTTTGTTTTTTGTTAGGATCTAATTGCATTAATATTAATATTTGGCCGAAGGAAAGACGGGCATATCTGAAAGTTACTTGGCCGCGATACCAATGTGTCGGTCGCATCGCGATGAATCGGATTCTTGATGAATTCTGCGCAATTTGCGACTACAGCCGCAAATACGCAATAGAATTGCCAAATAAATACCTCCAAAATGGTAGGAAAGGCAAGAAGCCCGACCGAAACGCCGAAATCAATTTCTGCAAGTATTTTTTGACTTTTGCACCTCGAATTATATATATTATCCACATGTTGATCGAATACCTGCACCAGACCACCGATGTCTACCTGCTCTCCAGCCGCATGTTCAGCACGAGCGTTGCTGCTGTCGTCTCGTTTGTTTTGGCCCTGTTGCTGTTCCCGCCGTACATAAGGTTTCTGCGGCGGCTTCAGGTGTCTTCCGAGTTCGGCAACGCTGCCGGGACGGAGACGGCGGGCGATGGCGGCAAAGCGCCGGCGGGGCCTGTCATGCCGGCCGGGATTCTGTTTTTCGGGATAATCATCATCGCCACCCTTGCCACCGTCCGCATAAACTCCTACGTAACGAGCGCGCTCATCATATACTGCTTCTTCAGCATAATAGGCGCGGCGGACGATATTGCCAAGGTAGTCAACCAGCGCAGGGTCGCGCGCGGGGAGATATCGCAAAAAGACCACCAGTACAAGGCCGACGGCATATCATCGAGCCTGCGCCTGACGCTGTATTTAGTGATATCGCTGATTGTAGCGGTTCTTGCGTACAAGTACATCCCCAACATCAACAAGAGCATAAACATCCCATTCATAAGCATAGACAAGTGGTACCCTGCGCTGCCCGTGATATTTTTCATACCGCTGATGACGCTGACAATCGCGGTCATGGCCAACGGCGTGAATTTTACCGACGGCTTCGACACGCTGGCGACCGTCCCGTCCATAACCTGCCTCACGTTTTTGGGGATAATATCGTTCGTTTCGAGCAACAGTGTGTGGAGCAGCTACCTGCTGATCCCGTACATTCCCGGGCTGCAGGAGATACTGCCGCTAGTGGGGGCGATTATCGGGACGCTTTTGGCCTATTTGTGGTACAACTCGCCGCCGTCTACAATAATCATGGGCGACAGCGGGTCGGTGGGGCTTGGCGGGTTTATAGGGATCCTGTTCATCTTCTCGAAGTCGGAGTTTTACCTGCCGATAGTGGCGTTCATTTTCATGCTTGAGTTCTGCTCGGTGTTCATGCAGATGGGCTGGTACAAGTTGACTAAAAAGAGGATTTTTCGGTGCGCGCCGATACACCACCATTTCCAGTTCAAGATGCGCGACAGCGGGCGCTACGCCGGAGAGTTTCAGATAAAATCTAAGATTATGTGGCGGTTTCACATATTGTCGGTGGTGCTGTTGATAGTGGGGTTGGTATTATTCCTGAAGATTCGTTAATCGTCAACGGTACTGCCGGGGCGGGCTTTATAAACCCGGCGGGTTAACGGTCGAATATCATCCGTATCAACAAATCGTCCGGCTTTATATGCCTTTTGAGAGAAGCGAATGATAACAGACCCAAACTACAACTTCATCTCGCCCGCCGGCCGGGAATACGCCATCGCCGCCGCGCGTTTCGCCGCCGTGAACCCGTCGAGCCGCATCCTGAACCTCGGCTGCGGCAGCGGAGCGGGGGCGTTCACGCTCGCCAAAGAGTTCCGCTGCAGGATATTAGCTGTAGATACGCGCCAGGGGTTAGCGTTAGAAGCAAGAACGCTCTGCGAGAAAGAGGGCGTCAGCCATTTGGTAACGGTAGACACGCAAGACCCTTTCGACACCAACCACGCCGAGGACCCGTTCGACCTGATCATTGCCGAAGGCGGGTTTCTGAAGCCGACCCTCCGCAAGACTTTTTTTGAAAAACTGCCGCAGTGGCTCAGGCCGAGAAGCTGGGTCGCGTTCGCGGATAAAATCTACACGACGGAACAGGTGCCCTCATCAGTACAGCTCACTTACGGAGAGATAAAGAAGCAGACGCTAACCGAAGAGGCATACCGTGAGATGATCAGGAGCGCGGACCTGGATTTGCAATATATCGGGCTGGCGCCGCCGAGCAACTGGGATAATTACTACGGGCACATGGCCAAGAGGATGGCGGACAGCGACGGGTATTTTGGGACGGGGACGATGAAGAACGCTATGAATAATGAGATCAATCTGTTTTATCGAATGGATTGTTTGAAGTACCTTGGGTACCTTTTTTGCATTTGCAGGAGGAAATCATAACCATGAGCGGCAACTCAAAACAGTTCGGCGGGAGCGCCGAAAATAACAGGCGGGGCGATGTTGATGACCGCCGGGACGGTATGGATGACGGGGCGGTTGGAAAAAATGCCGATTGGGAGGATATCAGCGAGAAAAGAGGCGGTATAAGCGAACGGCGGGACGGGATAAATGACAATAAGGTCGGGATAAACAATGAAAAGGTCGGGACAAACAATGAAAAGGTCGGGACAAACAACAACTGTAGGGGCGGCAACCTGCCGCCTGCCTTTGCTATAGATGATAATAAGGTCGGTAAAGACAACAGGAGGGGCGGAATAAATGACAGGCGGGACGGTATAATCGACGACGGCGAGGTCGGAATAAACAACAATTGGGAGGATATCAGCGAAAAAAGGGGCGGGATAAACGATAGAAGGGTCGGGATAAAAAGCGAAGCGGTCGGAATAAATGCCGGAAAGGTCGGAATAAGCGGTGGCCAGGTCGGTATTAAAGCTGAAAAAGGTATCTCTCGGAATCAACAGCACATCCTCCACTGCCTAAGCCAAAACCCGCGCATGACCGCGGCGAACATGGCTTTGATTGTGGGCATCTCTGTCAGAAAAACAGAGGCAAATCTGCAAAAATTGAAAGCCAAGGGCCTGCTTGAACGCGTAGGCGCGCGCAAAAACGGGCACTGGATCGTTAAAACGCCAACGTAAAATGTGACGGGGCCATGAGCGCAAAAATAGAACCCCTGCTCGACCAAATCTCCCGCTTCCCCGAAACGCCGGGTATCTACTTGATGAAAGACGCAAGCGGCGAACTGCTGTACATCGGCAAGGCCGTCAACCTGAAAAGCCGAGTCCGCTCATATTTCTCCGACACGCACGACGGCAGGCTTCAAATCCCCGGCATGATGCGCCTGCTAGACCACATAGACCTCATCGTCACCAACACCGAGGCCGAGGCGCTGATACTGGAGGCCAACCTAATCCGCAAACACAAGCCGAAATACAATATAGAACTGAGGGATGACAAACACTATCCATACCTGAAAGTAACGACCCCGGAACCGTTTCCACGACTGCTCGTCGTCCGGCGGGTTGAAAAGGACGGAGCCGTCTACTTTGGCCCCTACACAGACGTCAAGGTGATGCGGCGGGTGGCGGATTTTGCGAAGCGGATTTTTCGGCTGAGGGACTGCGCGAAAAATTTGCCGCTGCAAAAACCAATCCGCCCGTGTATCAACCACTCCATGAAACGCTGCAGCGGCCCGTGCGCCGGCAACATCAGCACAGACAATTACCGCAGCGGCATCGATGACCTGATCCGCTTCTTAAAAGGCAAACGCAGCGACCTCCTCAAAGAGTTAGAGGAACGGATGGACGCGGCATCAATACAATTACGTTTCGAAGACGCGGCGCTTTTGAGGGATCAGATAAAGCTCATCAAAGACGCGTCGCGCCTGCAGCGAGTTGATTTAAAATTAGACGATACCGACTGCGACGTATTCGGCATCGCCGCCGGCGACCGCGAAATATCTCTGGCAATATTACACTTCAGAGACGGACTGCTTATGGCCGGACGCAACTTCCTGTTCAAACGCGACCGCTGGGACCTGTCATCGGAAAACCACGACCATATCATCCCGCAGTTTTACTTACAGGAGGATACAGAAATCCCGCGCGAAATCATCATACCCGACAACGTAGGATTCACACAATCAACGCTGCAGGGATGGTTTGACGATCAATATCAAAAAAATAATCCCGTAGGGGCGACCGCCCCCGGTCGCCCGCCTATACCGCGCACACAGATAACCATCCCGCAAAAAGGGACAAAAAAACTGCTGGTACTGATGGCCGAAAAAAACGCGCATTCCTACCTCCTGCAAAAAGCTCCGCCCAACGCGAGTAAGGACATAAAGGACCTGCAGGACGCGCTTAATTTGCCGAGGATACCCGAAGTCATTGAAGCGTTCGACATCTCAAATCTCGGAGAATCTTTCACCGTCGCCGGCATGGTACAGTTCAAAAACGGACTGCCGAATAAATCCGCTTATCGGCGATACAAGATAAAAACAGTTGACGGGCAGAACGATTTTACGATGATGATGGAAGCGGTATCGCGGCGGCTCCGGCGTTTGACGGACGAGGGCGGTCAATTTCCGGACCTGCTGTTGATTGACGGAGGAAAAGGTCAGCTCAGCGCCGCGATGGAAGCGCTGGCGCAATTTGAAAATCCGCCGATGATCGCATCCCTGGCAAAAAAAGAGGAAACCCTCTTCTCCCCCCACCTGCCCGAACCCTTAACCCTCCCGCCGGCACACCCCGCCCGCAAGCTGGTGGAACGGATAAGGGACGAGGTGCACCGCTACGCCGTCACCTACCACCGCAGCATCCGCGGCAAGCAGTTCACCCGGTCGTCCTTGGAAAACCTGCCGGGGATAGGAAAGGTCAGGGCGCAACTGCTGTTGAAACGCTTCGGATCGATAAAACGGCTGATGGAGGCCACCGTCGGCGAGATCGCGGGGGTGCAGGGGTTCTCGGAGGAATCGGCGGCGAAATTAAAAGAGGCACTCGTATCATAGAAACGCATCCCTCGCCCTCGGTCGCCCGTTCTTTTTAATCTTTTTATGGGGACGGGGGGTGCCCCCGTAACGCCCCACCTAAAATCTGTGTACCCTAAAGCCCATAACCTAAAACCTTGTTACGGGGGGCTGGCGGAAATAATTTTATTTGATTAAAGTCAACGGCGAAACTACTTAACCACTGTGACGAGTCGAGAACAAAGGCACGAGGGCAGGAGACTGCCCAATACCCTATTTGTTACCTACGACAATTAAAATATACTGGCGCAACCACAGACATATCAGAAACAGGCAATAGCTGAGATGACCGCTTTGATGCAAGTCCCTTATTGAGTAACTCTTGGTACATCGCCACAGCCTCTTGATACTCACAGTAAAACTGAGAACCAATATTATGGCCAGATTTTTCGATTACATCTTGAACACTATCAATAACCGTCATACTATAGCCCTCCTCATTTTATTCCGATCTAAATAATTGCACGTACTTTTCTTCTCTTGCTTCTTTACTTTCTGTTTGCCATTTTTTATCTCGAACTTCTCCTACAAAATTCATCAAATGACCAATTGCCCGTGAATGACTTAAGACACTATCTGTTGAGCGTGGCGTTGATTTGGGTACTTCTCCTAAAAATTTGTCAAGCCAATATTTAATAACGGGGTCGAAACGAAAAAGGGCATCATTAATGATATTTTGCAAATTATTGATATACGGAGTTTGATTTTTACGGCTATCTGCGCCAAGTATCAAATTCCCACAGTCTTCTATTTCTCTAGCAAAATCACGTTCGAAGATCACATCACAGGATTTAACCCAAGCTAATAATAAAGATGTATCGATTTTTTCCTTACCATAGGACCAAATTGTATTTTCTTTATCAATATCATTAAAATTGTCCGAATAAAGACGAGTCAACTTGTACCAATCGCTACAATTTACATTTTTGACATACGCTAAATACAATTCTTCTCCATTAACAGCCGATAGCTGACAGAATATTATAACACTCCTCTCGCCAAAAGGGCTTTTGCCTACATAGGGGCGAAAACACGCACGTATATCAACTCCTTTTGGTAAAGTCCATTTAATGCGAATGTCGTTCCTATGCTTAAAAATATCCGCATCAGTAGAACCACTTTTGTCCTTTCCAAGCAAGACAGATAATTCACCATTAGTATTGATACTTTCAATAAACGCTTTTTTTGCGGCAAAACATTTTGAAAAAAGCTCGTTTCCCATTCAAGCATCCCCAATTGGTTCGAAGTTGATTTCGAACTTCTTTTGACTCATGACTGCTTTATATAATGGAATATTATTTGTCCTCGCATATTCTATAAGAAAGACTTTGTTTTTATCTTCGATTTTAGAACCTATATATATTGATTGCGGTAACGGTACAGGCCAAACTCTTTCATTTTCAGATAAAATAATCAATCTCCATTCTCTTTCATATTCCCATTCAATAGATTTTGTTATTGACGCACGTGCTCCAAAAGAAGTATTACCTCCCTTTTTTATGGCTTCAGTAACATCTAACAAGTTTTCTTGGTATATTACCGGGAAAATCTGTTTTGTCGTTTCGTGATCGACAGGCAACGATTTAAAATTATATTCCAAGCAAAACCCCTTATGACTATCAGTGTAATGACTCCACATTAACATTAAATCATTTCTTTCAGAGAAACAAGAAACTATTGCATTATCAATCTTTGGCTTAAATCGCTCATTGGCATTTACTTCCGTTAGCATTTTTTCAATACTTTCATCGCATTGTTTTTCTACGTCTTCTTGCGAGATAGTAGCGTCTTTTTGTGCAAAAATTTTATTTGCAGTCTCTATGGAATTATCAGATTCCTTTATTTGTTTTATTTCACTATCGGTGAATCTAAATCCATTAATATTTGGTGGAAGAGTTGAATTTAGCTGTTCTATGTTTTCACGAAAACAATAATTAAGCATATTAAGGGGCGAATAATAGGCTGATGCGCAGTCGTATGGGTCATTAAAGTTTTTAGGGAATCTCATATAAACCACACGATTTAATAAATTATCTTTATCACGTCCCTTAAAGTTACAATATTTGTATAGCTTTGATGGGATGTTTTTATATTTTATCTCTGTACCACGCTTGAGACTTTCTGAATCCCTAATTGTATTAGGGAAAAGGAGCGCAAGCATATCAAATTTCCATTGCGCCATCATCTCCCACCCTCCCCAATCTCCCCCATAACCCTCCCCGTCTCCCGCAACACCAACACGATCTTCCGATAATGCACAATGTCCTCATATTCCAGTTTCCGACCCTTGCGGTCTTTCAGCCACTTTTCCGCTGGGCGATAGCCGCCGATGTAGAAATCCCATACCTCCGGCGGAACCTTATCGAAGTATTGGGCGCAGTTTATGTAAACGCGGTTGTTTTTATAGTCGTAGTCAGGCTTATCTATCTCGTCTGTGCCAGCTATCGGGTAGTCCGCTACGCCTTGCTTGGGGGCTACATCCACTAACAGATGTAGGCGGCGTAGCTTTTCGCCTAATTTTGCAAGTTTGCGGAATTGTTTGGCAGTTTCAGGATACGGGATGCGCGGGAAATCTGTTTTTAGGAACTCTTTGTACTTTTCGCGGTATGATGGGCTATGTAATACTGCGTAAATGTAATCGAGTACGTCGATAGGTGCAAAGTTTTTTGAGTTATCATTTTTTTCCGACTCAAATTCCAACTTTATCGCAGTGGATATTTTCCCAAGTACTTCCTGAGCGAGGTTCGGGATACGGTGCATTTGTAATAAACTAACTTGGTCATGGTAAAGATAAAGGGGGAAAGCCATCCCGCCGCCACGATAAAAAAGATTTAGGTCGGTAATATTGTTTGATATAAAAGCAAGGTTCCAAGGCATATTGCCAACAACTTGCCCTTGCCTGCCAATAACTATTGAAAAATTATTGTGCAGCATATTCGCCATAACTTTATCTCTACTCCAGTCTATCATTGCGTTATGGTAATAAATATATCTGTTGTCAAGTGGGCGATATGCTATTTGTCGAATATGATTATTGTGATTAAAATCCCGTATCGTATTTCTCGCTTTGGGCAAGCTCCAGCCACGTGAATCTCCCGGTAAATAATTTCCCACTTTTTTGTTACCAAAAAAGATTTCTCGGATTTTTTCGTCAGACTTGGTTATATCTGTAAATATTTTTATTCTTGATAGTAATTCTTGTTTATTTTCATCTACGACTAAAGCATCCCTTGATGTTTGTACTCCAGTGACATTCACAGGCATCAATTCATCAATCCTAAATCCTTGTTCGTATTCTCTTCGGTTACCATCATCTTTCGGCATTAAAAAATAAAAAGGTGCGGCAGGCGCAACACGCACGAATGGGATTGCTGAAAATTTACTGTTAAACAAGTAATTGTATTTTTCTTTTCGTTTACCATAACAGTCAAAATGATATACCTCGGCAAGAGCGCCTTTCGCTTTACGACCTGTCTTGACAAAAATATTTATAGAGACTCCTTGCTGAATATCAAACACATTTTCATCTTTACTGCCGTTTGGGCAAACCTCTTTCTTTTTGCTGTTACCGTGCAGGTCAATAATGTAGATTTTATCAAAACTCTTCATTAAGTTCCAACGCATGCCTCTAAATGTAGGGTTATCAATAAAACTGTGGTTGTTAATATAAGCCAGTATGCCTGTATTATTTTTATCAACAAATTTTTGACCAAGACGAATGAATTTTACATAGTCATCATTTAACCAATGCTTGCGTTCGTTGAAATGCTCTCCGTTCACATATTTGTATTCGTCAATTTCATGAGTAAACAAACATTTGTTTGATGAAATACCGCTGTATGGCGGATTTCCCATTACAACCATAACTGGCGTATCGCGTTTGATGCTGTTCGCCTCATTGGCTTCGCGGGCGAGAAATTGAGCAAAAGGCGTTCCTGTTTCAGTATGGAATTCTTCTAAAGAATTTGTCAGGTACACGCGCAAACGCTGATTATCAGTTGCATCGTAGCCTGTTTGCGCCAACAGCTGTTCGAGCTTTATGTGCGCCATTGTGTAGGACGCCATGAGCAACTCAAACCCGTTAAGACGCGGGATCAGGTGTTCTTTAACATAGCTCTGCCACATTCCGCTCTGCCCACTGAATTTTTCATGAATTTGGCTTACAGTTTCGGCAAGGAAAGTTCCCGTGCCTGTCGCCGGATCAAGAATTTGTACTCTGTGTACTTCTATTTCGGTAGTATCGGTAGTATCAGTTTGAGTGACCACTTTGATTTTTGTTTTTGATGTGTCAGCTAACCCCATTGTTAATTTGAACTCTTTTTGTAAAATCTCATCTACCGCACGAACGATAAAAGTAACTATCGCTTGTGGTGTATACCACACCCCGCGTTTTTTACGCAAATCCGGGTCGTACGCGGTAAGAAAATCTTCATAAAAATGAATCATAGGATCGTTTTTTTGTGTATGCTCACCTAGGTCTTTTTTCAAGATGTACATATTAGCTGCTCTGAATGTATCGGCAAGGTCGTCTACAATCCAACATATACGCTCATCAAGGTCGAAACCGGCGATGTTTTGGAAAAGTTGGCGTAAAAAAGGGTTTGTTTTAGGAATTAGACTAGCAGCTTTTTGTCGGCAAAATGTGTCCGGAGATTCATCGTGCAGACGGGCCGCAAACAGACCATAAGCAATAGTTTGAGCGTAAACGTCGGCAAAATCTTTGGGAGCGATGTCTTGTATAAGTACTTCTTTGAAAGCAGACATCTGTTCTGCCAAAGTGTTATCATCGTTGGCTTCAAGTATCTTTTCGATAACACCTGCCATCAGACTTGCTTTGCAGGCCATCATTTTGGCAAGGTCGGCGGGGGATGTAATGCCTTGGTGGTGCGAGTTTCCGAAATCTTTTATTACTTGTTTAATTTTTTCAAAATTCGCACTTATCGGTGAAATTTTATTACCCTTGATCTCGGCAATGCGAGCACTATCAATAAATTTGCCTTTAATATAAAGGTGGAAGTCGATATAATCTGTAAATATAATGTTGTCAAGCGACTGTTTGTAGCGGTCAAACTGTACCCTGTTTGCCTTGCCATTTAGATCTATACCAATATCTTTTGCCTCTATATATCCAATGGGAATCCCGTTTCTAGTAGCGATGTAATCGGGAGCGCCACAATCTATACGCTTGGGCTCATTGGTAAATAGCAAACCTTTACGCACACGTGAATCTTGAGCATTTACTGTATCTTCCAACAAGCGCAGTAACGCCGGACGGTAGCTATGTTCGGTAGCCTTACCCGTCTGGTATATGCTGTTGAGGTCGGCGATGTATTTGGTAATTTCGGCATTAGCCATAAAGTTATCCACACCTGTTAGCGTTCTTTACTATAACAAAAATATATATTCTGCCGCTCTTGAAGTGCAAAAAAAGGGGGGATTCCAGATAAAATCTACCCTGCCTCCTCATGGCAAATCTCCAGATTTTTTTGTTTTTGGGGTGGGTATGTATTATATTATGGAAGACAGGCAGTTCCTATCACCCAAAAGGCAGGCCTTTATGTTAATCGCCAATCCGATCAAGCAGAGCGTAAACACCAAGTTGGATATGCTCCTGTCGGTATTTGGGCAGGAGAACTTCGTATCTGAAGACAAGACTGTCAAAGACTTTCCGGCAGAGGTTGACTGCCCGGAGATGAAAGAGGTTTTGAGCATCTTGAACTACGTAGCGGTAGATGCCAAGGCTCGCAAAGAGTTAGACGAGGAGATATACTACCAAAACTATGTGGAAAGTATGTTTGGCGAACACATCCGTAAGATTGAGGACTTAAGCCAAAAAATGCTGAAAGTGGCTAAAAGGCTGAAAGACGCATCTGTTCCTGTAAATGAAATCTCGGAAGAAACGGGGCTGTCAATAGAAGAAATTGAGAGGCTATAACCGGCCAAAAGCCTACTCGCCCCACCCGCCCCGGAGCATCAGGGGTTGGTAAATGATGAGGTTCTGCGTCTGAAGTAACCGCCACAGGGCGGCCACACTGTCCCTTGCAGGCGTTTTAGGGTTGTGCAGGCAATCATCTATAGAGTTGGACCGCAAATGATTGGACCGAGTGGTTAATTTTTCTGTTCAGGCGGCTCCCATATATTATATTATGATTATGAAAAACGCACCCGATTACATCGCCCTGGCTTTGGATAATTCCAACGACCTCACCGCTCTCAAGTCCCTGATCACGAAGACCGCCGGCAGCGTGGGCGTCTACAAGCTTGGCCTGGAGCAGTTCACCCGCTTCGGCCCGGCGGTGCTCGATATCGTACGCTCCGTCGACCGAAAGATCTTCTTAGACCTCAAATTCCACGACATCCCCAACACGGTCGCCAAGGCCGTAGAGGCGGCTTGCGGGCTGGGGGTTGATTACATGACCATCCACACCCAAGGCGGCGTGGAGATGATGAAAGCGGCAGTCGAGGTGGCCTCCAAGGCATTGCACCGTCCCAAAATCCTGGGCGTAACCCTATTGACGAGTATCGACCAATCAATGCTTAATAACGACTTATCCGTACAGATGAAAACCGCCGAATACGTACTGCACCTCGCTAAAAAGGCTGTAGAGGCTGGGCTTGACGGACTGGTTTGCTCGGCTGCTGACCTGGAGATGGTAGCGCCGTCGGTACCGTCCGGCTTAGAAATCGTCACCCCGGGAATAAGGCCCGCCGGCGCTGACGTTAACGACCAGAAGCGCGTCGCCACCCCGTCATGGGCAATCAAAAACGGCGCGACGCTACTCGTTATCGGACGTCCAATCACCGGCGCGGATGACCCTGCCAGAGCCGCGGCGGATATCGTCAACGAGATAAAGGCTGCCCTCTAATGGCAAACGTACTCGTCACCGGCGCAAACGGCTTTATCGGCCAGCATCTTGTGCGAAGGCTTATCGACAGCGGGCATGCCGTACGCACGTTATCGCACGACGACACAGAGATGTACTTCTTTAAATACGACGAGGTCGACCGCCGGACGGCGGACATTAGCAGTCGCGAACTGATTTCCGGGGTGATGAAGGGTATAGACACCGTCTACCACCTCGCCGCTATCGCAAGAAATGATTTGAGGATGACGTGGGATGATTACCACGCGGTGAATGTTCAGGGGACGGTTAACCTGCTCGAAGAGGCGAAGGCCGCG
>Ga0123356_10004853_pt1 | contig 13826 bp, 10 predicted proteins | sample TergutEmb28metaG_2_FD_92546 | JGI IMG/M metagenome (GOLD analysis project Ga0123356, IMG submission 92546) | Embiratermes neotenicus P3 segment gut microbial communities from Petit-Saut dam, French Guiana - Emb289 P3 | ecosystem: Host-associated > Arthropoda: Insects > Digestive system > Gut ...
AGTGCTCGCCGCAGATAGTCGGGCCGGTCGCCGTCGTACACCGAGACGAGCAGCGAGAACGGCTCATGCACCGGGGGGAACCTCCAACTGCCATGCCCTGTTATCGGTGCCGCCAGGAACCGAAGACGCGGACCGGGCCCGCCAGGCCAGCACCGCGAGGCGCGGATCGTCCCGCCGGGCCAGCACGCGCCGCCCAGGGGGTCAGCCGACGACGAACCAGTCTAGTGCACGCCTGGCACTCGTCCGGGGCCATCCCGGCCGTGCCGCGGCGGCGGCGCCGTTATTCTGCCGCGGGCGTGCCCGGGTACTACTGTCCAATGGTTACTGTCAGGACAACTGCCGCCCGTGCTGCGGCCGGAGCCGAGCCGTCGAGGGAGCCGGATGAGCGCCGTCACCGATCAGAGCCTGCCCGGCGATATGCCCGCCGGGGCTGCGGCAGGCTCGGCTGCCGCGGGCCATCGGCCGAAGGTCTTCCTGCACATCGGCGAGCCGAAGACCGGCAGCACCTTCCTGCAGCAGGTGATCTGGCGTAACCGTGCGGCCCTGGCCGCGCAGGGCGTGGTGCTGCCTGGCCATCACCCGCAGGATCACTTCCGGGCGAGCCAGGACCTGCGGGGCATGAAGAAGCTCGCCAGCGACCCGGCGGGATCATGGACCGGCGAGTGGGACATCCTGGCCAGGCAGTCGAAGCAGGCACCCCGGGCCGCCGTGATCTCGCACGAGCTCTTCTCCGCCGCAGACGACGAGCAAGCTCGCCAGGCCGTGAGCTCGCTCCAGCCGGCCGAGGTGCACCTTGTGGTGACAGCCAGGGACATGGCGACGCTGCTGCCGGCCGAGTGGCAGGAAAGCGTCAAGCATCGCAACGCCCGCGGCTGGGAGGACTGGCTGGCCGACGTCATCGACCGCGAGTCGGTGTCGCCGGACCGGCGCCAGTGGTGGTTCTGGCGTGTCCACGACACCCTCCAGATCCTCCAGATCTGGTCCAGGTACGTCCCCGCAGACCAGATCCACGTCATGACCACGCCGAAGCGAGGGGCCGACCCGGATCTGCTGTGGCGGCGGTTCGCCGGCCTGCTCGAGGTCGATCCGGACAGCGTCGACATCAGCCGGGCCCGCGCCAACGCCTCGCTCGGGCTGACCGAGACGGAATATCTGCGGCGGCTCAACGCCGAGCTCTCCGGCGAGGTGCCGGACTGGTTCTACATGTGGACCGTCAAGGAGGGGCTGGCGCACACGATCCTCGCCGCGCGGCCGGCCGGCCCGCGACTGGTGCTGCCACCGGAGCGACACGCCTGGGCCCGGCAGTACGCCGAGACTCTCATCGCCGGGCTGGATGGTGCCGGCTACGACGTCGTTGGTGACGTCGCCGACCTCCGGCCGGGCGAGCTCGCCGGGGCTGTCGTCAGCCCGGCGGACCAGCCGGACGGCCAGATCCTCGACGCGGCAATCCAGGCGACGGCCGCGCTCGTGCTGAACCAGTACCGCAAGGAATACCCGGCGGCCCGGCCCGGAGCTACCGGCGGCGCGCTGGCCGACCGGGTGACCGCGCGGGTCAAGGCGTCGCCCAGGGTCAAGCGGACTCTCCGCGAGCTCAGCAGCCGCCACTCGTCGGTTCGGTGGCTGCGGGTGCTGGCGTGGCGGATGCTCGAGCGCTCCCGCGCCAGGAGCGACTCCTAGTCATGCCGGCCGAGCCGCGGCAGCTGCAACCCGGGGGGCCGACCCCCCGGAACCCCCCGCAGGTAGTCGCGGTCATCGTCACCTACAACCGGCGCGACCTGCTGCTCGAGGCCCTCGCGGCGGTGCGCGCCCAGCAGCGCCCGCCGGATCAGGTGATCGTCGTCGACAATGCCTCGGCAGACGGCACCGCGGACGCGGTGCGGGCCGCGTTCGGAGACGTCACGCTCGCCGAGCTCGGCGCGAACTACGGCGGGGCGGGCGGCTTCGCCTACGGGATGGCGGTAGCGCTGGCGAACGATGCCGACCTGATCTGGGCCATGGACGACGACACGATCCCGGAACCCGGCGCGCTGGCCGCGCTGCTGGCAGCCAGGGCCCGCTACCAGGGCCGGGCGCCGGCGATCATGGCGAGCACCGTGCTGTGGACTGACGGACACAAGCACCCCATGAACACCCCGCGCGCCAAGCCCATGGCGGCTGCGGCCGAGCGGGCGGCGGCGGCCGCGTGCGGCTGCGTTCCCATCCGGTCTGCATCTTTTGTATCGGTGCTGGTCGACGCGGCCGAGTGCCGGAGCCGCGGCTTGCCGAAAGCAGATTTCTTCCTGTGGAACGACGACTTCGAGTTCACCACCCGGCTGCTGCGGGGCAATATCGGGCTGCTCTGCGCGGACAGCGTGGTCGTGCACAAAACGCGGACCTTCGGCAGCACGGACGTCGATCCGGGCGACCGGTTTTTCTACGAGGTGCGGAACAAGGTCTGGACACTGCGCGGCAATTCGCTCGGCCCGGCCGAGTGGGTGCTCTATACCGGCGCCACGCTGCGGCGGTGGGTCCGCACCTTTGCGGGGTCGGCCGACCGTGGCCGGCTGCGCGCGTCGTTTGCCCGGGGCCTCACCGCGGGCCTGCGAACCCGTCCCCGGCCCAACGAGCAGGTCCTGCCTCACTAGCATCGGCCTAGTCACATCGGGCTAGTTAAACCTGGTCAGCACGCCATTTACGTGCGAATGTTAAACGGAGCCCCCGCCCTGGCTGTAGCTGGAAGGTCTTGGATATGGGCAGGGATGTCCCGTCCATCACGGTTACCCACCACGATCGTCGCGCGTACCGGGAGAAGGTCCGCCAGTGCCTTGACGTCTTCGCCCGGATGCTGCACGAGTCGCGGTTCGACACCGAGCCGCGGCAGGTGGGCATCGAGATGGAAGTGAACATCGTCGATCCCGACGGGCTGCCCGCGATGACCAACACCACGGTGCTGGCGGCGATCAGCGACCCGAGCTGGGCGAGCGAGCTGGGCCGGTTCAACCTGGAGATCAACGTGCCGCCCCGGCACCTGGCCGGCGACGCGCTCAGCATGCTCGAGGATGACGTGCGGCGCAGGCTCGACCACGCGTGCGCGCGGGCCGAGCGCACCGGCAGCCGCCTGGTGACGATCGGCATCCTGCCCACGCTGCGCCAGGCTGACGTCACCGCCGACGCGATGTCCTCGAATCCGCGGTTCCGGCTGCTGAACGACCAGATGATCGCGGCGCGCGGCGAGGACATGCAGATTAGCATCGAGGGGCCGGAGCGGCTGCTGACCCATGTCGACACGATCATGCCGGAGGCGGCGTGCACCAGCGTGCAGTTCCACCTCCAGGTGAGCCCGGAGGCGTTCGGCAGTTACTGGAACGCCGCCCAGGCGGTGGCAGGCGTGCAGGTCGCGCTCGCGGCCAACTCGCCGTTCCTGTTCGGCCGGGAGCTGTGGCGCGAGACCCGTCTCCCGCTGTTCGAGCAGGTCACCGATACCCGGCCGGAAGAACTCCAGGAGCAGGGCGTGCGGCCGAGGGTCTGGTTCGGCGAGCGATGGATCACCTCGGTGTTCGACCTGTTCGAGGAGAACCTGCGCTACTTCCCTGCGCTGCTGCCGCTGCAGGAGGAGGAGGATCCGGCCGTCGCGCTCGACAGCGGCGAGGCGCCGAGGCTGTCCGAGCTGACCCTGCACAACGGCACCGTGTACCGGTGGAACCGCCCGGTATACGCCGTCGACGACGGCCTGCCGCACCTGCGCGTCGAGAACCGGGTCCTCCCGGCCGGACCGACCGTCGCAGACGTGCTGGCCAACGCGGCGTTCTACTACGGGCTGGTGCGCGCGCTCGCCGAGACGGAGCGGCCGGTGTGGACACAGATGTCGTTCAAGACGGCAGCCGACAACCTCGTCGAGGCGTCCCGGCACGGCATCGATGCCCGGCTGTACTGGCCCGGCATCGGCGAGGCGCCAGCCAGCGAGCTGACGCTGCGCCGGTTGCTGCCGCTGGCCTGGGACGGCCTGGCGGAGTGGGGGGTCAAGACCGACGACGCGGACCGGCTGCTCGGCATCATCGAGCAGCGCTGCCTGACTGGCCGCACCGGTGCCACCTGGCAGACCGAGACAGTGCACCGGCTCGAGCGCGGCGGCTCGCTGAGCCGGCCCGAGGCGCTGCGGCGGATGACTCAGGGCTACATCGAGCGGATGGTCACGAACGAGCCTGCGCACGTCTGGCCGGCGCTGTAGCGAAGATGTCCTCATCAGAGGGGAACGTGGCCGCCGTCGGCGCATCAGGCCGCCACGGGCCGCGGCCGGCCGGGGCGGAGAAATCGCCGGTAAGGTGAGCCGAAGATGACCGATCTCGGCGGTACGGCAGCCAGTCCTGGGGACGACCCCCCGAACCCCCCGCAGCAGAGCGGCACCGCGGTGCCGGCTGCGGGCCCGCAGCTGCAGGTCAGCAGCCCGGCCGGCCGGTGGGTGCTGCTGGCGACCGTGCTCGGATCGGCGATGGTCTTTCTCGATTCGACAGTCGTCAATGTGGCCCTGCCCACGATCGGCCGCAGCCTGGACGCCTCGCTCGCCGGCCTCCAGTGGACCGTCACCGGCTACACGCTCAGCCTGGCCGGCCTCATCCTGCTGGGGGGCTCGCTCGGCGACCGGGCCGGCCGGCGACGTGTCTTCCTGATCGGCGTCGTGTGGTTCGCGCTGGCCTCGGCCCTGTGCGCCGCCGCGCCCGACATCGGCGTGCTCATCGGCGCGCGGGTGCTCCAGGGCATCGGCGGCGCCCTGCTGACTCCAGGCTCGCTGGCGATCATCCAGGCGAGCTTCGCGCCCGACGAGCGGCCGCGCGCCGTCGGCGCCTGGTCAGGGCTCGGGGGAGTGGCGTCGGCCATCGGCCCGGTACTCGGTGGCTGGCTGGTGCAGGCCGGCGGCTGGCGCTGGGTATTCCTGCTGAACCTGCCGCTGGCAGCGGCGGTCGTCGCGGTCACGATCCGGCACGTGCCGGAGACCAGGGATCCGGCCGCGCGCGGGCGGTTCGACATGGCCGGGGCCGGCCTCGCAGCGCTCGCGCTGGCCGGGATCACCTACGCAATGATCCAGGCCACCGAGCCGACCGGGATTGCCAGCGTCATCGTCGCGGCCATCATCGGCGTGGCCAGCGCGGTCGCCTTCGGCGTCGTAGAGCGCCGTCGCACCAGGTCCCCTGATCCGACACCGCCGATGCTGCCGCTCGACGTGTTCGCCTCCCGCCAGTTCACCGTGATCAACGTGATCACGTTCCTGGTCTACGGGGCGTTCGGCGGGCTGCTGTTCCTGCTGGTGCTGCAGCTTCAGGTGGCGTCCGGGTTCTCGCCGGTGGCGGCTGGCACCGCGCTGCTGCCGGTGACCGTGCTCATGCTCGCCCTGTCGGCGCGATCGGGTGCCCTCGCGCAGCGCATCGGGCCGCGCTGGCTGATGACCGCCGGCATCACCGGCGCCGCAGTCGGGATGGCGCTGATGGCCCGGATCGGTGTGCACGCGAGCTATGTCGCCGACGTGCTGCCGGCCGCGATCGTCTTCGGTCTCGGCCTGTCCATGACGGTCGCGCCGCTGACCGCGACGGTGCTGGCCAGCGCCGACGTCCGGCACGCCGGCGTGGCCAGCGGCGTCAACAACGCGGTGGCCAGGGCTGCCGGGCTCGTAGCGGTCGCCGCGCTGCCCGCGGCCGTCGGGCTGACGGGCGCTAAGTACCACGATCCCGCCCTGTTCTCGCAGGGCTTCCACGATGCGGCGATCGCCAGCGCCGTCCTGCTGCTGATCGCGGCGGGGCTGACCGCACTCTTCGTCGACAACAAGGTGCTGCGTCCTGGCGGTGAGCCGGAGGCGCGGACCTGCTGTCCGGTCGGCGCGCCACAGCTCCAGCCCGTGCCGCGCGGTGCTGCCACCGCAGAACCCGCGCCGCCGCGGGTCGGCTAGCAGGCAGCTACACGATCGGCCGGTCCGTTGGCTGGCGCGGGGCCGGATTGGCGGCCGCGTGCCCGGTGTCGCGGGTCGTGCGCTGCGCGGGGATCGGCGCCTCGGTCACGCTGATGTCCAGTTCCGGCCGCAGCTGGTCGGCGCGGGCGTAGAACTGGTAGGCGCGCAGGTCGGCCTCGGTCAGCGGGGGCGGCACAAGCGAGCGCGGCCACAACCGCCGCGCCCGGACGACGTCGAGTTCCACTACGTAGAGCGTGATCTGTGCCTGCAGGTAGAGCGCGGCCATGAGGCCGAGCACCGTGCCGAAGGCGCCGTAGACCGAGTTAGAGTGCGCGTGACCCAGCAGCGACCCGCCGGCGGTCAGCAGAACCTGCCAGGCGATCGCCGACAGGATGGCGCCGAGCCACAGGTTGCGTCCCTGGACGTCCTTCGACGTAGCGATGCGGAAGCCAAGCCAGAACAGGCCGATGTTGAGCAGCAGCGACACCGCGATCGCCGCGATCTTCGCCCCGACGCCGCCGAGGTGACCCGTGCCTCCGGCGATGCTCGACAGCGCGATGGCGATGACCTCGCCTGGCCCGAGCACCGCGAGCAGCCCGAAGCTGCGCAGCAGGTTCCTCGGGTACCGGGGCCGGTCGTAGCGCGGCACGCCCCAGACGGTGTTCATCGCGTTCTGAATGGCATTGGCGACGCCGCGCGAGCCGAAGAGCGTCAGCACGATTCCGAAACCCAGGGCGGTGCCGGTGCCGGCAATTCCGTGGCCAGTGCCCAGGTGGCCGACGATGGGGTAGTCACTCAGCGCCTCGCTCATCCGCGCGGCCAGCGTGGGGCTGCCCTTGGCCAGCAGGTCGAGGATCGTGTAGGCCACAAGCAGCAGCGGGAAGATAGACGCGAAGGCGTAGTAGGCCACCAGCGCGGCCAGGTTGCCGCCCTGGTCGTCGCCGAATTTCTTCACCGTCGCCGCGCCTATGGCGAGCCAGGAATTGTTCTGCTGGGCCTTGTCAATGGCCCGGACCATCCTGGAGGCCTGGTGCGCGGCTTTCTTTACGTCCGCGGACATGCTGCCGGGATACCTAACCCGGAACGGGTGATCCTAACCTTGCGGAGCCGGCCGGCCCCGCTGTGCGCGTCAGGAGCTCAGGAACGAGCGGCGCCACCAGGACCGGCCCGGTCCGGCGATGAGCCCGTTGTCAGACAGGTACGCGACGACCTTCTCGCCGGAGAACCGGATGGTCTGCTTGTGGTGCGGGTTCGCCAGTGCCGCGGCGCGCGCCACCCGCGGATCAAGGCCGACCGACCGGTACACCAGCGGGCTGACCAGGCAGCGGGACATGATGAACGCGAACCGCGCGGTCAGCAGCCGGTGGTACGCCAGGCCTGCTCGGCTCGTCGAAGCAACGCTGGCCGGCAGCTCGGCCTTGGCGAAGGAGATGTGCCGGGCTTCCTCGAGGATGTGGATCCGGCTGACCATCCGCACCAGCGGCTGAATGGAGTCGTCCTCGGCCAGCTCCCGCTGGAACCGGTCAGGGATCTCCTCGCCGATCAGGATGGCTGCCCAGCCTGACGGCCCGGTGGCCATCGCGGGCAGCAGGTTTCCGATCGCGCGGATGTGCGGCGGCGGCCCGTAGACCGGCGTTCCCAGCTTCTCGATCATGCGGGCAAACATGACCGTGTGCCGGCACTCCTCGGCCAGCTCGGTCAGCGCGTACTGAACGCGGCGGCTGACCGGGTCGCCCTGGTAGGCGAGCCGGGCCAGCATCCGCATGAGCATGATCTCCAGCCACATGCCGGTGCTGGCGACGCTGGCGATCTCGTGCCTGCCGAGCTCGGTCCGCTGCTCGGGGCTGAGCTGCTGCCAGAGCGCGGTCCCGTACAGGGAGCTCCGGTGCTCGAGGACGTAGCTCTTGTCCGGGAGCAGCGGCGCGGACCAGTCGATGTCGACGTCCGGGTCGTAGCTGCGGGTGGCGGTCGAGCGCAGCAGCCGGTCGGCCACCCGCTCGCGACCGGTCTCGGTCAGTGACATCGGCCTCTCCCGGAAGCGACTGAACATATGACTTGAAGTAACTGTTACTTCTGGTAGCGTCTATCAGGTGACCACTCCTGTCAAGCGCGCGAACGCCGGGACCGCCGGAGGCGACGGCCGGCGGGACCGCTGGAGCGCGCACCGGGAAAGGCGCCGGGCCGAGTTCGTCGCGGCTGCGCTCCGTGTTCTCGCCAGGACCGGGCCGGACCTGCCGATGGACGCGGTCGCCGCCGAGGCTGGCGTGACCAAGCCGGTGCTGTACCGCTACTTCAGTGACAAGGCGGCCCTGGTGGAGGCGCTCGGCGAGGCGGGCTCGGCCGTCCTGCTTGCCAGGGTGCTGCCCGCCATGCAGTCCAGCCGCCCGCCGATGGAGCGGATCCGGGACGCGGTCGGCGCCTACTTCGCGGTGATCGACGAACTGCCGAACCTGTACTGGCTGCTCGCGCACTGGCCGTCCGCCGAGGCGGGCGGCGGCCCGGGCCAGCAGGCCAGCACCGTTCAGCAGGACAAGGAGCTCATCGCGACGGCGCTTACCGCCGTGATCGGCGACTACCTGCGGGTCTTCGGGCTTGACTCGGGCGCCGCGGAGCCATGGGCGTACGGCATCACCGGACTCGTGCAGAGCACCGGGGAGTGGTGGCTGAGCCGCAGGTCGATGAGCCGCGTCCACGTCGTCGACTACGTCACGCAGCTGATCTGGGCCGCGCTGTCCGGGGTGCTGCGCGACGGCGGCGTCGTGGTGGATCCAGTCCGGCCGCTTCCGGAGATCCGGCCCTCGCTCACCGCCCACAGCGGAGCAGCCGAACCCGGCCCGGCCAAGCGGCAGCGCAGATGACCGAGCCGCCTGACGCCACTGGCTACCGCGGCCCGGCGACGCTCCGGCTGGCCGCCGACACGGGCAGCTTCGAGGTCCACGCTGACCTGCGCGGCAAGTTCGAGCCGGCGGACGGCCGCTACCACTGGTACGGCCGGCTCGCCGCAGACGCATCGCTCGCCGCAGCGGTCGGCCGCGGGCGCGCCGGCGGCACCCTCCGCACACCGGCCGGGACGGCTCAGTGCGAGCTGTCCGACCCGGACCCGTGGCTCCGTTACCGGATCAGCGGCGTCTCCACGCCTCCGTTCGGCATCGATCCCGCGGCGGCCTCCGCTGGCCCGGGGACTGATGATCGCGCCAGCCGCGTGCAGCGGCACCTGCCCGCGCACGTGACGGTCGCGGTGATCGGCGCGGGCTTCGGCGGCCTCGGCGCGGCCGTCCGGCTGCGCCAGGCGGGCATCACCGACTTCGTCATCCTGGAACGGGCCGCCGCAGTCGGCGGCACCTGGCGGGATAACTCTTACCCCGGCTGCGCCTGCGACGTGCCGTCGCACCTGTACTCGTACTCATTCGCGCCCAATCCAGACTGGTCCCGCAGCTTCTCGCCGCAGCCGGAGATCTGGCGCTACCTGGAGGACGTCGCGGACCGCTACCGGCTGCGCGATCATCTCCGGCTGAGCGCCGAGGTGATCCGGGCGCAGTGGGACCCGGCGACCGCGCGGTGGCAGCTCGACACCACCGTCGGCTCGCTGACCGCTACCGTCGTCATCGCGGCCGCCGGGCCGCTGTCCGAGCCGTCGGTTCCCGACATCCCCGGCCTGGACAGCTTCCCTGGTCCGGTGTTCCACTCCGCGCGCTGGGACGACGCGGCCGACCTCACCGGGCGGCGGGTGGCCGTCATCGGGACCGGAGCGTCCTCGATCCAGCTCGTCCCTGCCCTGCAGCCCGCTGCGGCGCACCTGATGCTGTTTCAGCGGACGCCCGCCTGGGTGCTGCCGCGCCGGGACAGGAAGATCACCGCCGCGGAACGGTGGCTGTACCGCCGCGTCCCGGCGGCCCAGCGGCTCGCCAGGCTCGCGATCTACCTCGGCCGCGAGTCGACGGTCGGCGCCTTCACCCGGTGGCCGGGCGCGCTGCGAGCCGTCCAGCGCGTCGCGTCGGCGCACCTGGCGCGGTCGATCCGTGACCCGGAACTGCGGGCCCGGCTGACGCCTCGCTACGTGCTCGGCTGCAAGCGCATCCTGCTGTCCGACGACTTCTACCCGGCCCTCGCCCAGCCCAACGTCCAGCTGGTGGCTGCCGGGCTGGTGAAGGTTGACGGCCCGGTGCTCACCGGGCAGGACGGCACCGCGGTCCGCGCCGACGCGATTGTGTTCGCGACCGGCTTCGTTGTCACCGATGTGCCCGTCGCGCACCATCTGTTTGATGGGAACGGGGTGAGCCTGGCGGACTCCTGGCATGACGACATGGCGGCGCTGCGTGGCACCACGGTTGCCGGGTTTCCCAATCTGTGCCTCGTCATCGGGCCGAACACCGGTCTCGGCCACAACTCGATGGTCTACATGATCGAGTCGCAGCTGCCCTACATCGAGGAGTACGTCAGGGCGGTACTCGGGCTTGGCGGCCGGGCGGCGTTCGATGCTCGCGCGGACGCGCAGGCCCAGTGGAACGACCGCGTGCAGCAGCGGATGGCCCGCACCGTCTGGGCGACCGGCGGGTGCCGCAGCTGGTACCTCAGCGCGGCCGGGCGCAACCCGGTGCTGTGGCCGGCGTCCAGCTGGGCGTTCCGGCGTGCAACCACCCGCCTCGACCTCAGTGAGTACCGCGCCATCCCGGCGGGGACCGTTTCGTCCGCAGGTCACGGGGCAGTTTCCGCCGGGCTGCCGGGCTGAGCGGGCGGCTGTGCCAGCTGCACACGTCACGCATCGCTCGGCAGAGCGGAAGGGGAGGACGCTGATGCCTGGTCCTGACGGCCGGATGCAGACCGAGCCCGCCCTGCGGGGCAGGGTGGCGGTCGTGACGGGCGCGGCGCGCGGTATCGGGGCGGCGCTCGCCTGGGAACTAGCCCGTAGCGGCGCGCAGGTGGCACTCGTCGGCCTGGAGCCAGCCGAGCTGGCCGCGGCGGCTGAGGAGTGCGCGCGGCTCTCGCACGCCCGCGCCTATGTCGCCGACGTGACCGACAGCGCCGCGATGGCAGCCGTCGCCGCGGAGGTAGTCGCGGACTTCGGCGCGGTTGACATTGTCGTCGTGAATGCCGGCATCGCGATCGGCGGCCCGTTCGCCGACGCCGATCCGGCCGAGTTCGACCGCGTGATTGAGGTCAACCTGCTCGGCTCGGCACGCACGGCCCGCGCTTTCTTGCCGGCGCTGGCCGACAGCGGCGGCTACCTCTTGCAGATCGCCTCTTTCGCGGCGATGGCGCCCGCCCCGCTCATGGCCGCGTACTGCGCCAGCAAGTCCGGCGTGGAGGCGTTCGCCCATGTACTGCGCGCCGAGGTCGCCCATCGTGGCGTGCGCGTGGGGGTCGCGTACCTGTCCTGGGTCGACACCGACATGGTGCGGGGTGCCGACGCCGACGAGGTGATGGCGGACCAGCGACGCCGGCTGCCCTGGCCGGCCAGGCAGACTACCTCTCTCGACGCGGCGGCGAGCCGGCTGACAGCCGGAATCGCGCGCCGCTCGGCGCACGTCTACGTGCCTGCCTGGGTCGCCGCGGTGCAATGGCTGCCGCGCGGGCTGCTACCCGCCGTCGTGAGCAGGCGGGGCGCCGTCGAAGTGGCGAAAGCTGCGCCGCGACTGGACGCGACCGCGCACGCACGGCTGTCGCCGGTTGGCCCGGGCGGCCAGGCTGGGTCGGCAGCGGTGCGGTCAGCCGACATCGCAGACACTGAGCGGGCGCTGGCACATCCGGCCGATTAATGGAGGCAGGAAGGCATCGCGGTGCCGAGCTAGGCCCCGCCAACGCCGAGCCTCGCCAGGAACACCGGGACGATAGGCAGCTGGCTTTTCAGGCCAGGCACCCGCGTCAGAACGCTGAGCAGCAGGTCTCCGCCTGCCTGCGGGACTTCCTGCAAGTCCGTGAGGCCGGGCAGTTCCCGGAGCCGGCGCAGCTCATCGGTGTCCACGGTCCAGGTCCAGTCCGGCGGCTGATAGGAGTCCGGGAGCGGGTTGCGCCGCCTGGCTGCCTGGAGCTGCGCGGTCACGGCGTCGAACAGGAGCCAGGCGCCGGGCAGCAGCCGGGCCCAGTCGGTGACCAGGCGGTGCACCTCGGCCCGCTCGAAGTACGGGAGCAGACCCTGGGCCGTGATGATCACTGGGCGGTCCCGGTCTACCCGGGCTGTCCACTCCGCGTCGGCCGCCGAAGCCGTCAGCGTCTGGTTGCGCGGGCCGTCGGGAAGAAGATCGCGGCGGACCGCCACCACGTCTGGCAGGTCGAGGGTGAGCCAGCGCAGCCGCCCGTCATCGACCCGCCAGAACTGAGTCTCGAATCCTTCCCCGAGTGCGACCACGGTGGCGTCTGGAGTGCTCGCCAGCAGGCGGCGCAGGGCGGCATCCATGGTGCGCACGCGCAGAGCGTGCAGCCTCGCCGCCATCCCGCCGTAGCGCGATTCGAAACGCTCAAAGGGGTAGTCAAGCCGCTCGAGCACCTCGACCGCCCGCGGGTCGTCCAGGTGCCCCGCGCGGACCGCAGACGCACGCTGGTAGAGGCTCCACAGCGCCGTCTCTGGCACGCCGGTCAGTTCTACTTTCGTCACGGGGGGTCCTTCGAAGTCGGTAGCTGGCTAGGCAGTGTCTGCCTGGGACAGCCGGGCCAGCACCTCGTGCGCGGCCCGTTCGCCGGACCGGATGGCGCCGTCCATGTAGCCCGACCAGACCGACGCCGTCTCCGTGCCCGCCCAGTGGATGGGGCCGATCGGCTCGCGGAGCGCGTGGCCGTACCGGGTCCACACGTTGGGGCCGAACAAGGTTCCGTAGCAGCCGCCGCTCCATTTCTCCTGCTGCCAGTCGCGCTCCAGGTAGCCCTCGGGCTTGCCCGCGCGCGGCCCGAAGTAGCGCACCAGCGAGTCGATGACGGTCTGCCGCCGCATCTCGAGCGGCTCGCGGCCGAGCCGGCGCGCCTCGTCACCCTCGAGGAACGCCAGCAAGATGCCGGGACTGCCGTCCTGCGGGGAGTTGTCGAACACGACGCGTGACCCTGCGCCGTCCCCGGTGGCCTGCCCGGAAAGCCCCTCCGCCCGCCAGAACGGCTCGTCGTAGAGGACCTGGCACTTGATGACCGAGCCCATCGGGGTGCGCTGGGTCAGCTGCTCACGCCAGGCCGGCATGGCCGGCTCGTAGTCGATCCGGCCAGCCAGCAGCGGCGGCACGGTCACGATGATCTGCCGTCCCGTGAACTGCGCCGCTGCCGTCGTGGCGGTCACGGTGTCGCCGGCGACCTCGATCCGGCTGACCGGGGCCTCCAGGCGGACGAGGATGCTGCCGAGCTGCGCTGCGAGCTTGTCCGCGATCAGTGCCGACCCGCCGTCGAACCGGTCCTGCTGCGCGCCACCGGTCGTGTCGATCAGCCGCTGGAATGAGCCGCTCGCGTGGGAGTAGAACAGCACGTGCAGCATCGAGAGGTCGCCTGGCTCGGCGGCGAACACCGCCTCAGCTCCCAGGGTCAGCAGCTGCCGGGCGCTCCTGCTGACGGTGTGGTGGCGGATCCAGGTCTCAAAGGTCTGTCCGTCCAGCTTCTCGGCGTGCGCTGCCGTCCACGGCTTTTCCGTCGGGATTCGGCGCGCGAGCGCCTCCAGCCGCGCCTGGGCCTGGCCGACGTCGGCCAGCACCAGCGGGCTGATCCGCGGGATCGTGCCGGAGTAGGTCCCGCGCTTGCCGTTGAAGTGCAGGACCTTTTTCCCGGTGTCGTAGGTGGGGAACGTGCTGATACCCAGCTCGGCGGCGAGCCCGAGGATCTTGTCCTGGGTCGGCCCGGCCCACTGGCCGCCCATCTCGACGATCTTGCCGTCGCCGATGTCCTCGTTGAGGGTGCGGCCGCCGACCCGGTCCCTGGCCTCCAGCACGAGGACGGACCG
>Ga0123356_10004854_pt1 | contig 13824 bp, 14 predicted proteins | sample TergutEmb28metaG_2_FD_92546 | JGI IMG/M metagenome (GOLD analysis project Ga0123356, IMG submission 92546) | Embiratermes neotenicus P3 segment gut microbial communities from Petit-Saut dam, French Guiana - Emb289 P3 | ecosystem: Host-associated > Arthropoda: Insects > Digestive system > Gut ...
GACGCTGTTCACAACCTCAAACATGGTCCCCGTCCCGCCAATCACGTGAATACGCGCGATGTCGCAGCTGCTGCTGTCGATTTCGCACTCGCGCTGCAAGTCGGAAACGTAGCGCTGCACGTAGGCTACAGAGTCACGGCACCACTCGGTTACGTAGATATCGTACTTAAATTCGGGGTAGTCACGAAAAAAAGCGGATATCCCGGCCTTGATGCGTTCAACATAGCCTTTTGTGCGCTTGGCTACGGGGTTGATTATAAACAGGTGTCTCATAGTTATATTATATGAAATATACATTATTGTCATTAAAAAAGCAAAAGATTAAAAGCTATTTGGGATAATGTTTTGTCGGTTGCAATTCAATCCGCGAGGCTCCGATTGGTCGCTTGGGCGTTGAGCCCCGCTGCCGCGGGGCGCCGGGCTGTCCGCCCGGCACTTTTTTAAAAGCTAAAAATAATAAAAACCAGCCGGACGCAGGTGGATTCGCTTATCAGTATCATCCACAAACGCCGCTGTCGGGCGGCCGGTGCCGGACCCACCTTTTACCAGCGCGCCGAACTCTTTCAGGACATCTTCGTTATAGCTGACCTTGGTCGGGGTACTGCTTCCTGTGTTCCAGCGCAGATCCTTGTCCCCAAATACGTGTATCGCTCCCTCTACGCTGCTGCCCGCCTTCCAGTTGAACGAATTGTCCGCCCTGTTGAGCGAATCTACGTATACTAGCCCCCTGAACAGGCCGCCCGAGCCTAACTGCTCCAACTTTGCGTTGCCCGCGCCTGCGTAGATTAGCGTGCTGGAGCTCTCTCCGCTGTGGTAAAAGCGGCCTCCCGGGTTCAGCGTTGCGCCGTCTTCTATGATGAAAATTACCTTTTTGCCGAATTTCGCGTCGTGCGGCTCGTTGAAGTTGATCATCGGGTCGTTGCGCTTAACTTTCAGAACCAGGTGATCCTCGTACAGCTTGCCGTCCGCCTTTGCCTTGTCGTAGGATTCGTGCAGTTTTTTGACCGAAAACGCGCTGTTGTTCGTCGCCGCGCTGTAAGCCGACTGTATGACGCTTTGATCGATTTTACCGACGTCCAACTGCGGGTCCCGGCGCGTTTCTAACGCGCCCATCCCCAACGACGACAGCATGCTCTCCGGCGTCATCCCGTTTTTCTCCGTTTTACTCGCGAAGCCGGTGACCTTTGTGAGGTCCGCGTGGCCGCCCGGGTGCAGCGCGCACTGCCACGAGGTACTCGAACAGAGGTGCGGCTCCTGCGGCTTTCCGGTAGCCGGCGGGTTGTAGACAGACAACTTGTCGGTATAGTAAAAATTACCGTTAGACGTGAGCGACACGCCCTTCAGGTTCACGTTCGTCTCCACTCCGCCGTATTGTGACTTGAAGTCTCCGCCAACGTAGACATCCCCCGCAAAAGAGAGCGTACCACTATTTCCGGTCGAAAGGTTCCCGTTGAACCCCACGGCATCCTCAAACAGCACGTGGGCCTGCGAGTTCATGTTCTGGAACACCGCGTTGCCGCCTATGTAGGCCTTGCCGTAAAACTTGTTGCTCGTGTGCATGAACTCGGCGTTGCCGTTGAAGAACGCCTCTCCGTGAAAAATCCCCGGCGAGTTCTGGAACTTGGTGAACGCCTCGAACGTGGCGTTGCCGAAGACCTCCATACCGTTGTCGCCGTTTACCAGCGCGCCTTTCATGTAGACTGCGTTTTTCCCATTGTACCCCGCCGCGCTTTCGATCTTTATGTTCCCCATTTCATAAAACGCCAGCGCGCGCTTCAAATCCCGCCCGCCGGCGCTCCGCCCGCCCCTGATATCAAAACCGGCAATCAAACTTTTGCTGTCGAAATCGGTGAGGCGGCTGCTGAAAAACTGATCATCGGCAAGCCTTGCCTTAACCCTGTCTAAACCGTAGATATAGGGGCGGTACGGCATATTCCCGGCGTCCTGGGCCATCATCTCATCAAGCATTTTGAGCGCGGCGTCCGGGCTTATCCCGTTCATGAAGTACGACTCCGTAGCCACGGCGCCGCTGGACACGGTGGCGGTGCCCGTACTTACGGCCGAGTACGCCGCGCTCCCGGCCGACTGATGCGCGGTATTTTTCAGCATGGCGGCCGCAACAATGCCAAGGAACACCGTCGCCACCAAAACCCCGACAAGCACCGAACCGGCCTCCGAAGAGCCGCGCGCGCCAAACGTTTTTCTAACCTTCCGCCCGAGCCGTTCCATATGCACCCCCATGCAAAACGGTTCATAATACAGTACGGCGGCAGGAAATGACCATGCCACCATAAAGATTACGGGGTTGACATACGGATATTAAATCATAGGGAGTTATATATGTTTATTATGCAGATGGTTTGATGTTGCACCCCAGAGGGGTGCGCAGGTCTTTGGGATATACGCCCTGAAAAGCCTTCGCACCCCTCCGGGGTGCGTGTGATTTTGTTGAATATCCGTTTCTACCGAGCTTGCACCCCTCTGGGGTGCTAAATTAAATATATAAATCCCTAAATATATAATTCCTACCTGTTTCTACGCACCGCGCTTATCGCCCCAGACGACCTTGTGCAGCTGGAAACCGAATCTGATATCCTTGAGACGGTTTTCCAGCATCCAGTCCGCGAGCTTGCCGTACTCCAGATTTCTAGCTACCGGGGAAAATATTACCGTGCACTTCTCCGTCAGGCGGTGCTCTTCGCAAAACTCTTTCGCCCATTCGGCGTCGTGCAGCGACACGAGCACGAATTTCAGTTCGTCGTTTGCCGTGAGGTACCGTATGTTTTCGAGCATAAAACTTCCGCCGGCGCCGCTGCTGGGGCACTTGACATCAACTATGCGGTGAACTTCTTTGGGAACGGCGCTGATGTCCATGCTCCCGTTGGTCTCCAACATCACCTCGAACCCGGCGTCTAACAGCCTTTCGCAAAGCGCGGGCGTGCGCTTCTGCATTAGCGGCTCGCCGCCGGTGATCTCCACTAATTTGACGCCTATGCCGCTGACCGTGCGGACGACATCGCCTATGGGGGTCAGTTCCCCCGAGTCAACCGAATAGGCGTACGGGCTGTCGCACCAGACACAGCGCAGGTTGCAGCCGGAAAGGCGAATGAACGTGCAGAGGCGGCCGGCCTGGGTGGACTCGCCCTGAATCGATGTAAAGATTTCACATACTCTCAACATTTTTTAACTCCAGAAAGGTCATTCATAATAAGCCGCGCTATTTCCCGGCGTTTCCTGCACTTCGATACGGGCAACGCTCACGCCGTTCGCGGCGAGAGACTCTTTCAACTTATAAAATATATGACGCGCAATACATTCCGACGACGGGCTCTCTTTTATGACGTCGTTCAGATTGCTGTGGTCGTATTCGTCCAAGATATCGTTCAATTTGCGCTTGAGTATCTTGAAGTCGATCGCGAGGCCGCTCTTGTCGATCGTCTCGGACCTGACCGTTGCCCTTACGTGCCAGTTGTGGCCGTGCAGGTTCTCGCACGGGCCCTCGTAGTTGAGCAGGCTGTGCGCGGCGCAGAAGTGCGATTCCGTTGTTATTTCGTACATCAGTTCCCCTCTTACATCAGGTGGCGCAGCGCCCAGATCAATCTTGGAAACCGTCCCAGGCTTACCCCGAATATTTTTGCCATCGATATCTTATCCGCAGACATGGACTGCAACGTCCTTGCCGCTGTATTATAATCCCCGTCCGGTACCTTGGCCAGCGACTCCTTGGCCTTTGCTAATTTCAGGTGCCGCGCACCTCGCTTTTCAACCCAGGCCTTTTCGTAATCGGCGCATATTCTCTTCTGCTGCCTAACGCCGCCCGCGCTCAGCATGTCGAACGCCGCGCTGCCGGCCAGCCCGCCCGACATAAGCGCCTCGACGATCCCCGCCCGCGATACCGGGTTCGTGGCGTTCGCCGCGTCGCCGCACTTGATAAGCCCCGGGAGCGCAATACTCCCGCGGCGGTAGCCGCACGGTATAGACCCCGCAAAATATGTCAGTATGTTGACATTGGGGAAATTCTTCCCCAGAAAATCACTCAGCAAATCTCTGAGGTTGACACCCTTTATCTGATTCCGCCCGACTACCACCCCTATATTCGCGGCGCCGTTGCCGCGCGGGAAAACCCAAGCGTAACCGCCGGGCGCAACATTGCGCCCCATGTAAATATGCACCGCGTCGGTGTCGCACTCCACATTATCCGCAACTACAAAATACGCCGGCTCCAGGTCGTAAGGCTTCCAACAGATATCTTCGCCACGCCCAAGCAGCGATACCGGCCCCGAAGCGTCAATAACCACCCGCGCCGATACCGTTTCCCCGTTGTCAAGCGTAATACGGCGGCGTCCATCGTCTCCGACGGGCGTTACGCCAACTGCCTTTACCCCCAGCGTTATCTCCACCCCGCGCTTCCTCAGCTTGTCGGCCAAATCGCGCTGCATCTTCGCCCGGTCTATAATAAACCCCTTGTTGGCATCCGCGTAGGTAACGCGCGTCCCGTCCGGCGAATAGAAAGAGGCCTTGCTGATGACTAACCTTATCCACGACGGGTCGATTTCAAGCGCCTCCTCGAACCCTAACCGCCCAACACCCTCCGCGCACGGGATAGGTTTCTCCCACGGTGCCATCCTGTCAATCAGCAAGACGGCGGGGGGCTGCAGCGCGGCGACAGAAGTAAGGCGCAGGCCGGCGTTCAAACCCGCCGGCCCCGCGCCTATTATCACTACGTCGTAACCGCTTATCAAGTAGCGGCTTCCTTAATCAGCTGCAGCGCGATCTCGTTGCGCTGAATCTGGTTGGTACCCTCGTAAATCTGCGTGATCTTCGCGTCGCGCATGCGCTTCTCCATCGGGTACTCCTTCATGTAGCCGTAGCCTCCCATGACCTGCAACGCGTCTACCGTCACACGCATCGCCACGTCGGAGCAGTAGAGTTTGGACATCGCCGATTCCTTGGCGAAGCTCTCCTTGCTGCCGTTTTTCTTGAGGTCGTCGACCCAGCGGGCGGTAGCGTAGAGCAGCGCGCGCGCGGCCTCCACCTCGGTCGCCATGTCGGCCAGCATGTGCTGGACAGCTTGGAAAGAGGAGATCGCGACGCCGAACTGAACGCGCTCGCGCGAGTACTTCACGGCGTCTTCAAGCGCGCCGGCGGCAATACCAAGAGCCTGCGAGCCAACACCGGGGCGCGAGTTGTTCAGCGTGTGGATGGCAATAATCGCACCCATGCCCTCTTTGCCCAAAAGCGCGTCCTTCGGTATGCGGCAGTCCTGGAAAACGAGCTCCGTCGTACTCGACGCGCGGATGCCCATCTTGTCTTCGTGCTTGCCGAACGTGAAGCCCGGCGTGCCTTTTTCGATGATAAAGCAGGAGAGCCCGCGCGCGCCCTTGGCCGGGTTCGTCTTCGCGAAAACTGTGTAGACCTGCGCGTTTTCGCCGTTGGTGATCCACTGCTTCGTGCCGTTTATCACCCACTCGTTGCCGTCAAGGACGGCTGTAGTCTTCATCCCCAGCGCGTCGCTGCCGGCGTTTGCCTCCGTCAGCCCAAACGCCGCGATCGTCTTGCCCGCCGCGATATCCGGCAGGTACTTCATCTTCTGCTCGTGCGACGCGTGCAGCAAAATCGGGAACGTCCCAAGCGCAGTCGCGGCCATGGCCAGCGAAATGCCGCCGTCAATCTTCGACAGCTCCTCAACGGCAAGGCACAGTTCGAACACGCCGCCGCCGAAGCCGCCGTACTCCTCGGGGATGTAGAGGCCGCACATGTCGGCCTCGGAGAGCGCCTTGACCACATCCCACGGGAAAATCCCCTCGTGGTCGTACTTCTCGCGCACCGGCAAGATCTTCTTGTACGCGATCTCGCGGGAGGTGTCGATGATCATCTGCTGCTCTTCGGTTAAAAAGTAGTTCATTCCAGACTCCTTTAACGTTATTATATGGATAGAATATTAAGCCATCAATTAACTCCTGCGCCATGCCGCCCGGCGGCATTACGGCTGCCGCGCACTCTCCGGGCGGTGCGGCACAAGAGTTAATTGGTGCCTGAATATCACGATCAACACATGAGAACAATATACATTATGCGTGCGCACGTATGTGTTATTTTGGGATAATATTGTAGTTGGCTACCGCGTTTTGGGCAGCCGTCTGCTGTGCGATTTTCTTGCTCTGCCCGGTCCCCTCGCCCATCTCGGTACTGCCGATGTAAATTTTGACCGTAAACTGCTTGGCGTGGTCGGGGCCCGTGGCCTCTATCGTGACATACCGCGGAATGCCAAGGCCGTCCCTCTGTGACATTTCAAGGATTTTGCTCTTGTAGTTGACGTTGCGCTCGTCCTCCAAAAACCCGTCTATCCGCCCGAACAGGCACATTTCCAAAAACGTCCTGACGACGTCGATCCCCCCGTCCAAATACATGGCCCCGGCCACCGCCTCAAACGCGTTCGACACCGTGGACACGCGGGCCCGGCCGCCCGCCCGCTCCTCCGCGTGGCTCATTATCAGATACCGCCCCATGTCTAACCCCATAGCCACCTCGCCCAAAATCTTCCGGCTGACGACTAACGATTTTATCTTGGAGAGCTGCCCCTCGCTCTTGTCAGGGTTCATCCGGTAAAGGTGCTCCGTCACTAAGCAGTTAATGAACGAATCGCCCAAAAACTCAAGGCGCTCGTTGGACAAAATGCCGTCGGGGTCGTCCCCGCCCGCGCAGGACTTGTGGGTCAGCGCGTGTTTCAACAGGGCAGGGTCGCGGAATCGGTAGTTTATAATATTCTGAAAAGCGGCTATTTTGGGATCAACAGCGAGCGGCGGGGCCTTTTTTCCGGGAAATAACAATGATAGGATTCTACGCACAGATATCAACGGCCAATATCCCCCCTAATACAGACGCTGGCGGGCGGCCAAGCGCGGCCGCCCGTAGAAATTCGATTATTTTCCCGCAAAACTCAACACAAATTAAGGCTCATACTTCCCAACAATAAGCGAGGCGTTGTGCCCGCCAAAACCGAACGAATTGCTCATAGCGTACCTCACAGCCCTCTTCGCCGCGACGTTCGGCGTGTAGTTCAGGCCGCACTTGGGGTCTGGATCATCATAATTTATCGTCGGCGGGATTACCCCGTCTCTCACAGCGAGGAGCGACGCGACGAACTCAATTCCGCCGGAGGCCCCCAGAAGGTGCCCGGTCATAGACTTGGTCGAACTGATATTGACCGTCTTGGCCGCCTCGCCGAATACATGCGTAATCGCGGTAGTTTCGTACTCGTCATTCAGCGGCGTAGAGGTTCCGTGGGCGTTTATGTAGTCGATATCGCCCGCCTTGATTCCCGCGGTAGAGAGCGCCATGCGCATCGCCGCCTGCGCGCCGACGCCGTCCGGGGCGGGGTGCGACAGGTGATATGCGTCGCCCGTAGCGCCGTACCCGAACATCTCGCCGTAAATCTTCGCCCCGCGGGCCAGCGCCCGCTCGAGCGTTTCCATTACCACTATTCCGGAGCCCTCGCCCATCACGAACCCGTCGCGCTTGATGTCGAACGGCGAGCTCGCCTTTTGCGGAGTTTCGTTTCGCGTCGACATCGCCTTCATCGAGCAAAACCCGGCAAAAGAGAGCGGCGTGATCGCGGCTTCCGTGCCGCCCGCCACCGCGGCGTCCATCAAGCCGCACTTGATCATCATAAACGCGTCGCCGAGCGAGTGCGCCGCCGAGGCGCAGGCGCTCACAACCGAGTAGTTCGGCCCCTTGAGCCCGTACTCCATGGATATGCGTCCGGCAGGCATGTCGGCTATCATCATGGGAATAAGGAACGGGGACACACGGCCCGGGCCGCGCTCGAACATCTTCTTGGCCTCAGTCTCCATCGTCATCAGGCCGCCAACACCCGAACCGACAATCACACCGATGCGGTCAAGATCCTCCTTAGCCAAATCTAGCCCGGAGTCCGCAAGCGCCATGCGCGAAGCCACAAGCCCGAGCAGTATCGCCCGGTCGTTCCGCTTCACCTCCTTGGCGTCGACGTACTGACTGAAATCGATATCTTTCACCTCCCCGGCGATCTTGGTCGGGTACTCGGCAGTATCGAACGCCGTCACGGCGCCAATACCCGACTTCCCCTCGCAGAGAGACTTCCAAAAAGCCTCGGCATCGTTGCCAATCGGGCTCGTTACGCCTATTCCTGTGATGACAATTCTTTTAGACATAAAAAACCTGTTCCTGTATCAATTATAGATCCCAAAATTAAATACTATACCTGTGCCGCTCGGCGACGTCACGGCAGCCGGCGGGCGGTGCGGGCGTAATATTTAATTGTGGCTTCAATAATACCAACTAATACCAATACACAACGTTAACACCGTCAGCAACCACTGACGGCGTTAACATCAACACCGCACAAAACGACAGTTTTATCAGGTCTTGCTGGCCAAATACTCAAGCGCGTCCTTCACCGTACGAAGCTTTTCAGCGTCGCTGTCGTCAATCGTCACACGGAACTCGTCTTCGAACGCCATGATCAGTTCAACCTGATCGAGAGAGTCCGCGCCGAGGTCCTCTACAAAGGCAGAGGTCGTGGTGATCTTGTCTTCGCTCACGCCGAGCTTGTCGACGATAACCTTTTTTACTCTTGCTTCGATGTCACTCACTGTTTGCTCCTTTCAAAAGAGACTTTTTGTTATGGTTAATTAAAACATTAAAATCAAATTCAAATTCAAAATCTTAAAAATCTTTTTATGGGGACGGGGCTCTGCCCCGTAACGCCCCGACACACCTGCCTGTCGGCAGGCAAGTACCCCCCCTGCAGTCCCCCTTAAGGGGGACATTTTAAAACCGGTACTGCAAAATCAACTCCCATATATAATATGATATATGGGCACGTCACATTACAAGTCCCCCATCAACTGTTATTACCTGCCCAGTAATATAGTCGGATAGGGAAGAGCTCAAAAACAGGACCGCGTTGGCTACATCTTCCGGATTGCCTAACTTGGCCATCGGGATTCCGGCGGCTAATTTTTCCTTTTCCGCGTCCGTCAGCTTGTCCGTCATGGCCGTTTTTATGAAGCCCGGTGCTATGGCGTTTACATTTATGGAGCGCGACGCGAACTCACGGGCCAGCGTTTTGGTCAGGCCTATCATCCCCGCCTTGGAAGCCGAGTAGTTCGCCTGCCCGGCGTTGCCCATCAGGCCTACTACCGAGGCTATGTTGATGATCTTGCCCGAGCGGGCCGACATCATCGGGCGGACCGCCTCGCGGCAGCAGAGGAACGCGCTCTTCAAGTTGATGTTCAGGACGAGGTCCCAGTCCTCCTCCTTCATCCTCATCAACAGCCCGTCCCGCGTTATGCCCGCGTTGTTGATAAGTATGTCCAACTTCCCGAAGGCGTCGAGCGTCTCCTTGAACATCGCCTTCACTTCTTCGCCCTTGGATACGTCGGCGGCTACGGCTATGGCCTTGCGGCCTGTCGCGGACGCTATCTCCGCGGCGGTGGCCCCGGCGGTCTCGAGGTCGATGTCGCTTATGGCGACGTCGGCACCGGCGTTGGCCAGCTTAACCGCTATCTCCTTGCCTATGCCGCGGCCGGAGCCGGTTACCAAGGCTGTCTTTGATGACAGATCAATCATTTCAGGCCGTCCTTTCTGTAACGTCAATTCAATCCCAATAGAGAATATACATTATTAACACCATCACATGATACAACATTAATCTCCGGCTGACATTTTTTCACCAGGCCCTTGAGCACCGCGCCCGGCCCGACCTCGGCGCAGGCCTTCGGGCGGCAGTTGGCGAGCGTCTTCATGGAGTCGACCCACCGCACCGGCGATACCAATTGCTTGACCAGCAGGCTCTTCAGGAGCGCGGGGTCGCCCTCCGGCATCGCGGTGACGTTCGCGATCACCGGGCAGCGGGGGGGGCTAAAGACTACGGACTCAAGCGCCACGGCCAACCTCTCCGCTGCCGGCTGCATAAGCGGGGAGTGGAACGCGCCGCTCACAGGCAGGGGTATCGCGCGCTTCGCGCCGGCCTCCTTAAGCTTCTCGCACGCCTCGTTCACCGCGCCGGCCTCGCCGGAAATCACCGTCTGGTCGGGGCTGTTCTCGTTGGCCGGCACCACCACTCCGATGCCAACCTGCGAAAGGATGGTGGCCAGCGCGTCCCTCTCCATCCCCATGATCGCGGCCATGGCGCCGGGGTTCTGCTGGCCCGCGTCGGCCATCGCCGCGCCGCGCGCGGCGACCGTCCGCAAGCCGTCCTCAAACGATATCACGCCCGCAGCGTACAGCGCGCAGTACTCGCCGACGCTGTGGCCGGCGGTGTACTCGGGGATAACGCCGTTGGCAAACAGCAGGTCCGCAAGCGCCGCCTCAACCGTAAACAGCGCGGGCTGCGTGTTGCGCGTGTCGGTCAACTCCTCTGCCGGCCCCTCGAAAATTATTCGCGTCAGGTCACGGCCAAGAATCCTGTCGGCCTCCTCAAAACGCGCGCGCGCGGCCGGAACCTGATCGTAGAGGTCCTTGCCCATACCAACTGACTGTGAACCCTGGCCGGGAAACAAAAGTGTTAATTCCATTGCCAATCCCCATATAAAAAAGTCAAAAAAATAAAGTCAAAAGATTAAAATCAAAACCGTTTTTTTTTTGAAACCGCCAAGCATATAACCTCTATCGCAGGCTCTGTCCGCCTCGCCTGCATTTGACCTCCATCACATAACACAAACCGCGCTTCCTACCGTGAAGCCGCCGCCCAAGCCTACGAAGAGTACTTTTGAGCCGTCCTTGACCCGGCCGTCTGTCCAGGCTTCTTCCAACGCTAACGGTATGGATGCGCTTGACGTGTTGCCGTATCTGTCCATATTGGTGACTACCTTGTCCATTGATACCGACAGGGAGTCCGCTATTGCCTGAATTATCCTTATATTGGCCTGGTGCGGTATCAGCAGGTCTATCTCTTCAATCCTCATCCCCGCGTGTGCCGCCGCTCTTACCGAGGCTTCTGACATTAACCGCACGGCGTGCCTGAAAACCTCGTTGCCCTTCATCCTCAAAAACCTGTCCTCGCCCCAGGCCCCTAACTTCAGCAGGTCGCCCATCGTTCCGTCGGAGGAGAGGTAGCAGGAGTGTATGCCTCTGTCCTGCCGGCCGCTTCCGTCGGCCTGCAACACCACTACCCCGGCGCCGTCGCCGAAGAGTATGCACGTTCCCCGGTCGCTCCAGTCCAGCGTCTTCGATATTACCTCGGAGCCTACCACCAGAATCGTCTTTGCCTGCCCCGACACTATCATATTATTTGCAACCGTAAGCGCGTAAGTGAACCCCGCGCATGCCGCGCTCATGTCGAACGCGAACGCGCCGGTGCAGCCGAGGTCGGCCTGCATCCTGCAAGCGGTAGAGGGGAAAAAGTTATCCGGAGTGAACGTGGCTACGATGATCCCGTCGACCTTGTCCGCCGGCACCCCGGCCCGCTCCATGGCAACCCGCGCGGCGCGGCAGCCCATCTCGGCGGCGCTCATTGGATTATCCCGATCCACTACGCGCCGCTCGCGTATGCCGGTGCGGGACACGATCCACTCGTCGCTCGTGTCGAGAATAGACTCGAAGTACGCATTCGTCAGAACCGTGTCGGGAACGTAAGTTCCTACTGAAAGAATTTTAGCCTTGATATTGCTCACCGTAACGTCAAAATCCTTCTCGTGTCAAAATCAAAACGTTTTACTTGTAACCGCCCGCACCGCCGTCAGCACCGCGCTCTTTATAGAGCGCACCGACGAACCGCCGTGCGCCTTCAACACGGTTCCGTCAATCCCCAGAAACGGCACCGCGCCGTAGTTCTCAGAGTTGAGCGCCTCAATCCTGTGCGTCAGTTTCTCGAGCGCCTCGCGGCTGTCGGCCATGTACTCAGACATCAGCGCGTAAAAACTCTCGCAGGTCTTGAGCATCACGTTGCCGATGAAGCCGTCGCAGACTACGACGTCCGCCTCCCCCGAAAACACCCTGTTGCCCTCTATGAACCCCACGTAGCCGGGGCTTCCCTCAAGGATCGCCGCCGCCTCGCGCACAACCTCCGGCCCCTTGCTCGGTTCCGTGCCGATGTTCAGAAGCGCCGTCGTAACGTCCCGCTTGCCTAGGATGCGGGCGACGTACGCGCTGCCCAACTTCGCAAACCCCGCCAGGTGCTCGGCGCGGCAGTTGACGTTCGCCCCTACGTCCGCTATAAGCACAGGCTTGGACGGCGTCGGGATAAATGCCGCCAGCACAGGCCGGCTCACGCCCTCGGAACGCCCGAGGATGAACAGCGCCGACCCGATAAGGATCCCCGTGTCGCCCGCGCTGACCGAGGCGTCGGCCGCGCCCTCCTTCTGGAGAGACACGCAGCGCACAATCGAAGAGTTCTTTTTGTGCTTCCACACCGTGGTACGCTGATCGCCGTCGCCGATGACGTCGGGGCAGTGCTCGACAATAAACTCCGACCGGTCGATCCCGCCGCCAAGCTCGATGTCGTCAAGCACGCGACCGATCTCGCCCTCGTCGCCGCACAAATACGCGGTAAAGGGTACGGATGCCGCCCTGCGCGCCTCGACAACACCGCGCACGACCGCGTCCGGCCCGAAATCCCCGCTCTGTACGTCAACGGCTAAACGTATCACCGGGCATTAATCCTCAGGTACAAAAACCTCTGCACCCGCGTAATGACCGCAGTTGCCGCAAACCCTGTGCGCCACCTTGGGCTGCTTACAGTGCGAACAAAGCGTCGGCTTCACCGGAGTAAGAGCCAGATGGCTGCGGCGCTTGCCGGTGCGCGAGTGGGTTTGGTGCCTTTTTGGTTCGGCCATGGTACCGTCCTTTCCTTAAATATTATGGCATTATCGCTAACGCCTGTATTGTAATAAAATTATCATCTTCCACAACTGCTGTCAACTATTATTATATCTATTGATAAAATGTCGCACCCTCGCCACCCGCCGACATCACGGCTGTCGTGCAGTCGGCGGGCGGCGAGGGTGCGACATTTTATCGCGACTTCAACTTCATCAACCCCGCCCACCGCGGGTCAACCGGCTCTTCGGCAACATCCCCCCCAACAGCGCCGGAACCAACTACTATCCCCGCGCAATCCTCCGAGCAAAGCGGCTTGAGGGGCAGCGCGGTCATTATCTCATCGTACACCGCCGAACTGATATCTACCAGTTCGTGGTTAATATCAAAATAAAAATCCACCCCGGAGTCGTCGTCCGGAGAGGCGCCGTGCCTCCCCTGCTCCTCCTTGATGATAACCCGCAGTTCCCCGTCTACCGGCTGCCGGTAGGCCTCCAAGCACCGCGCGCACTCTACATCGAACACCCCGCCGAAGCGCAGGCTCGCCACGATCGTCTCCCCCATGCGGTCTACCCCACCGCGGCACCGCACGGGCTCCGCAAACGGCGGCAGGTCGCCCTCAAACCCCGGCAAACGCGACTCCTGCTCTATCTCCGAATGCCCCTCAGGGACCAATCTGGTGTCAATAACCATTATATTACGGTCTTTCCCCGAATATAGTGAAAGTTATGTAAAATAATATTTTTGCATGGAATAAGTCAATAGAAATGTAATTTTTGGTGGAAAGCGAATCAGACCAGCGCGTCTACGGCCTTGGTGAACGAGTGGCTCAGGTCGTCCAAAACAGGGTCTGTGTTGTAGAAACCGTTGGCTATCCGGTCCCGTATGCCCAATAAAAACGTCAGGCGCTCCTGACTTATGCCATGTACCGTCTGGGGGGCGGCGGCAACCGGGGCGCGCGACTGGTCGCTGCGTTGGCTGCGCTGGGGCTGGCGGGGTTGTCGGGTTGCGCCTGACATATTA
>Ga0123356_10004855_pt1 | contig 13821 bp, 12 predicted proteins | sample TergutEmb28metaG_2_FD_92546 | JGI IMG/M metagenome (GOLD analysis project Ga0123356, IMG submission 92546) | Embiratermes neotenicus P3 segment gut microbial communities from Petit-Saut dam, French Guiana - Emb289 P3 | ecosystem: Host-associated > Arthropoda: Insects > Digestive system > Gut ...
ATATGCATATAAACACCCCCATTTCATAGTCATATTTTACCATATGATGTTTGTAATTGTCAATGGGTACTGTAATGAGTGCGAGGAATAGTCTGAAAATCAGACTATTCCTCTAAGACTGAAAGTGCTCAAAAAGAGCACTTTCAATTAATTGTTTAGTATAACTTTCTTAGTACATTCCGCCCATGTCGGGTGGTCCTGCCGGCATCGGTGCCGGTGGCTCGGGAATATCTGCTACCAGCGATTCTGTTGTCAGAAGCATTGCTGCAACGGAAGCAGCGTTTTCAAGTGCGCTGCGGCAGACCTTTGTCGGGTCTACTATGCCCGCTTTAATCATGTCGCAGTATTCTTGCTGCGCTGCATCAAAGCCGAATGTTGCATCGTTTGAATTTTTGATTTTATCAAGAACAACAGCGCCTTCAACACCTGCGTTCATAGCAATTTGCTCTACAGGGCACTCTAATGCTTTTGCAATGAGAGCCATGCCGGTCTTTTCATCACCGGAAGTTCCGTCAAGCATTTTCTCAACTGCTTTTGAAGCAACAGCGTATATTGTTCCGCCACCTGCGACGATACCTTCTTCGACAGCTGCGCGGGTTGCGTTGAGAGCGTCTTCCAAACGAAGCTTTTTCTCTTTCATTTCTGTTTCGGTTGCTGCGCCGACTTTAATAACTGCTACGCCGCCTGAAAGCTTGGCAAGGCGCTCTTGCAGTTTTTCTTTGTCATAATCGGATGTGGTCAGCTCAATCTCTGTATTTATTTGACCGATGCGGGCTTTAATGTCTTCCGGTTTGCCTGCACCCTCTACGATTATGGTGTTGTCTTTTGATGCTTTAACCTGACGAGCTGTACCAAGCATTTCGACTGTAGCTTCTTTAAGCTCCATGCCAAGCTCGCTTGAAATGACCTCGCCGCCTGTGAGGGCTGCTATGTCGCGGAGCATTTCCTTACGTCTATCGCCAAAGCCCGGAGCTTTAACACAAAGACATACGAATGTGCCGCGGATTTTATTGAGGATAATTGTTGCAAGTGCTTCGCCTTCAACATCCTCAGCGATAATAACAAGCTTGCGACCACCTTGTACAACTGCTTCGAGAACAGGAAGAATCTCTTGAATGTTTGAGATTTTTTTGTCTGTGATGAGGATATAAGGCTCATCAATGACAGCTTCCATCTTCTCGGCATCTGTTACCATGTAAGGTGTGATGTAACCACGGTCAAACTGCATGCCTTCAACAACCTCAGAGTATGTTTCGGCTGTTTTGGATTCTTCAACTGTGATGACACCGTCGCGGGAGACTTTTTCCATTGCTTCTGCAATGAGTGTTCCGATTGTTTCATCGCCCGAGGAAACAGTTCCGACACGTGCGATGTCTTTTGAGCCGGAAACAGGATTTGAATTTGCTTTAATTGCATCAACTGCAGTAGCAACTGCTTTTTCGATGCCTTTTTTCATAATCATCGGGTTTGCTCCGGCTGCTACGTTTTTGATGCCTTCGCGAATCATTGCTTGTGCAAGCATTGTTGCTGTTGTGGTACCGTCTCCTGCTACGTCGTTTGTTTTTGTAGCGACTTCCTTAACGAGCTGTGCACCCATGTTTTCAAACGGGTCTTTAAGTTCGATTTCCTTTGCAATTGTAGCACCGTCGTTTGTGATGAGTGGAGAACCGTATTTCTTATCAAGAACTACATTTCTGCCTTTCGGGCCGATTGTGAGTCTTACTGTATCAGCAAGCTGATTGACTCCTTTTTCAAGAGCCCTGCGGGCTTCTTCACCGTATATAATTTGCTTTGCCATATTACTCCACTTCCTCCTATTGTACTATCGCAAGGATATCGCTCTGACGTACAATTGTCAGCTCCTCGCCGTCGATTTTTACCTCTGTTCCGCTGTATTTTCCTGTGATTATACGGTCGCCTTTTTTTACGACCATAACCACTTCGTTGCCATCAACCATTCCACCGGGTCCAACTTCGATAACTTCATACACTTGCGGCTTTTCCTGAGCTGCGCTTGTGAGAATGATACCTGCTTTTGTTGTTTCCTCTGCTTCGACTTGCTTGATGATAACTCTGTCTGCCAATGGTTTTAATTTCATTTATTCTACCTCCTCATTTTATCCATTTGTGCGATGTATTTTAGAGTGAAACTTTAAAATGCATTGTGCACATAATTTGACAGCTTGGGTGTGTTAGCACTCTCTGACCAAGAGTGCTAACACATTCTTATAATAAACAATGTACGGTTATTTCGCAACCGTTATTTTTGCCATATTTGCCATATTTAGGCGTATTATCGGCGATTATTGCGGATTATTCTTTGTTTTCTCTTTCATTTGCAGTTTTTCGCCATATTTCGAGAGTTTTTATGCCCTTTGGAGTGATTTTTGAGCTAATTTTCGCGGAAATATGAATTTTAGGCATTTTGGTATAAGTTTAAATATAACCTTATCTCCATATATAGCCTCTCCGTCGAGACCTATGATAAACTCCCTGTCGGCTGTGACTTCCATTTCTGTAGACTGAATATATGTAAATATTTCAGGATTTTCTTTGTATTTACCCTTTGAATACTTGCCGACCAGCTGCGCTACCTTGAGGCGAGATACCGGTTCGGCAATCAAAATATCCATTATGCCGTCGTCCGGTTTGGCTTCGGGAACAGGATTAAAACCACCACCGTAATACTGCCCGTTACAGGCACAGGCAAGTGTAATTTTCTTATCAACTACAATGTCATTAACTGCAATGCGGAATTTTTGTGCGATTCCTTTTATAACGTTTACAATGAGCGACACTATGTAGCCCGTTGAGCCTCCAATGATGGGAATGTTGCTGTACTTATGGACATCTGTTCCGATGCGGGCGTCTATCCCTACCGAACAGATGTTTATACAATAACGCCCGTTACAATCAATAAGATCAATCGGGAGGATTTCTCCTTTGGAAAGCTCTTCCAAGTCATAAAATAACTCTACATTGTCACGTCCGAAGGTTTTAAGAAAATCGTTTCCTGTTCCGCACGGATAATGTGTTATTGCTACATTATCTCTGCCTGCTGCACCGTTTGCACATTCGTTTAGAGTTCCGTCACCGCCGCATGCATATACGCGCAGGTCTTCAACGGTTTCCGATTCCTCAATTATTTTTCTGCAGGCATCCATTGGTTTTTTTGTCACATAAATTTCATACGGGTCATCTATTGTATCGGTAAATTCGCGGATTTTAATTTCGACATCGATAGGATGACCTCTGCGCCCTCCTGCAACGGGGTTTATTATAAAAAGGTGTTTCATTGAAATTTTCCTCGTTTCTAACTAATCAAAAATACATGAACAGGTCACATTTTATCATGCCGTTGTATAACTTACGTTTTTTTGTCGCTTGCCTTCCGAATGTTCGTTCAAATTCCGTATGTGATGATAATATATACATCTTCAGGTTGTCAAGTCCTTGTGTCTTTAGGAGTACTACCGCGCCTAGCTTGCGGTATAGCTCTTCGGCTTCGGTTTTTTGCATGACACGCTCGCCATAGGGCGGGTTTGTTAAAATTATCTTGTTTTGATGTGTTTCTAAGCTGTCTTGTAATATTCTTCCGAAATCTAATGTTGTTGCATCTGCGGTTTCAAACTTTATGTACTCAGCAACACCTGCACGCTTTGCATTAAAGCGTGCTGTCTCTATGCATTTTGGGTCTATGTCACTGCCGCAGATAATATAATCGCCTTTATACTCACGGCTTTTTGCTTCTTCTTTTGCTGCTTCCCATATATTTTTCGGGAGCCATGACCATGCTCCGGCAATAAACTCCCTATTCAAGCCGGGAGCGCGGTTAATTGCTGCCAGTGCCGCCTCTATGGGTATTGTGCCTGAGCCGCAAAACGGGTCGCAAACTATTTCCTTTCCTTTGTATCTCGACAGCTTTACTATAGCAGCTGCGAGAGTTTCGCGAAGCGGCGCGGTAACGCCGCTTTGTGGGGCAGTAACCCGGGATGTTTCGTTCTTGTCAATTTTTCTGTAACCACGTTTAAATAACGCATCGCCCGAAGTATCTATAAATAACGTTACAATATCGTCTGTTATGGCAAACTGTATCGGGTTTTTAGTGCCGGTTTCGTTTAAAGTTTGTGTTTTGTATTTATCCCGAAGCCGCTCTACAATAGCTTTTTTGATAATTTTCTGGCAGTTTGGAATTGATTGGAGTTTCGATTTTAGCGAATACCCTTTCACAGGAAAAGCACCGTCTGCCGGTATATAATTTTCCCACGGCACAGCGCGCACAGTTTCAAAGAGCTCATCAAATGTGTGTGCCGTTCCGGAGCCGGTTATAAGCAGCACACGCTCTCCTGTGCGGATATTTATATTTACTTTAGCGATGTCTTTTTCGTCGCCGGTAAAAAGTACCTGTCCGTTTAACGTTTCGACATTTTTATAACCAAGCTGCCTCAGTTCATCTGCGCACAAGCCTTCAAGCCCGAACAAACACGGGATGGAAAAATTCATTAGCGTCTCTTTAATTCCTCAACCATTTTTGCAATTTCCGGTTTTGCTTCTTCCATCATTTCGTCCCACTCACCGACATAGTCATATGTTACATCTTCTAAATTACTTTCTTTTATTTTTTTAATATAAGAATCAAATAATTTATAGTCATTTTCATAAACATGAAAACTATGCGAGCGATGAGTATATGTTCCTACAGAAACATTTACTGCTTCTGCAATTCTTTTTTGTAACATAATAAATGCAAAAGAGTTCATAAAGGTTGCTTTTGCAGCATCATTAGACCTCATAACAATTTTCATGTGAAGTTTATTATTTCTAATTAATAATTGTAGTAATTGCAAACAAGCGGGACTGTCTGATGTTATATCATATTCCCAATCTCTTACAATTAAAATTGCACGTCTTGTGTCCGGATTTCTTTTTAGTTCATCAACGAGCCAGGGGATTTGTTTTTCAATTCTTTGGTGATATGTATATGCCCAATTTCCCTTTTCAACTTCAAAATCAAGAATTCCATCAAGCATTTCTTGTCTATATTGCTCTAATTCTCTTGGTCCCCCAATAAATAATTTGGAAATCATCGGTTCTTTTAATGGTTCTTCTGCGACAAAAGTCATCGATGCTTCTTTTTGACGTGTGTTGTAGTCGGGGCAGGCAAGTTCTTCGTGATTTTCATGTAATGCAACCAGCGCGTTGTGATACGCTTCCGGCAATGTGGTTCCTTTTACAAGCAGTTCAAACATGGTAGATCTCCTTATATGTTGGTTAAACTACGGCACAGTTTATCATAAAGATTATATAGTAACAATACAAGATTGAGAAAAACGCTTTGCGTTTTTCACACGCCAATCTATGATTGGCGTTGCAATCTATGATTGGCGTTGCAGCTGGAACATTAAGTTTCCGAGAGCGGTGCTTTCGGCATAGCCGATGTGTACAGGCATGCCACATTCTTTTTCCGTCAGTTTATTAAGCAGCGTGTTTCTGCTTCCGCCACCAACAATTGTGATTGCATCAAACTTTTGACCGGTCAGCTTTATAAGGCTCTTGACTGTTTTTGCGTAAGCCACTGCAAGACTTTTGCATATGCAAAGAATGATGTCTCCTGTTTTCTGAGGCTCGGTATATCCTCCGGCAACGCATTTTTCTTTTATTGCTGTTACCATACTATTTGGGGCAAAAAATGAGTTGTCGTTTACATCAACCGTTCCGTCATAAGACGATTCCTCTGCCATACTTATTAACTCGATATAGCTGTAATGCCCGCCAATCTCTTTTTTCACCTGTTGAATCATCCACAAGCCCATTATATTTTTAAGGAATCTGATTTTTCCGTCAGCTGCACCCTCATTTGTAAAGCCAAGCTCGTATGCTTCCTTTGTCAGTATGGGTTTTGGGATATTTGCTCCGATAATGCTCCATGTACCACTTGAAAATATGATATGGTTTTCTTCGGAAACCGAATAAAATGCGCATGCAGTATCGTGCGCCGGAGGAAGCTTAACCGTGCAGTCAAACCCGACTTTTTCCTTTACTTCATCAGTCAATGTTCCCACTACCCCTTCGGGTTTTTTGACAGGAAGAAATATCTTGCGGGGAAATCCCAGACGGTCAATTATTTCATCATCCCAGTCTTCCCTCTGTGCATTAATAAGCCCTGTTGTTGTTGCCATGGTATATTCGCAGGCTATGTTGCCGCACAGTCTGTAGCGGATATAGTCCGGTATAAATAGTAATTGATGCGCTTGTTCAAGTAGCTCCGGTGTGTTTATCTTAACTGCCATCAGTTGATAAATCGTATTAAAGATGTACTTATTAATACCTGTACGGGCATAGTGCTCAGCTTCCGGTATCAGCTCATGCACTTTTTTATCCATACCTGCAGTGCGTTCGTCCCGATATGAAACGGCATTACCAAGTATTTTTCCGTCTTTGTCCAACAATACAAAATCAACGCCCCAGGAGTTTAATCCTATACTTACAGGAATTTTTCCAACCCCGGCGCATCTCTTCATTCCGTAGAGAATCTTAGATAAAATCACATCTGTATTCCAACAAACTGTATCTTTATAGCGCTTTTGAACATTGTCAAAACGGTATATATCTTCTGTGATGATTTTATTTTCATCTTGCCTATCCCGGGCACCCAAAAGACATTGTCCGGACGATGCTCCTATATCTATTGCAAGACAGTATTTCATTAATCTCTCCCCTCTTAACTAATATAGCGGACCATATACCTCACAAGCGCGATAATCGGCACTTTCTTTATCTTCAGTGCCGAAGGCTGACCAAACATGCGGTCTGAATATTGCTGCTTCGTCTACATTGTGCATGGATACAGGGATGCGCAGCATACTGCAAAGCGTGATTATGTCTGCGCCTTTATGACCGTAGCAGAACGCGCCGTGATTGGCTCCCCAGTTTGCCATTACACTGTAAACATCGGTAAACGCTCCTTTTCCTGTGAGAACCGGAGCAAACCATGTTGATGGCCATGTCGGGTCTGTGCGGTTTAAGAGTGTGTCGTTTACATTTTTCGGGAGGTCTACTGTATAGCCTTCGGCGATTTGCATTACAGGACCAAGATCGTCTATAAGATTTACCCTGAGCATAGTAACGGGCATTTCACCTTCAGTTTCAAATTTGCTCGAAAATCCTCCACCACGAAAATAGCTGTTGTTTGCAGGGCACCACTGTGTTTTTCTAAGACAATTTTCTATGTCTTTATCTTGCATTTCCCACCAGGGTTTCATCACACTGTTGCCTTTTTTGTCTTTTGCGCCACCGCTGCCATCGAGTGCTGCCGCTCCGGAGTTTATCAGGTGAATAAAGCCTTGCGCTGCTTTGCCGGTTGGTTTCCAATCTGTAACACGTTTCACAGCATCCGGACTCCAGTATGTGCGAACATCGGCAAAAACCGATGCCGAGCCGTCAAGAAGGTGGGTAAAGAGCATTGATACTCCGTTGAGTCCGTCATTTTCGGTAGCTGTAAGGATAGGCTTTCGTTTACCGCTCCAGTCAAAGGTAGATGACAGGATTGCTTCTGTAAAGTCGCCGTTTGGTTTGTAGTCTGTCCACATTCTTTGACCTTGAAAACCTCCGAGGATAGCGTTTCTGCCGAGCGCTTCTTCGTGATGTCCCATTTTGGCAAGCTTTGGGTTGCCGAGCATTATATCTTGTATTATGAGGGTCATTTTAACGACAAATTCCCACTGCTCCTTTTTTTGCTCAGTGGTAAATTGCCTGCTTTTTTCGTTGATGTCAAAGCCTTCCTTGCAGTTTTCTTTTGTCCAGGCGAGGGCTTTTTTATACTCATCCGGGTCGTAGACATTAAGCTCCATACGTCGCAGTATCTCTGTCATATCTACCCATTCCGGGCGTATTCCAAGGTATTTTTGGAAAAAGGCAGGGTTGCAAAATGAACCGGCTATTCCCATAGATACAGAGCCGAGCCCGACATATGATTTATTCTTCATTTGCCCTATAACCATAGCGGCTCTTGCAAATCTGAGTATTTTCTCTTTTACGTCATTTGGTATTGCTGTGTCATTTGAGTCTTGTACGTCATGACCGTATATACCAAACGCGGGAAGTCCGTTTTGAGCGTGAGCTGCGAGCACAGCGGCGAGATAAACTGCTCCGGGGCGCTCGGTGCCGTTAAATCCCCAAACAGCCTTTACTGTGGCGGGCGACATATCCATTGTTTCACTGCCGTAGCACCAGCAGGGAGTGACTGTAAGTGTTGCTGTGACGTTTTCTTTTGCAAATTTCTCAGCAGCTTTTGATGCTTCAAAGCTGCCTCCAATGGTGGTGTCGGCAATTATACATTTAACAGGTACTCCGTCTGCGTAGCGGAGGTTTTCTTCAATCAGTCTTGCAGCAGATTTTGCCATGTTCATGGTTTGCGTTTCAAGCGCTTCTCTTACTCCACCCCAACGTCCGTCTATTGTTGGTCTGATACCGATTTTAGGATAGTTCATACTTAATACCCTCCCGCTTATATGTAGTATACCACAAATTATAGAACAAGTGTCAACGGTGACAGGTCTTAAGTCCTGTCCCCATTGACACTTTATGTAATATCAACTAAAATAAAGCAGAAGTGTTCGTAACACTGTAACCGTCCCGTGCTTTCTTTTGGAGGGGTGTCCGAGTCTGGCTTAAGGTGATTGATTCGAAATCAATTGTGCAGAAATGTACCGGGGGTTCAAATCCTCTCCCCTCCGCAATGTCTCCGTTTAGCAAACAGAGTTTGCTTTACGGAGACATATGGAAGAACACCTGTCGGTGTTCTTCTCGTACTTCAAGACATGAAAAAAACTGTATATATTGTCTTGCAAGCAAGCCTGCAGTTCAGTTTTTCATAAAGCGCTGCTTGCAGCGCTATGCTTACCGAGACTTTAAGAAAAAACTGGACTGTTACACAGTTGAAGGGGTGTTACTTATAAAATCAATTTTTGCTTTTTTAATGTCTTTGTTTATACTTATTCTTTGTGCCTGTGCTGCTCTGCCTGTTTCATACACTGTTACCGATCAGACTGGAAGAACTGTAACAGTTGAAGAACCTGTCGAAAGGATTGTCAGTGGGTACTATATTTCATCATCCATGTGTATTGCACTTGGTCTTTCTGGCAGACTTGTCGGATTCGAGGCAAGAGCTGAGACCCGTCCTATATATGCACTGGCGAAGCCGGAGTTGCTTGAGTTACCAAACGTTGGTACGGCAAGGGATTTTAACCTCGAAGCTTGTCTTGCTTTAAACCCGGATCTCGTTATATTGCCACATCGGCTTATAGATGCCGCAAGTATACTTTCCGAGTTTGATGTCCCTGTGATTTTAGTAAATCCTGAGAATTTTGATGCAGTTATAGAGATGATTACCCTTGTGGGCAATGCAGCAGGTGTACAGGAAAGAGCGCAGCAGTTGATAGAATATTTTGAATCTTCACGAAACGAACTTGAAAGTCTCACTGCCGAGGTGGCAAGCAAGCCGCGCGTTTATGTTGCCGGAGTGGGATCATGGCTGAGCACCGCTCCAAAGGATATGTATCAATCTGCGCTGGTGGAAATGGCAGGCGGCGTAAACGCGGCAGGCGATCTTGCCGGAAGCGGTTGGGTGGAGATATCGTACGAGCAGCTTTTTGTAATGAATCCTGAAGTTATTATTATTCCGTCAGAGGCGAGCTATGACATAGATGATGTGCTTTCCGACCTGGCAATCGCAGAAATCAGCGCAATAAAGAACAACAGGATCTACAAAATGCCCTCTGACTATGAGGCATGGGACTCACCGATTCCGGCAAGTATGTTGGGAGTCAGATGGCTGATAAATACCCTGCACAATGATTTATACCCCGATGATATGTTATCTCGTGCCATTGAGGAATTTTACTTTGAATTTTTTGGTATAGCAGCGTAATCTTCTACGCTCCGTAGAGCAGGGTTAATGTGAAGCTGTCTACTCCGTAATCAATTTCAAAAATTGGAGCTACTATTCTAAATAGCACACGTGTTTTGTTCCAAAATAGTTCAAAAAAAAGTGCCTTTCGGCACTTTTTATCCAAATATAGATCTTGCGACATGGACACCGGCGGCGCCTGCCTGGGCGAGTCCTCTTGTGATACCTGCTCCGTCTCCTGCGCAGTAGAGATGTTTGATTTCTGTTTCAAGTGTTTCCGACAGCTCCGGTCTTGCTGAGTAGAACTTAGCTTCCACTCCGTAAAATAGTGTATGCTCGGATGCAAAGCCCGGTGTTACTTTGTCAAGAGCTTTTGTCATTTCTATAAGGCTGACCATAGTATTATACGGAAGCACCAAGCCCAAATCACCGGGAACTGCTTCTTTAAGTGTCGGCTCTAAGAAGCCTTCTGCAATACGTTTGTCTGTTGAGCGCCTGCCGCGCAGGATGTCTCCGAACTTTTGTATAATAAGACCGCCTCCGGAGAGGTCGTTTGCTCTTTTGCAAATTTCTCGGGCGTATTCATTTGGTTTATTAAACGGTTTTGTAAATATATGTGATACAAGAAGGGCAAAGTTTGTATTTTCAGAACCGAGCTTCGGGTCATAAAATGCGTGACCGTTTGCTGCAATAACACCGCTGTGATTTTCGACAACAACAAAGCCTGAAGGATTTGAGCAAAATGTACGTACCACAGAGCCTGTAGAGGAATTAAAAATGAGCTTTGATTCATAAAGGTGTTTATTTATATCTCTCATTACAACATTTGAAGTCTCTGCTCTGACTCCTATGTCAACCTGATTGCATGTAACGGATATACCATTTTTCTCAAGAATACCGGAAAGCCATGCAGAGCCGTCTCTTCCGGGTGCAATAAGGATTTCCTTACCTTGGATTTCCCTGCCTTTTTTTGTGACCACTCCGACTGCATGAGTAATTTTACCTTCCTTTTTAGTCAGTATATCTGCAACATCGGTTTCAAAAAGTATTTCGACTTTTTGTGATAATGTGTCATATATTGACTTCATAACCTTCAGATTCATCTCTGTTCCGAGATGACGCACCTGTGCACGAAGAAGCTTTAACCCTGCACCATATACTCTTTCTTCTATCTTGTTGACATGTTCACTACCGGGGTCTGTGATATTTGTTGGTGCTCCATGAGCCAAATTAATTTCATCAACACAGTGAATAAGCTTTAAAAGCTCTGATGCCGGCATGTAATCACCAAGCCAACCCCCAAACTCTGTAGTTATATTAAACTTACCGTCAGAATAAGCCCCGGCGCCGCCAAACCCACAAGTTATGGAGCACGCAGGCTTACAGCCGGCAAAGCCGTCTTCTCCCTCGGACATCGGGCAAAGCCTTGCTTTTTTGCTCATTATCGGGCATTTTCTTTTATAAATGTCAAAGCCTTTGTCTATCAGAAGAATTTTTGCAGATGGTGAGAGCTTATTTGCTTCCCAGGCGGCATATATTCCACAAGGTCCCGCTCCAACAATAATAAGGTCGTAAGTCATGTAATAGCTCCTTTTCGGGCGACCATATGTCACACTGTGACAGGGCGGTCGCCCCTACGGTGGCGGACGAACACAGTTCGTCCCTACTGCACAAAACAATAAGAGTGCTCATATTGAGCACTCTTATTTTAATACATTTATTAGACTAATTCAAGTACTGCTGTTTCGGCACCGTCGCCACGGCGTGTTCCTGTGCGGGTAATGCGGGTGTAACCGCCGTTTCGCTCAGAATAACCGGGAGCTGTTTCGTCAAATAGTTTTTTTACTACATCCTCCCGTGTCATAAAGGATACAGCCCTACGACGAGATGCAAGTGTGTTCTTCTTGCCGAGTGTTATCATTTTTTCGGCAAGTGGTGCTATCTCCTTGCAGCGTGTTACTGTTGTTTCCATTTTTCCGTTATCGAGAAAGTCGGTAACCTGTTGGCGAAGCATAGCCATACGCTCTGCTGTCGGTTTTCCGAGTTTACGTGATCCGGGCATTGTTGTTTACCTCCTGTGTAATGTCTTTTAGTTCATAAAACACATTTGAAAATTTAGCTTTCTTCAGCTTTTAGTGATAATCCCATCATTGCAAGCTTGTGGATAACCTCCTCAAGTGACTTGCGTCCGAGGTTACGAACTTTTATCATTTCATCTTCTGTTTTTGATATCAGGTTTTCGACTGTATTGATATTAACACGCTTGAGACAGTTGAAGCTTCGTACAGATAAATCAAGCTCCTCTATAGTCATTTCAAGCACCTTATCTCTTTGCGTTTCTGCTTTTTCTACAACTACTGACTTTTCACCAATAGCATCGGATAAATCGGTAAAAAGTGTAAAGTGATCGCAGAGTATTTTTGCTCCGAGAGATATTGCATCTCTTGCAGTAATTGTCTTATCTGTCCAAACTTCAATGGTCAGCTTGTCAAAGTCTGTAACATTTCCTACACGTGTGTTCTCAACTGTGTAGTTGACTTTTTGAACAGGTGTGTAGATTGAGTCAATCGGTATCACTCCGATAATCGGTTGCGCAAGCTTGTTTCGCTCGGCTGACATATAGCCGCGTCCGTGGTCAATTGTCATTTCCATGCTAAGCGCACCGTCGGGACTGAGTGTAGCTATATGCATATCCGGATTTAATATCTCAACTTCTGCGTCGGCTTTTATGTCGCCTGCTGTGACAATGCCTTCACCCGATGCTTCGATATATACAGTTTTTTGTCCTTCAGAATGAAGCTTTGCAACTATTCCTTTGACGTTTAAGATAATCTCCGTAACATCCTCTTTAACACCGGGAAGTGTTGAAAACTCATGTTGGATTGTTGCAATTTTTACTGTTGTTACTGCTGTTCCGGGGAGCGATGAGAGTAGTATTCTGCGCAGTGAATTTCCAAGTGTTGTTCCATATCCGCGTTCCAGCGGTTCAACCACGTACCTGCCGTAAGAATCATCTTCCGGGGACTCTATGCACTCAATTCGCGGTCTTTCGATTTCTATCATGAACGATGCCCTCCTTCAATTTATGCTTTTGCACATGTGATATGTAAGTTGCCGGGAGATATTGCCATGAGGGTCAACCTTATTATTTTGAATAAAGCTCAACTATGAGTTGTTCCTCAATCGGGAAGTCTATGTCATCTCTTGTCGGATGTGATGATACTTTTGCAATAAGTGCATTTGCATCATACTCCAACCATCCCGGCGGTTGCCTTGAGGAGTTTGCTTCGATAACCATTTTCAGTTTATCGAGATGCCGGCTTTTATCCCGAAGGGATATAATCATGCCCGGCTTTACAAGAAATGAAGGTATATTTACCTTTCTGCCATTTACGAGAAAATGTCCGTGAAGTACAAGCTGTCTCGCTTCGGCGCGGCTCATCGCAAAGCCCAATCTGTAAATCGTATTGTCGAGACGCGATTCCAAAATAGCGAGCAGGTTTTCGCCTGTTTTACCTTTTCGTTTACTTGCCATTTTGAAGTATCCGCGAAACTGGCTTTCCAATATTCCGTAATATCTTTTTGCTTTTTGCTTTTCGCGTAATTGTAATCCGTATTCCGATGTTTTGGAACGTCCCTGACCATGCTGCCCCGGAGGGTAAGGTCTACGGTCGGCTGCACATTTATCGGTATAGCATCTGTCACCTTTCAGGAAGAGCTTTTGCCCTTCTCTGCGACATAGGCGGCAAACTGCATCTGTATATCTTGCCATATTCTGTTTACCTCCTTTATACTCTACGCCGTTTTGGCGGTCTGCAACCATTGTGCGGAATCGGGGTTACATCTTTTATCATAGTAACCTCAAGCCCGGCTGTCTGCAGTGCTCTGATTGCTGCTTCGCGACCGGAGCCCGG
>Ga0123356_10004856_pt1 | contig 13818 bp, 10 predicted proteins | sample TergutEmb28metaG_2_FD_92546 | JGI IMG/M metagenome (GOLD analysis project Ga0123356, IMG submission 92546) | Embiratermes neotenicus P3 segment gut microbial communities from Petit-Saut dam, French Guiana - Emb289 P3 | ecosystem: Host-associated > Arthropoda: Insects > Digestive system > Gut ...
AACGGGGTCATGAGGTCGCGCTCGCCGAGAACCACCGTCGGCGGCACCGCGACCCGCGCCGCGGCGGAAAGCGCGTCCTTGTAATCGTTGCAGGCGCGCAGGTCGTTGAAGAGCACGCCGGGCCGGCTTGCCTCGAGCACGCGCCGCGCGCCGCCGAGCATCCAGAGGCCCGGTGCGAGGCTGCCGCCGAGGGTCGCGGCCGGGCCCAGCCCCCACAGCGCCACCATGTCAACGGCAGCGTGCTGGTTGGCCGCGGCCGCCTTTAGGAGGTCGGCGCCCACCGCCATCGGGGCGCCGGTGCCGATGAGGCCCAGCGCCGAGACCCGCGCGGGGTGGCGCGCAGCGGTCTCGAGCGCCACCAGCGAGCCCATCGAATGACCGATCACCCACGCTCTCCCGGCCCCCGCCGCGGCGGTCAACGCCGCGATCCAATCCGCCATGGCGGCGATGGTCGCGAGCGGCTCGCCCGCCGAGCGGCCGTGTCCGGGCAGATCGGGCGCGAGCACGGCATGCCCGTGATGGGCGAACCAGCGGCTATGCAGCGCCCACACCGAATGATCCATGCCGCCGCCATGGACCAGCACCACCGCCGGGAGGGCAGCGTCGAAGTCGCGCCCGCCGGTCGCGACATAAGCCGCGATGCCGTCGACATCGAGCCGCATGGTCATGCCCGCTGCGAGGCGCGCAGCGCTTGCCCCAGATCGTCGATGATGTCCTGCGCGCCCTCGACGCCGACCGAGAGCCGGACCAGCGCCTCGCCGATGCCCGCCGCCTCCAGCTGCGCCGCGTCCATCTGCCGATGGGTGGTGCTGGCGGGATGGATCACGAGCGTCTTGGCGTCGCCCACATTCGCGAGATGGCTGGCGAGACGCAGCGCCGCGATGAATCTCCGGGCCGCGGCGCGGCCGCCTTTGATGCCGAAGCTCACGATCGAACCGGCGCCCCGGGGCAAGAGAAGCTGCGCCAGGCGGTAATCGGGATGGCTCTCGAGCGACGGATGGAGCACCCATTCGACCGCCTGATGCCGCGTCAGAAACCCCAACACCGCCTCGGTATTGGCGATATGACGCTCCATCCGCAGCGCCAGCGTCTCGACCCCTTGCAAGAGGTGGAACGCGTTGGCGGGCGCGAGGCAGGCACCGAAGTCGCGCAGGCCCTCGCCGCGCGCGCGCATGAGGAACGCCGCCGGGCCGAACTGCTCCGAAAAGACGATGCCGTGATAGCCGGCATAGGGCTCGGTCATGGTCGGGAACTTCGCGGACGCCGCCCAGTCGAACCGGCCGCCGTCGACGATGACGCCGCCGATCGCGACGCCGTGGCCGCCGATCCATTTGGTGATCGAGTTCATCGCAATGTCGGCGCCCCATTCGATCGGCCGGCTCAGATAGGGCGTGGCGAACGTGTTGTCGACGAGAAGCGGGATCCCGGCATCGTGCGCGATCGCGGCGATCGCGGGAATGTCGAGCACCTCGAGGCCGGGATTGCCGATGGTCTCGCCGATGACGAGGCGGGTGTTCGGCCGGATCGCGTCGCGGAAGCCGGCAAGGTCGCGCGGCTTGACGAAGCTCGTGGTAATGCCGAAGCGCGGCAGGGTGTGGGCGAGAAGGTTGACGGTGCCGCCGTAGAGCGAGGCCGAGGCGACCATGTGAGCACCCGCGCCCATCAGCGTGGCGATGGCGAGGTGCATGGCCGCCATGCCGCTCGCCGCGCACACCGCGCCGACGCCGTTCTCGAGTGCCGCCAGCCGCTCTTCCAGCACCGCGACCGTCGGATTCGAGATGCGCGTATAGATGTGCCCGGCGCGCTCGAGATTGAACAATGCCGCCGCATGGTCGCTGTCCTCGAACACGTAGGACGTCGTCTGGTAGAGCGGCACGGCGCGCGCGCCGGTGACGGGATCGGGATGCTGCCCCGCATGGAGGCTCAGGGTTTCAAAGGCGGGCGGCTTGGGCGCTGGCATCTGGGGGCTCGCAAGGAGTTGTGCCGCGCACTATCGCACCAACGGCACCGCGCCCGTCAATCGATCGCGGGACCATCCCATGGTCCGGCGGGATGCGGCCTCGTCTTCGGGAGACGGGCCGGCACCCGCGCGGTCGGCGCCTCCTTTTCCACCGGCCGTCCTTCACATCGACGCGATTGCCCGGCCGCGACGGTTCGCTAGAGTGCAGCGCCCATGCAATTCCTCGCCGCCAAACCGTTGTGGCTCTGTGGCCTGGTGCTCGTGGCGCTGACGGCGCTCACGATGTGCGGCCCCTATCTGATCCGACGCCGGGTGGCGCTCGAACGGCTGCGCACCAACAACGAGGTCGCCGGCTTCAAGTTCGCGACCGTCGGGGTGCTCTACGCCGTGCTGCTCGCCTTCGCCGTCGTCGTGGTGTGGCAGAAATTCGACGACGCCCAGAACACGGTGGCGCAGGAAGCGGGCGCCGCCGCCAACGTCTACCGCCTCTCCTACGGCATCGGCGCTCCTGTCGGGGCCACGTTGCGCCAGCGCATGTCGGATTACCTCGAGGTGGTGATCGACGATGATTGGCCGGCAATGGCGCGCGGTGGCGAGAGCAACGCCGGCACCGAGGCGCTCAACCGGATCTACAACGCTCTCCTCGCCGACCGCTCCGGCGACCGCGCGGGTGCCGTCGTGTTGAGCCAGATTCTGACAACGCTCGACCAGGTGACAACCGCGCGGCGCCAACGGCTGGTGATGGCGGCGGGGATCGTGCCCAACATCCTCTGGCTGGTGCTGGCCGTTGGCGCGGCGCTGACCATCGGCTTCACCTTCTTCTTCGGCACCGAGAACCTGCGGGCGCAGTCGCTGATGACCGGCACCCTCTCCCTCCTTGTCCTCGGCGGTCTGCTCATCATCATCGTCATCGACCACCCGTTTACCGGCACGGTCCGCGTCGCGCCGGCCCCGCTCGTGCAGGTCTTGCGCGATTTCGGGGGGCGCTGAAGGATTGACGGTGTGGCACGCGACGCCGCTCTGGGGCGTCTTTCGCGGGCAAGGGGAGGAGGGGCGGACGCCCTCGCCCCGAATCAGGCGCGGGCGACGTCGATCACCGCCCTGGCGAAGGCTTCCGGCGCCTCCTGCGGGAGGTTGTGACCGATCCCGCCCCGGATGAGGCGGTGCTCGTACCTGCCGGTGAAGCGCTTCGCATAGGTCGCCGGCTGCGGGTGGGGCGCGCCGTTTGCGTCACCCTCCATCGTGATCGTCGGCACGGCGATCGCCGGAAACGCCGCGAGCCTCTTCTCCAGCCCGTCGTATTGTGCCTCGCCTTGCGCGAGGCCGAGCCGCCAGCGGTAGTTGTGGATCGTGATGGCGACATGGTCGGGATTGTCGAACGCGGCCGCCGAGCGCGCGAAAGCGGCGTCGTCGAAATGCCATCTGGGCGAGGCGAGCGCCCAGATGAGGCGAGCGAAATCCTTCCGGTGCTTCGCGTAGCCGTCCCGCCCCCGCTCGGTCGCGAAATAATACTGATACCACCACTGAAACTCGGCTTTGGGGGGCAGCGGCGCCCGGTTCGCCTCCTGGCTGCCGATGAGATAGCCGCTGACCGATACCATTGCCCGGCAGCGCTCCGGCCACAGCGCGGCCACGATGTTGGCGGTGCGTGCGCCCCAGTCAAAGCCGCCGATGACCGCCGTCTCGATCTTCAGCGCGTCCATCAGGGCGGTGACATCCACTGCGAGCGCCGCCTGCTGGGCGTTGCGGGGCATGTCGGCCGACCGGAGCCGTGTGCCGCCATAGCCCCGCAGCCACGGCACAATCACCCGGTATCCGGCCTTCGCCAGCAGCGGGGCGACGTCGACATAACTATAGATGTCGTAAGGCCAGCCGTGCAGCAGCAGCACCGGCGCGCCGTCCGCCGGACCGTCCTCGGCATAGCCGACATCGAGAACACCCGCCGCGATCCGCTTCAGCGATGCGAAGGAACTGTGCGTGCCCCGACCGCGGGCTGCCGCCGGCGCCGGCGACGAACGCGTCGCGGCGGCGCCGGTCCAACCCGGTTGCGCCAGGGTTGCGCCAAGCGCCGCGCCAACGAGGAAGCGCCGCCGCGGTTGCTTGATCTCATCGGTCATTGCCATCCCCTTTGCCGCATCGTGGCGCAGATTGGAGCCTTCGAACGCACGGTTTGGACTGATCCGCGCCGTTAACCGGGCGCACGGCCGCGCAGGCCCGCGAACAGCCGCCCGACCGCGCCGGCGACGGACCGGCGCGCGGCGGCCTTGTCCTCGCTGCGCGCGATCAGCATCGATGCTTCGTGGAGCGCGCCCAAGATGATGTGCGCGAGCGGCTCGACCGGTTGCTGCTCGATCAGCCCCTGCGCCATCGCCGCCTCGATCAACCGCTCGAGGCCGCCCAAGTAATAGCTCTGGTCGGCCTCGCGCCATTCGACCAATCCGAGGACGGCGGGGCCGTCGATCAGCACGATGCGCTGCACCGCCGGATCGACACAAGCGTCGAGCACCGCGTTGCTGGCGGCGACGATCGCCCGCCACGGATCGGGCTGCGCCGCGCCCGCGGTCATCGCCAGCGCCGACAGTTTCTTCTGCTCCTCGTCGAGCACGGCCGCAAACAGATCGCTCTTGTCGCGGAAATGGTGATAGAGCGCGCCGCGGGTCACCCGCGCGCGCTTGACCACGTCCTCGGTGGCGGTTCCGGCATAGCCGCGCTCGGCGAAAAGCCGCCGCGCCACCCGCACCAGGGCGGCGCGCGTCGCCGCCGAGCGCCGGGCTTGACGCGTCTCCGTTTTCATACTATCGGTATGTTTCATACATACTGTATGTTTTTCTACCGCGGCCGCGCCGGAACGGCGCACCGCAAGGCTAGCGAAGGAGAGCATCATGAGCAACTTTCACAATCTGAACGAGACCCTGGCCGCGATGGCCAAAGCCGCGGCCCCGGACGTGACCGCAGCGCGGGCGCTGACGATCGGTGACGGTGTGATTGCGGGCGTGCTGCGCACCGGAAGCGACAATGACAACGAGGTGGGGCTCCATTGCCAGCCGCACCACGAGGAGCTCATCCTGGTGCTCGAAGGTGAAGCGGAGTTCCGCGTCGGCGACGAGACGCGGCACGTGCGTCCCGGCGACTATGTGTTCGTGCCGCGCAACACGATCCACGGCACCGTCGGCGCTACGTCGAAGCCGCTCTCCCTCCTCTCGATCATCACCCCGCGCATTGATCTGGCGCGGGACGTGACATGGCAGGGCGAGCCCTTGCGCTTTCAGTTGGTGTGACGGAGCCGGACGGAAAGTGCCGAAGGCGCGACAAAACGACGTCTCCTGCGACCGCCGCTGCCGCGCCGGCGCGAACGCGCCGGCGCGGCAGCGTCACGCCTTCCGCCCAACCGCGCCGCTTGCGCGCCGCCGCCTTCGGGGGTAAAGCGCCTCCCCATAACAGCGGGAGAGCGAGATGGCCCTGATCGACGAATTTGCCAACACCTCGGCGAAATTGCACCGGCGCATGCTGATCAACGGCGCCTGGGTCGACAGCGTCTCGGGCCAGACCATCATCGTCGAGAACCCGGCGAAGCGGAAACCGATCGCCGAGGTGCCGCGCGGCAACGCCGAGGACGTCGACCGCGCCGTCACCGCCGCCTGTCGCGCCTTCCCCGCCTGGTCGCGCACCGTGCCGCGCGAGCGCGGCAAGCTCTTCTTGAAGATCGCCGAGGCGCTCGAGGCCCGGCTCGAGGAGATCGCGCGGCTCCTCGCGCTCGAAAACGGCAACGCGCTGCGCACGCAGGCGCGCCCGGAGGCGAGGAACATGGCCGACGTGTTCCGCTATTTCGGCGGCCTCGCGGGCGAGCTCAAGGGCGAGACGATTCCCTTCGGCGAGCATGTGCTGAGCTACACGCGGCGCGAGCCCTTGGGCGTGGTCGGCGCCATCATTCCCTGGAACGCGCCCATCCTTCTGGGCGCCCTCAAGATCGCGCCGGCGCTCTGCGCCGGCAACACGCTGGTGATGAAGGCGGCCGAAGACGCGCCGCTCGCCGTGCTGCTCATGGCGGAGATCTGCCAGGAACACCTGCCCCCGGGCGTGCTCAATGTGATCACCGGCTTCGGTCTCGAATGCGGCGCGCCCCTCGCCAATCATCCGCTGGTCCGCAAGCTCAGCTTCACCGGGTCGACCGAGGTCGGCAAATCGGTGATGCGCGCCGCCTCGGAGCGCATCGTCCCGGTGTCCCTGGAGCTCGGCGGCAAGAGCCCCTCGATCGTCTATCCCGACTGCGACGAGGACTGGGTGGTCGACGGCATGGTCGGCGCCATGCGCTTCACCCGGCAGAGCCAGTCCTGCACCGCGGGCTCGCGCCTCTTTCTTCATGCCGACATTTTCGACAGCTTCCTTGGAAAGCTCAAAAGCAAGGCCGAGGCCCTCAGGATCGGCGACCCGCTGCTCGAGGACACGGACATGGGCTCGATCATCAACAACAAGCAGTTCACCAAAGTGTGCGGCTATGTCGATGACGGGCTGAAGCGCAAGGAGGCGAAGCTGGTGTTCGGCGGCTTGCCGCCAAAGGAGGGGCCGCTCGCCGAAGGCTATTTCGCCCTGCCGACGGTGTTTGCCGACACCTCGAACGATTGGCGTCTCGCGCGCGAGGAGATCTTCGGACCGGTGCTGGTGGCGATTCCCTGGCGCGATGAGGACGACGCGATCCGGATGGCGAACGACAGCCATTACGGTCTCGCCGCCTATGTGTGGACCCACGAGATCGGCCGCGGGCTGCGCGCCGCGCACGCGATCCAGTCCGGCTGGGTCCAGGTCAATCAGGGGCTGGGGCAATTGCCCGGCCATTCCTATGGCGGCTACAAGCAGAGCGGCATCGGGCGTGAATTCTCGCTCGAAGGCATGCTCGACAGCTTTACCCAGCGCAAGAACGTCACCGTCAACCTGGAGACGCCGGTCCGCCCCTAGGAGAGCCGGCTGCTCCCCCGGGCGCGGCTCCTCACCCGCCGAGGCTGCCGGCGACGAAATTGACCGCCAGCGCCAGGATGAAGGTGTTGAAAAAGAACGACAGCACGCCGTGCCCCAGCACCATGCGGCGCGCCGAGCGCGACGTGACGGCGACGTCGGAGACCTGGCAGGTCATGCCGATGACAAAGGAGAAATAGAGAAAATCCCAGTAGTTGGGCAGATCGCTCCCGGGAAACTGCAGGCCGCCGCGGTCCTGCAAGCCTTCGCGCGTCTCGTCATCGCCGTAGTAATGGTGCGTGTAGTGCAGCCCGAAGATGGTGTGGGTCAGCGTCCAGGAGGCGATGATCGTGAGCGCGCCGAGGAGGAGGCGCAGCGTCAATCCGGCGGCGGTCTCGCCCGGCACTTTGCTGAAACTGTAGCCCAGCGCCAGGAGGCTGACGCCGGCGGCGGCCACCAGCAGCCCAAGAATGATCGACCGGCTCGGATCCTCGCGCCGCGCATTGTGGCGGCACTCGTCCGGTCCCGCGGCGCCGAGCAGGAGGGCGGTCAGCGTCAGATAGATCGCGACCGCGACGATCCAGCCGGCGGCGATGCGGTACGGCAGGCGCATCAGACCGGCGCTGGCGAAGCCGACGGCAATGCCGACAATCGCGGCGAGGGCAAGGCGCCGGGTGCCGAAGCGCGGCGCCAGACCCTGTCGCCAGGCGACGCCGGCCATCAGAGATCGGCGACCTGCTCGGCCAGCTGCCAGCCCGCCTCGGCGAGAAGGCGGGCGCGCGCGGCGTGTTCCGCCGCATCGGCGCTGGCGGCGTTGCCGGCGACCACCCGCCCCATGATGCCCTGCAGGATCGCTGCCAGCCGGAACATGTTGTAGACCATGTAGAAGTCCCAATGGCGAATGTCGCCGCGCCCGGTGCGCTGGCAATAGAGCCGGCGATAGGGCGCTTCCGCGGGAATGCCGGTGGCGGCGAAATCGGCGTCGGCAAGGCCGTACCGATAGGTCGACGAGTCCAGCCGCCAGATCATCATGTGGTAGGCGAAATCGCCCAAGGGGTTGCCGAGGGTCGAGAGCTCCCAGTCGAGGACGGCGAGGATGCGCGGCTCGCTGGGATGGAAGATGACATTGTCGATCCGAAAGTCGCCATGGACGATGGTGGTCTCGTCGTCCGCCGGCACATGCGCCGGCAGCCAGGCGATGAGGTTGTCCATCGCCCGGATCGTCTCGGTCTCGGAGGCGCGGTACTGCTTGGTCCAGCGCTCGATCTGGCGGACGAAATAATTTCCCGGCCGGCCGTAATCGCCGAGGCCGCGCGCGGAAAAGTCGACGCGATGGAGGGCCGCGATCACGCGATTGAGCTCATCGTATAGGGCGGCGCGCTCGGCCGGCGTCCGATCGGGCAGCCGCGGGTCCCAGAACACCCGGCCCTCGACATAATCCATGACGAAGAACGTGGTGCCGATCACGGCAGGGTCGGTGCACAGCCCCCAGGTCGCGGCCACCGGCACGTCGCTCTCCTGCAAGGCCCGGATGATGCGGTATTCGCGGTCGACGGCGTGCGCCGAGGGCAGGAGGTTGCCCGGCGGCTTGCGGCGCAGGACGTAGCGCCGCCCCGGCGTCGCGAGGAGATAGGTCGGGTTGGACTGACCGCCCTGGAACTGGCGGACCTCGAGCGGTCCGCGATAGCCCTCGATGTGGCGGCCGAGCCAGTCGGCAAGGCGGCTCTCATCGAAGCGGTGGGCGTCCCGCACCGGGACGATGGTCTGGCCCAGGCCCACGGAAAAGCGCTGATCGGTCATAATTGTGAATAAAATCGCGCCACCGTCGCCGCGCCAAGCGAAATCGCGCGGCGAGTCGGACCGCGACCCCGTCGTTATCCACAGCCAACCGGCGCGGGAAATTGCCCATCACCGTCGCACGTTTGCAATGTTTGCAGCGCGGCACGATTTATGTTGCGGTGCGGCAATTTGGCCAAAGCATGGTGATTCAAGGGCTTACTTTGGTTTTTTCGATTGGAAACCTTTAAATCACCGCCATTGCTCTTAACTTCGCCTTGATTTGTGGCAACTTAATGAGTGTCCTGGTTCACTTAGTGAGGTCCTGGCTGATGCTAGGCTTCATAGGTTATGAAGGTGGCGCAGATGTCATATGAAAGCCCCTTTGGTCTCTTTGCCCGGCTCTATGACAGCCAAAAAGAGACCGAGATGTCTCTCGAGGACTATCTCAAATCCTGTGCGCGCGAGCCCCTGGCCTACGCCAATGCGGCCGAGCGCATGATCGCCGCGATCGGCGAGCCGGAAATGGTCGATACCGCCCACGATCAGAGGCTCGGTCGCATCTTCATGAACCGGACGATCCGGATCTATCCGGCCTTCGCCGATTTCTACGGCATGGAAGAGACGATCGAGCGCATCGTCGGCTATTTCCGGCATGCGGCGCAGGGGCTCGAAGAGCGCAAGCAGGTGCTCTATCTCCTCGGTCCCGTCGGCGGCGGCAAATCGTCGCTGGCCGAACGGCTGAAGGCGCTGATGGAGAAGCTGCCGGTCTATGTCCTGAAGGCCGGCAAGGAAATCAGTCCGGTCTTCGAGAGCCCGCTCGGTCTCTTCGACCCGGTGAAGATGGGCGACACGATCGAGAAGACCTACAAGATCCCGAAGCGCCGCCTGACGGGTCTCGCCTCGCCCTGGGCGGTGAAGCGTCTCGACGAGTTCGGCGGCGACCTCAGCAAGTTCAACGTGGTGCGCATATTGCCCTCGCGCCTGCGCCAGATCTGCATCGCCAAGACCGAGCCGGGCGATGAGAACAACCAGGACATCTCGTCGCTGGTCGGCAAGGTCGATATCCGCCGGCTCGAATATTTCAGCCAGGCCGATGCCGACGCCTACGCCTTCTCGGGCGGCCTCAACCGCACGACGCAGGGCATCCTCGAGTTCGTCGAGATGTTCAAGGCGCCGATCAAGATGCTGCATCCGTTGCTGACCGCGACGCAGGAAGGCAATTATATCGGCTCCGAGAATATCGGGGCCATTCCCTACCAGGGGATCATTCTCGCCCATTCCAACGAGGCGGAATGGCTGAGCTTCAAGAACAACCGCAACAACGAAGCCTTTATCGACCGCATCAGCGTCATCAAGGTGCCGTACTGCCTGCGCGCCACCGAGGAGCGCAGGATCTATGAAAAGCTCCTGGCGTCGAGCGAGCTGTCGCAGGCGCCGTGCGCGCCCTCGACGCTTGAGATGCTGGCCCGGTTCTGCGTGCTGTCGCGGCTGAAGACTCACGAGAGCTCCAATCTGTTCTCGAAAATGCGGGCCTATGACGGCGAATCGCTGAAGGACAGCGATCCGCGCGCCAAGACCGTGCAGGAATACCGCGACGCCGCCGGCGTCGATGAAGGCATGGAGGGCCTGTCCACCCGGTTCGCCTTCAAGGTGCTGTCGAGCACGTTCAATTTCGACACGCATGAAGTGTCGGCCGATCCGGTCCATCTGATGTATGTGCTGGAGCAGGCGATCAAGCGCGAGCAATTCGGCGACGATCTGGAGAAGAAGCTGATCGCCTTCATCAAGGCCGAGCTGGCGCCGCGCTATGCCGAATTCATCGGGAACGAAATCCAGAAGGCCTACCTAGAATCTTACGGCGACTACGGTCAGAATCTGTTCGACCGCTATCTGTCGTATGCCGACGCCTGGATCGAGGATCAGGACTACAAGGATCCCGACACCGGGCAGATGATGGATCGTGAAATCTTGAACCAGGAACTGTCCAAGATCGAGAAACCGGCGGGCATCGCCAATCCCAAGGACTTCCGCAACGAGGTTGTGAAGTTCGCGCTGCGCGCGCGCGCCGCCAACAATGGCAAGAATCCTGCATGGACGTCCTATGAAAAGCTGCGCGAGGTCATCGAAAAGCGCATGTTCTCCCAGGTCGAGGATCTGCTGCCCGTGATCAGCTTCGGCTCGAAGCGCGATTCCGATACCGAAAAGAAGCACAGCGACTTCCTCGAGCGCATGGTGTCGCGCGGCTATACCGGGCGCCAGGTTCGCCGCCTGGTAGAGTGGTACATGCGGGTCAACAAAGCTGGGTAACGGCAGGAGTCCGCGATGAACATCATCGACCGCCGGCCAAACCCGAAGGGCAAGTCCCTCGCCAACCGGCAGCGTTTCATCGAACGGGCCAAGGACGAGGTCAAGCGGTCGCTGGTCGATGCCCTGAAGCGGCGCAAGCTCGGCGAAGCGGAAAGCGGCGAGAAAATCTCGATTCCGACCCGCGGCATCCGGGAGCCGAGCTTCCAGCATGCCCGCCGCGGCGGCAACCGCGAGCATGTCGTGCCGGGCAACAAGCATTTCGTGGTCGGCGACAAGATCGAGCGGCCGCGGGGCGGCGCCGGCGACGGCCGCGGCGGCAAGGCGAGCAATACCGACAATGGCGAGCAGGATTCCTTCGAGTTCGTGTTGTCGAAGGACGAGTTCCTCGATCTCTTTTTCGACGATCTCGAGTTGCCGGAACTGGTCAAGACCAACCTCCGCGAAACCGAAGCGACGCAGCTGACCCGCGCCGGCTATTCGATCGAGGGCTCGCCCGCCAACTTCAACCTGCGGCGGACCATGCGCAACTCGCTGGCGCGGCGCATCTCGCTCAACCGCCCGTCGCTGGCGCAGATCGCGGCGATCGAGCGTCAGCTCGAAACCGCCCGCGCCGCCGACGATTTCGAGGCGGCGGCGCAAAGCCAGCACGATCTCGAATGGGCGCAGCGCCGCGCCAAGCGCTTCGCCTTCATCGATCCGCTGGACGTGCGCTACAACCGCTTCGAGCGGGTGCCGAAGCCGGTGACGCAGGCGGTGATGTTCTGCCTCATGGACGTGTCGGGCTCGATGACCGAGGCGATGAAGGATCTGGCGAAGCGCTTCTTCCTGCTGCTGCACGTGTTCCTGATGAAGCGCTACAAGCATCTCGACATCGTCTTCATCCGCCACACCTCGAACGCCGAAGAGGTCGACGAGGACACCTTCTTTCACAGCCGCGAGACCGGCGGCACCATCGTGTCGACCGCCCTCGAGGAGATGCTGCGCATCGTGCGCGACCGCTATCCCCCGGGCTCCTGGAACATCTACGCGGCGCAGGCGTCGGACGGCGACAATTTCAGCGAGGACGGCGAGCGCTGCGCCCAGCTCCTGGTCAACGATCTTTTGCCGGTGTCGCAATATTTCGCCTATATCGAGGTCGGTGCCGACGCGACGCTCCGGCACGGGTTCCCGTCGCCGCCCACCGACCTGTGGCGCACCTATGCCGAGCTGGCGCCGCTCCACGCCAATTTCGCCTTGCGCCGCGTCGCCGAGCCGAGCCAGATCTTCCCGGTGTTCCACGAATTGTTCGCGAAGCGGCGGGATCGGGCGGCATGATGCAGCGCAGACCAGCCTCGCTTGACGCCGCGGGTCCCGCCCTCTTCCACGGCTCGGAGTGGGATTTCGACAAGCTGCGTCGCGTCTACGACGCGATCGAGGACATCGCCGTCGGCGAGCTCGGCCTCGACACCTACCCGAACCAGATCGAGGTCATCACCTCGGAGCAGATGCTCGACGCCTATGCGTCGATCGGCTTGCCGTTGATGTACCGCCACTGGAGCTTCGGCAAGCGGTTCGCCCGCGAGGAGGCGCTGTACCGGCACGGGCTCATGGGCCTCGCTTACGAGATCGTCATCAACTCCAATCCCTGCATCAGCTATATCATGGAGGAAAACTCCATGCCGATGCAGACGCTGGTGGTGGCGCACGCGGCCTTCGGCCACAATCATTTCTTCAAGAACAACTATCTGTTCCGGCAGTGGACCGATGCGGGCGGGATTCTCGACTATCTCGCTTTCGCACGCGACTTTATCGCCCATGCCGAGGAGCGGCACGGGGTCGAAGCGGTCGAGCGCACGCTCGATGCCGCGCACGCCCTGATGGATCACGGCGTCCATCGCTACGCCAAGCCGCCCAAGCTCAATCTCGAAGAGGAGCGCCGCCGCGAGGAAGAGCGCCGGCACCATTTCGAGACGCATTATGACGATGTCTGGCGGACCACGCTGTTCAGCGAGGAAAAGCGCGATGAGGACGAGGCCGCCGCCGCCAGGAAACACGCCGAGGTGCGCCGGCAGTTGCGCCTGCCCGAGGAGAATCTCCTCTATTTCATCGAGAAGCGCGCGCCGCGCCTCGAGCCCTGGCAGCGCGAGCTGGTGCGCATCGTTCGCCACATCTCGCAATATTTCTATCCGCAGAAGCAGACGCGGCTGATGAACGAAGGGTGCGCCACGTTCGTGCATTACACCATCGTGAACCGCCTTCATGAAAAGGGGCTGATCACCGACGGCGCGCTCCTCGAAATGCTGCACTCCCACACCAGCGTCGTGACCCAGCCCGACTTCGACGAAGCGCGCTACGGCGGCATCAACCCCTACGCGCTCGGCTTCGCCATGATGCGCGACATCAAGCGCATCTGCACCGAGCCGACGGAGGAAGACCGCGACTGGTTCCCCGACATCGCCGGCAACGGCGATCCCTACGGCACGTTGCGCCATGCCTGGGCAAACTACCGCGACGAAAGCTTCGTCCTGCAATATCTCAGCCCGCGATTGATGCGCGATTTCCGCCTCTTCAAGATCAGCGATGTCGAAGGCGCCGATGCGCTTCAGGTCACGGCGATCCACGACGACCGCGGCTATCGCGAGATTCGCGCCGCCCTGGCGCGGCACTACGACCTCGCGCGTCACGAGCCCGACATCCAGGTCCGGGATGTCGATCTCGCCGGCGACCGCTGCCTGGTGCTGAGCCACGCCGTCCATGACGGGATCATGCTCGACGAGAATCAATGCGAGGCCGTCATCGACCATATCGGCGAATTGTGGCGCTACGGCGTGCGGCTCGAGGAG
>Ga0123356_10004857_pt1 | contig 13817 bp, 15 predicted proteins | sample TergutEmb28metaG_2_FD_92546 | JGI IMG/M metagenome (GOLD analysis project Ga0123356, IMG submission 92546) | Embiratermes neotenicus P3 segment gut microbial communities from Petit-Saut dam, French Guiana - Emb289 P3 | ecosystem: Host-associated > Arthropoda: Insects > Digestive system > Gut ...
TTAGTTGATGATCTTTTAGAAATGGAAGAAATAACTGTTTATGATTTTATAAATGCATCTGGTTGGAAAATAAGCAAAAGGAGATAATATATGAAACAATTTGAAACGATTATTGATTCACTAAAAGGTGTTCATTATGGTATGTATAATAAAAAACTTGAAAAAGTTCTTTATTCAGAAACAGAAGATGGCGAAATTAATCTTTTTGATTATTTAGAAGAACATGGTGATTCTGAATTTATTATTATGAAACCACAAGATGTTATTAAATATAAAGCAGGAACATGTTGGGATACTTCGCTATATATTTATAGTGAATTGAAAGATAAAGGTTATTCACCTAAAATGATTTTTTATGTGATTAATCAAAATGATCAAGAAATAACACATTCAACTGTTGTTGTTCGTTCACAGAATGGAGACTTATATAATTTAGAATATTCTCGTAATTCAAAACGAGGCGTTCATAAAATTAACTCTCCTGAAGATGTATATAATGATTATCCAAATAAATCAATCAGTTTTCATAATCATAATATGATTGTTGATAAGCTTTTAGAAATGAATGAAATATTAGTTTCTGATTGGATATCAGAAACTGGTTGGAAAAATAAAACAATAAAGGAGAGTACAATTATGGAATTAAGACATAGACCTAATCGTAGGTTTCAACAAGGTTTTGTCTTAACCGAATCTGTTGAGAGTGAAACTTCTGATAAAGTTAAAAAGATTTATCAGTTAGCGCAATTTCTTAGTAATGATTTGGTTGATGATGTTTCTTTAAAGAAATTAGATCTTACTGATCATACTTACGGTAGTAAAAATTATTCAGCATATATTTTTGTTCAATATATGTATGATGAAGGATTCAATGTTGGATTAGATTGGAAATGTAATAATGATGATGTTGTATGGATGATTAATCGAGTTGCCAAAAAAATTGGATTCGATACTATAAAACTAACAACATCAAGAGTTATTGGAGATGGTGAAGATGCTATTAAATCAGCATCTAAAGTTTTAAAATCTCTTGATTATTTTCTAGTCGATATTGATCGTGATGGAGATTGTTATGATCTATTTATTGTTCATAATAATGATAAAAAAGCAGTATGTAGTATTCTTTCTAGTATTGGTTGGAAAAATACTAAATTATACGATGCCTCTGAAGTTGTAATAATTGAGGCTTCTGATACAGAAGACTATTCTACTGAAGATGATAACAATGACGACAAAAAGGATTCAAAGGAAGAAAAGGTTCCAGAGGAAAAATCTGATGAAGAACCAGAACAAGATAAACCTGAAGAAGATGAACCGAAAGATCCACCTACAGAAGATAAAAAACCTGATGAAGCTGATCAAACGGATGATGACGAGGGTTTTCCGAATGTTCCACAATACATGCAAGATCGCATGGGTGATAATGATTCTAATGTAGAAGATTTCGAAATGCCTGGTGATGATGCTTCTATAGGTAATGATACTGAAGGACAACAGAATGATTATAATCAGAAAGACATTGAGATTCTAAATAAATCTATAGCTGAAGAATTAACTTCTAACAAAAGTCATTCTGATAATATTCTTCTTGTATCATCTGATATACTTCGTAAACTTTATGCTGATATCGGTAATGAGGAACGTTTTCATGCTGAGCAATTATTGTATGCCAAGTCAATAATTACTGGTGAGAAATATGAACCACAAGATCCAGATGTTAAAGCTGAATATGAAGAACTTGTCAGTGGTGGTATGGAAGAAGGAGACGCACTTAATACTGTCGCTGATAGAATGCGTTTAACTGCTGGAAGTAAAGCTGTTGATGATCCTGATGATGAACCATTATCTTTTGATTTTGAAGGTCTCGATGAACAATTTTCTCTTCTTGAACAAGCAATGGAACATAAGATAATATTATACGATTATATCTGTGAGATGTATTCAAAAGAAAAGGTTGATAATCAATTAGATATAATTATGGAAGCTTTTATAAATGGAAGTGAAATATCATATATGGAAGCCACACAAATTGCTCGTCCTAATGATACATTCAAAGCAAATCCGTTTAAAATGTTATTTGATCTTATTAAAGGAATCTGGACATTTGCTACACGGCTCATACATATGATCAAACGAGCAATTGCAAAAGCAGGTTTGAAAATGGATAACATTCGTTTCATGATAAAGAAACACGGACTTGGATATTTCTTTAAAGAAGGTGTATCTTTATACTTCTGGGATACAAAGAAAAATCAACCTGCAACAGCTGAAATATATTCATATAGTCATTTACTACATGCAATGACATCTGATGTACTTAACTTTTTCCATCCTGGTGACGGTGCTGTTAATACACAAGCAATTGCAACGTGTGAAGCAGCAGCAACAAAATACGGAGGAAAAATTCATTATACAAAAGGAAATCCAAAAAGAGGTTTCGATACTCTTAAGAACATAACATTTACAAAATCAAGAGTTGTAATTGATACTCAAGAAGCTGAAAATAAAGTTGTTGCTCATATATTTTCACTTGAACCAAATAGTGTACTTACACATTTACGTGGAGTATCTGAAATGCTATTAAACCTAACAACAATTCTTAAGGACTCAATTGATAAAGCTCAACAGGAAACAGACAAGTATACAACTCACAAAGAGATGGATAAATTTCATCAGAATATTGCATATGCTCGTGAATTAATAAGAGGGAATGGAAACATTCTTAAATACATAACTAGTGATATCAAATCAATACTTGGTTTGTTTGATCGTATAAATACTCAAACACCAGAAGGTCAAAGAGCTACAACATCTGTTCAAGCACATCATACTAATGATGCTCAAAATCAACTAAATAGAAATGCACAAGGTAATCGTGGTATGAATCCAAATATTCATTAAAGAAATATTTTCATGTATATTATTCATTTAATAATATATTAAGAAAGGATTTGAGTTTATGAATATATACACAAATACAAATGAAGTAGATATATATAAAGGACTTCCAATAACACCACATATTGTTTTAGCTCCTATTATAGATCTTGCTGCATGCTTTGAACAATTTCGTGATGGAAGAGTTCCGTGTGAAACTGGTCAGATATTTCCTGTCAATTACAAAATGGAAGATCAAAAAGAACCTCAATGGAAACAAACGTAAAATGGTAGGAGTCCTATATAGGACTCCTACAATAATATTTCGTTTAAAGGAGGAATATATTGGTGATGATAAGAGAAGAAATGAAAATATACATTTGTGCTGATTGTAGAAAAGAATATCAGTTTGAAGGAAGCGAAGCTTATCGCGGAGAAGATGTGTATTGTAAACACTGTCAATTTGAAGGCCTCGTTCCATCGAAAGTTAAACTAACAGAAGAAGATTTTAAGATAGCAGTTGCTCGAAAAGAAATAACATTTTGGCTGCTTCATAGATGTAGTAGTTGTAATTATCCATGTGGATATTATTTCAAAGAAGACAGTTCTATTAAGTATGATGCTGGGTGTGATTGTAATGGTTTTTATAATACTCATCCTCGTAATTGGAGGGATGTTAAAGATGACTATGATATACAAAAACATCCACCAACGATTCGAGGATATGATATTTTCTTCGGCTTCTATGAAACAGAAGCTATTGAAGAATTCAAAAAGCAAAATATCAAAACAAAAAATAATGAGCTTTGATGATGCCTATGAAATGGACGCCTGACTTAATAACTGATTATGTTAAAATTTATCAACGATATCAAAAAGAAGGATTAAATACTGATTACATAGAAAAATCTATACGATGGATATTATTTGAGACATCTCAATCTATATCAGAAATAGATTTTGTAATGAAACATCTTCTTTATGATAAAGCGTTACCAGAGTATATTCAACAAGGAATAAACTCAATTTTAATATGACTACAAAGAGCGGGGATATCCCCGCTCTTTTATATAAAATAATAAATAAAAAGGAGAATTTAAAATGGAAAGAACTATTAAAGATTTTCAAATGGCAATAGAAAGAAAAAATATTACTTTCTGGCTAAATCACAGATGTGGTGGATGTGAATATCCATGTGGTTATTATTTTAAACGTGGTTTTATTGAATATGATCATGGTTGTGATTGTACAGGTTCTTGTAATACTTCACAACGTATTTGGAAAGATATCAAAGAACAATATGACATGCAAACAAATGAAGACATCATCAAAGAATATGATGAATTCTTTGGATTCAATGAAACCGAAGCTATTGAAGAATTTCAAAAGAAATGGGATTCTCTTACAAAATACTATGTATTCCGTATATTTGTTTATGATCCTAATACCATCAGATACGTTGCTGTACGTGAAGATGGTTTCGAATTAATGCAATTTATTTCTTCTAATGATAACTTTGCTCAAAATGATGGACTCATTCCAGGAATGGAAATGCGATTCCTTAAACCAGATGAATTCGAACCTGATGCAACATTGATTGATAAATTAAGCAATCTTCATTACTCAGCACCTAATTACGATTAAAAGGAGTTAAACACATGGTAACTAAAAAACAACTTGAAGAATATCAAATCGCATATTCTAAAGGAGAACCTTTAATATCTGATTCAGAATATGATCGATTACTTGAAGAATATCTTAAGAAATACGGAGAAAAGAATCGACCATTTCTTCGTAACAAACAATCGACAGCTGTGAATGACATCGTTGGTACATTACCAAAGGTCTTCGGTGTTACAGAACCATTCAGACCTGATCAGAAGACATACGCTGATTGGTGTCTGGAAAGTAAATTTCCAATATGTGTTCAACCTAAATTTGATGGATGTAGCATCGCTTTAGATTGTCAAACACGTCAATTCTTTACTCGTGGTGATTATGATAATGGTGAATCTGTTGATGTTACAGATTTATTTGCTAATCATCCAATTCAGAATATGATTAAAGCTAATGATTTCGATGCGTTTAAATCTGTAAAATTCGAAGCAGTCATGTGTCGTGAACATTTTGAACAACTGAAACCTGTTAAACAAAATGGTGAACGATATATTGATCCTAGATCATGTGTGTCTGGAGCTATCAGTTCTCGTAATATAACATTAATGTCATATATTGACATCGTTGGTTTACGTGGAATTGATATGAATGGATATGAATTCATATCTCCAGAACTTATTGACGTTATATACTTCATGTACTCAAATGATTATCATAATCTTAAAGTGTTTGTTGATAGATTACTCGAAGACGGTGCTACAGTAAAATTACACAACAGGGGTACATTCGATGTTGATGGAGTAGTAGTATCAAAAATAGCTAATGATTTTGACAAAGGATCTGACGGAGGGATAGAAGCAGGAACAACATTACTTCATCCATCAAAAACTGAAATAGCTATTAAGATTCTTAATGTCATTAAAGAGACAAAAATTCTTGATATCGAATATCAATTCGGTTTAGCCGGTAGAATTACTCCGGTTGCTAAAGTTGAAGAAGTTGAATTCGATGGACGTAAGATTACATCTATCGGATTATCAACTCTTGATCGTGTTCAAACATTAGCAATGAATTATGGCGATACAGTTCGTGTTACGTATAATATCGTACCATATCTCCTCACATCAAATCGTGATGGTAATAACCCAATTCAAATACCAACTAAGTGTCCACACTGTGGAGAAAAATTCGATATGACAACTTTGAAACAAGTCAAGTGTCGAAATAAGAAGTGTGTTGGAATGCGTTTAGGGTCTATTATTAGATACTGTCAGAAGATAAATATATTCGGTATCGATCGTGGTAATATCACAAAGCTTTGGGAAGCTGGAGTGATAGATTCTATCTGTTCATTATATGAACTAACGATTGATAAGATATGTTCTGTTCAAGGATTTAAAGAGAAGTCTGCTCAGAACATCATTGATTCTATCAAGAAAGGTTCAACAAACGTTGACTTTTGGAAATGGTTAGGTGCTTGGCCAATGGATGACGTTGGATCAAGAACTTGGAAAGCCTTTCTTGAACAAGGTGACAAACAATGGAATTCTTTCACAAATGAGTTTATGGAAACATTTACAGATATTGAAAGTATCATAAAATTCGTACCATGGATGTTTTCGCAAGAAAGTAAAATATCATGGCATGGGTTTGGTGATATAAACAAAATGAAAATGTGTAAAGGTATGGAAGACAATTCTATTGAAATGAAGAATGTCTTTCCATATATTACATTCAAAACAAAAGTTAAATCACAAGGAAAAGTTTGCTTATCAGGAACAAGAAATAAAATTTTGATAAGTAATCTTCAAGAACAAGGATGGGAAGTTGTTGATTCTATGACGAAAGATGTTAAAGTATTATTAACAACTGATATGGATTCAACTAAAGCGAAGAAAGCTGTTAAAGATGGAATCTTCTGTCTTCCAATTAATCAAGACGGAACATTCGAAGATTTTCAATTAATGACATTTTAATATAAGGCGGGGGTAACTCCCCGCCTAACAATAATATATTAGATAATTTTTTTAAACATTAATGAAATCTAAATCAAAAGGAGAGTTTTAAAATGAATCAAAACAATATCAATGTCTTTTATACAGGGTGTAATATTGAGCATCTGAACAAATATTTGGATCTCAAATTAACAATGGAAATGTACATGAAACTTCAGATGGAGTATCTGTTTAGCCGCACAGTAAATATTAATATGCAAACAGTTCCTGGTGATATTAACTCTGCAAAATTAATGACTACTGTTATCATCGATCGTCAGTTGATTGATTTTATTGATGGATGGACAAATAGTAACATCGCAGAAAATATGCAAGGAATATCAGTTAATTTTATGAGCATTAATCCTGGTCCTAATGGTGATGTAAATGCTCTTGGATTTACTGACATTAAACCAATTTTTGATAATTATATTTATCAACGCAAAGGTAATTGGTTTGATAAAATCGAAGATGGTACAGAATATACATTTGAGTTTGAAGGTGTATTTGTTCCAAATTCTCCACATTTCGAAATCATAGTTAGAAATTTTGTTAACGTTACTACATCACAAATGAATGATAATCTAGGCATGGATCCAATGTATTATGATCCAGATTATATTCCTGGTTCAATGACAGGTGGTTCATATTCATGTATTGGTGAAGGTTGTGAAAGAAACTGTTGTAAATCAGACGGCTGTACATGTGATAATATTGAGTGTCATTGCGAAAATAAAGAATAATAAATAAGAGGAGGTGAAATGTATGTATGGTTTTATTTCAGATTTACATTTAGGAACTAAACTAAATCCGAAAGATTATCTTGAATCTTTAGATAAATTCTTTGATATACTTAAATCATCAAAAACAAAATGTAAACGAATCTTTGTTTGTGGAGATTTATTTGATCATAAGTTATCTATAGATGAAATGCATTTCACCTCTGTATTTCTTCTTAATCTAGTTCAAAATCGTTGTGGTAAAAATGACACACATGTACCCGTGGACTTTGTCCACGGTACTTATACTCATGACTATGATCAATACCCAATTTACTTAAATCTACTTAAACATATACCTGGTGTTGAAGTAAATTATTACACAGAAGCAACAATAATGGTACACGATAATATAAGAATATTATATCTACCTCAAGAATATGGTAAAAAAGATTACACATCTTTTTTTGAACAAGAGTATGATATCATAGTTGGTCATGGACCCATATCATCTAAAACAAAAAATCCTTGTCCAATAGGAAAATATGAAATACTTCATTCAGCTGAACTATTAGGTTCTATATCTAAGATATGTGTCTTTGGACATTATCATGGGTATACTGATTTTGGTAATAATGTTTTCTATGCTGGTCCTTGGTTACGTTGGAGATATGGTGAAGATATTGATAGAGTCTTCTTTTTCTGTGATAATAATTATCAAATGAAATGTGTTGATAATAATATTGCAAAAATTTATAAGACTTTAACAGTTAATGATCCTGAGGAATTAAGAAAGATTTTGGCTGATGATCTAACTACTCCTCATCGATTTGATATTATAACTAATGATGAAAACATAGATGTGTTTCGAGCAATCATAAATACTCATCGTAAAAATGAAAATCTTGTTTGGAGATTACAAACCAACATTGAATTTATTCAACCAGTTAGTATTCAACAACAAGTATCTCTTTTAACAGATGATGATAAGATTGAATCTTTAATATCATATATTGATGAGCATTATAATATTAATGCTTCGAAAGAAGTTTATTCATATAACGAAAAAATCAATATTAGTAAAGGAAATGAATTATAAAGAAGGGAGACTTGATGATGAGTCACAATACACATTGTAATGCAAACCATAGAAACACAAGACCGTGTGGGGGTTGTGGAAAATATATGCATATACCGAACAATCAAAGATATGCATTTCCAAGATTACCGACACATCTTGACAGACAAAATCGTGTTGATGATTGGTATATGAGAACTCTGGAAGTTCTTGGTATATGGCCAAGTCGTCCAGACTTTGCAGGCCAACACATCACACCTCCTCAAGTTTGTAATATGCACGGTTGTAGAATACCTTGTAATTGCAAAGGTGATAGAAAGAAATGTTTAAAATGTCAAAAGTGTTTCAGCTACTGTACAACTCCAAAAGAAGAAAGATTCTTCTTCTTTATATGTAACAATCACAAATGTCGAATCGATACTTTCATAGCTCGTGAACGTTCATTACAATTAGTAGCTGTTAATCCTGCAAATTTCAATGATAAAATGTATTCAACAAAATGTAAGTGTGGATTAACTTTAGTATCAACTCAAGCTGTTGAACCGGAATGTATTAAAGATGTACCATTGGTACCAGGAGGACATTGTGCTCCTCGCTTCAGAAGAGAACGTAACAAACTAACTCAAGAATGTTTTTGTCCTAAATGTAATCCACCAATTGATCCAGACGATGATGATCCTCATGATCACCTTTGTTACTGGCATCCGATAGAGGAGGATAAATTATGATGATACTTGATAAAGAACTCAATATCAGCGGGATCATGAAAGAAAGTATTGTCGATGGTCCTGGACTAAGATATACAATATTCACACAAGGGTGTGAAAACAATTGTGAAGGATGTCATAATCCTCAAACACATCAACCAAAAGATGGTGTTATGAAAACATTAAAAGATCTCATCTTTGGTATATCTGATAATACTAGAATTGATGGTATTACATTTTCTGGAGGAGAACCAATACTTCAATACGAAGTTATATTTGAATTAATAAATATCATGCGTCCTTGGAATCCAAAATTGAATTACATTTTGTATACTGGATATACGTATGATGAATTGTTAACACGTATACAAGAAGAAAAAGATCTTGCTGAATTATTAAATTCAGTTGACTTTATTGTCGATGGACGCTTTGAAAATAATAATGTTTCCGACGATTTAAAATTCAGAGGATCTTCAAATCAAAACGTTTATGCAGTTCATAAATTCAGATATGATTTAACAAATCCAGTTATCGACAATAACTGGGAAACTTATTCAGAATTAAAAAAATAAGAGCGGGGAATTCCCCGCTCTCATCTTTCTTTGCATAGCTTCGCGTTACATCACGGCACCAAACCCTATCATTGTATAGAACAGATGTACTATACAATACCCTTGTTATACAGTACATTACTTAACCTTGACAGTACTCTACTTTACCCTGCTGTACTTCTCGCAACCAAAGCAAAGCAATGTTTCGCATCATGTTGCCATATCGAAGCTTAACAATGCCTGGCCGTACTATACCACCGCAAAATATTACATGATTGTACAAAACAATACATTGCTGAACCATACCAAAGCCAAGCTGATCCGAACTTAACCATTACTCACTATGAGGTACATTACTCTACCGTGACATTACCTAGGCCGATCAATACACTACTCTACCTTACCACAGCTTGACCTTACTTTGACATGCGGAACTATACCTTCACATGATATAATATTACTATACCAAAACGACACATCATGCTACTTTACGGGACTTTACCATTGCGCAACATCACAGAACCAAACAGAACCCGACCAAACCGTTACCTGACTATACCCCACGGTACCTTACCAAAGCAAAATAGAGCTGTACCAAACCAAAGCCAGTCACCACGTGACAATACCATACCCTCGCTTCACATTAATTAACAGCACCCTACCCCACCATTGCTATACTGGACTTACTGAAAAAATAATGGGGACATATTGTCCCCATTACTTCTTCTGCCTACAATGATATTTAGTTAACAGAAAGAGGAACACCTCTCCATTTAGTTCTGAATTCTGGGTCCATCATCATCTTCGTAGACAATGATTCGCGTTCGCCTATCTCGACGAAATCGAATCGTCCTTTTCCGGAATTACGCCATTGACCAGTTCCTTTGAACAAACCGTAGAAAAGGCATTCGACGACAGCATTTACATGGCTGTCATCCATACATAGAATTTCAAACTCTTGTTTTGCTCCTGCTGGAATGGTTTCTGAATTCGCCAGAGCAATACGCGGACCCTGAGCTGTTTCAGCACGTAAAGGTCTCTGACAGTTTCCTATCTTATCAAATTCTGTAAATGGGATTTTGCGAGGCCATACAAAGATATTTTTATCTATCTTTGATTTATATGCAGTAATCTGTCCACTTGCTGTAGTGATGGACTTTTTCTTACCAACAGCCTTTTTCTTACCGGTATCACTGTCCTTATCAGTATCACCATCACCGTCATCACCAGTATCACCTTCCTTGTCAACAAGCGTACGAATAGCTGACATAGCTTCTTTGAGAAAACCTTTCCATTGGTAATCCCATAAAATTGGATTACCATCTTCATCTCTGGAGAAAACTGTCATCTCTTTATTGACGATTTCCTCTACTCCGACGGCTGCGATTTCTTCTGTTCGCGATGGAGCATCTGGAGCTTTTCCTCCTATATATTCGGAATGTATCTCCTTGTTGTTTGCGGCTGTCCCTAGAATCTCATCTGTATATTCTACTCTTACCTTTAATACTGTCATTGCTACATCCTCCAAATTTATAATTTTTTTATATCACATTAATAATATATATTTACAGTTCGATATTATTCGATGTATAGATATAATTGATACTTTCGAAAGAACTTTTTATTACTTTATAAAAAGGAGAATTATTAAAATGGCTAAAAAGAAACAATCTGTTTTAGAATCAGATTTATCAGCTGATGCTAATATAATGGATATTATTTCAATGGGAAATAATAGTCGTGTTTTTTCAAGAAATAGTTTAGTTGACTATTCATATAAAACTGGAATATGGATAATGGATTATGCATACGGATATGAAGTTAATATTTATAATGAAGCAGAAGAGTTCCTTAAGAAACGTTATGTGCTTGGTATTCAAGCAGGTACATTAAACGTTGTAACAGGAAGAACTCAATCGTGGAAAACAACAACACTCGTTAAAATAATTTCGAATATTGCTTATCAATACAATGGTAATATTATTCATTATGATGCAGAGAATCGTCAAACACTTCAACGTGTACAAACATTATCAAAACTTCCACTTCACTGGTTCGAAGGAGATCATCCTTTATATTCATTCCGTCAAGAATCGATTGGTTTTGATTCATTACAAGAAGACATCGCAAACATCTACAAACAAAAAATGAAAAATAAACATCTTCTGGAAAAAGATACAGGAGAAGTTGATTCTCGTAATCGTCCAATAAAACTAATGCCTCCGACTGTTATTATGCTCGATTCGTTACAGAATGTAATTGAGAAAGAATATAATCCTGAAGATACAAAATCAATGGATGGTATAGAAGATTTGCGTTCTAAAACTCAGGGAGCTCGTAACGCATATACAATTCGTGGTTTCTTAACTGAAATACTACCGATGCTTAAAGCAGCGAATATTCTATTATTCGTTATTGCACATAAGACAGCGAACATGTCATTGAATCCATTTGGTGGTGTTAAGAAACAATTCCAATATGGTAAGAATGATGAACGTATATCTGGTGGAGCTGCTGTTGAATATAATGCTTCAACTGTGTCTGACTTCACTGGTAAAGTTGCAAAAGAAGATCGTTTCTTTGTTGATACAGATGGATTTGATGGTAATCTTGTTATGTTCGAACCAACTAAAGCATCAACTAATGAATCAGGTAATAAAGATACAGGACGTGGTTTTGATTTAGTTATTGATAAACGCAACGAAGGTGTTGATAACATTCGATCATCTGTTCTATTCTTAAAAGATATGGGACGATTAAAAGGTAATAAAGCAGCATATACATTGTTAGACGCTGAAGGAAATCCTGTTGGAAAATCATTCCGTTGGAAAACAGTTATTCAAGATCTTCGTGAAGATGAAGAAACAATGAGAGCTTTCATGCAGATCACACATGAAGAAATGAAAAAACTTATTGCTCCATCTCCTGAAGATATTCATGGTACTATCAATGTTATTGATCTAGAACAATTTGGTTCATATTAGAAAGTAGACACATATGAGTGTACTTGTCAGATATTTAACTAATGGAGAAAAAACATTATACACTATTCGTGACAGTGGTGTAGAACCTCCATTCTTTGGGATATTTCATACAGAAGAAGAAATTGATGAAAGTGGATATGGTGGTTGTATTATATTAAATAAACCACCTCAATTTTGTCAACCAGATCTAGCACGAGTATTTGGTGTACAACATATTTTTTATCCTGAATGGGATTTTGATTGTGTACGTACAGATCTTAAAGAACACAATGTTCAAAAATGTATTGCTGAACAATGTAAGTATTCTGAGTTTTCAGAAGAAGCTGAACGTGGAACATGTCCTAGATTACAAAAAAATTAATATGATATTGTGGGGGCTCATATGAGCCCCCAACAGTTAACAAACTGCTTTCAAGCAGTTTTCGAATGGCCCGTAGTCGCGATATCTATACTTATTCTGAACACATGTTACGGTGATATCCCAAATAACATTTGTTGCTTGATTTCCTACCCTTTTCCAACCCGGAAGTCGAATTTTTGTCTTCCCGCCTTCTTTGACATTTTCGAAGATTTTATGCGGAACATATTCCGCCTCTCCGCCGTCGAATCCGCAGTCCCAATTTTTAATCGAGAACGAATGACGGATGAGATTCTCAGAGGCTAACTCATCTGTATTAGTTAGCCAGATCTGGACAAATAGATGGGATTGATCATCAGGATCTAAATCGTTCAGTTCGACAATCTTACGCAGATCGTCATGTGAACTTTTCATGAACGATGACAACGGACCTGCACCGTTGGGAATGATGAAGCACTCAGCTTTAATATCAATGATTTCTCTTTTAAGTTGGTTATTCATATTCTTCTTCCTTTCTTTGACCAGTATAGAAAACTGGACACGGTTTTCGATTACCGTAAACGAAGTAATGATATAGTAAAAGATTAAATCCTTTCTATTCAATATAATAATATATATATGAAATTCGACTTTAAAAATATAATAAAAAAAATATAGCTCCTATATAGGAGCTATAAATTATTCTTTTTAGATATCATGTTGTTGAAGTATTTTGATTAATTGTTCACGGCATTTTTCACAATATCTTTCGAGTCTCGTGACACCCTTCTTAGAAGTTGGATCTGAAGATTCATAGTAGATTACAATAACAGCTTCTCCTTCAGCACACATTGTACATGATTTATTACCATTTTGAAATTTTAATGTTTTGATCACAAAACTCATCTCCTTTCTATATTTACGACTTGAATTATTAATCATCTGTAATAAAA
>Ga0123356_10004858_pt1 | contig 13814 bp, 10 predicted proteins | sample TergutEmb28metaG_2_FD_92546 | JGI IMG/M metagenome (GOLD analysis project Ga0123356, IMG submission 92546) | Embiratermes neotenicus P3 segment gut microbial communities from Petit-Saut dam, French Guiana - Emb289 P3 | ecosystem: Host-associated > Arthropoda: Insects > Digestive system > Gut ...
GAGCGGTACGGGTCTTTTTTCAAAAATCTGAAAAAATATGACCGCTCCGCCGCTGCCATATATTATTTTATGCTTCGTAATTGTAACCTGATATCCAAGTTCTGCGATTTTTTGGACGGGTATCAAACCGGCGATGCGGCTAACAATAATCAATAAATAATAAAAGTTTTAGCAAGGGAGGGACCAATGAAAGAAGCACAGGATCTCAGGCAAGATAACTGCGTCAAGATCGGCAACGATCTGCACGTAATCCAAAAGTACGTCTACACGAAGGGCGCCCGCGGCGCGTCGTCCTGCAAGATGAAAATGAAGAACCTCACCACGGGCGGCATATCCGAGACCGTCTACCGGGCGTCCGACAAGTTCGAGCTCATAGTGCTCGAGCGCCGCAAGATGCAATACCTCTACCCCGACGGCGACAGGTACACGTTCATGGACCAGGAGTCCTACGAGCAGATGGAGCTAACCAAAGACGACCTGGGCGACGCGGTCGACTTCCTAATGGAGCAGATGATAATAGACATAATCGTCCACGGTGAAAAGGCCGTAGGCGTAGAACTGCCCAAGCAGGTAGACGTAGAAATCACCTACACCGAGCCCGCAGTAAAAGGCGACACCGGCGGCAAAGTCCTAAAAGCCGCAACCATAAACACCGGCATAGAAATCCAAGTCCCACTCTACTGCAACATAGGTGACAAGGTACGGGTAGACACTGCGACATACGAATTCGTATCCCGGGCAAATTAACTCTAAATTCAGGGGGGATATCATAAATCCCCCCTGCACACGCCAGTGTCGCCAGGCAGCGAGCAGGTTGCAGATGCGAATCCTTTCGCGGCCGAGTTTTTAATGCATGAATTCTGCCCTCCCGCCAACACTCGCACGCTGCGGTTTTACCATAGAAATGGCTCGGCGCCCAGAATTACCCTCGCAGCCCAATAATCCCATATTGATTTTATCATTTTTATTTTGATTTACGTAACCCCTATTGTATACTTATTATAGGAGGGATAAACCCAATGCGCACAATAGCAGTCCTTAACTACAAGGGCGGGGTTGGAAAAACCACATTCACGATAAGCGTCTCCCAGGCCCTCGCCATGGCCGGCTTCCGCGTGCTTGCCATAGACAACGACAGCCAGCACCACCTCTCCCTCGTGGTAGACGGCAACGGCCAGCGGGTTCCCAGCATCCGCGACGTCTACCGTTCTTCCGTGGGCATTGCGGGCAAGAAGATTATGGATGCCATTACCGAGACACGGCTGCGCAATTTCCACATAATTCCGTCGCACGCTGAGCTTTCGGGGCACGACATAAAAGACCCTTACATTCTGCAAAAGGCCATTGAGTACGCCTGCCTCGGGCGTTTTTATGACTACATAATGATTGACAATTCTCCGGGTATTGATATATTACAGGAGACCGCGCTGCACGCCGCGGACGAGATTTTTGTGCCGACTGAGCTTTCTTATTTTGCGGTTAACGGGATTATTGAGCTGCACCGCATTCTCGAGAAGCGGTTCAAGGACTGCGGCACCATCACCAAGATCATTCCCAACGCCTACAAGGGGACGAACAAGCAGAATGAGTATTTGGAGGCGCTTCAGAGCCTTTACCGCGAGAAGATTACCGAGACGTTTATACCTTACGATACGGTTTTTGATACTTGTATGAAAGAGCAGAAAACCCTGTTTATTCACAAGTTGTTTTCCAAGGCGGCCGCGCATTATCTCAAGCTTATACATGAGCTTTTTGATTTGGACGAGAAGCGGGTTTGGGCGCAGGTTTGCGACGTTAAGCAGAGCCATCTCCGCGGCGAGGCGCGCCAGCGGTTTTTCGAGCAGCAGAAGCGGGCGCTGCAGGACGAGCCGGACGAGAACAAGAAGCTTCAGCAGCACATTCAGACGCAGGCGGACTTCGACGACATCCTGTCCTTTGGCATGATAGAGCTTTAACACCGTAATTCCGGCACCAAACCGCGTCGTACCCCATTTTAAATCATGCCTATATAATATTGTTTTTGCGGGTGGCCATATATTATATTGATATGTTTGTGTCCCTGTCATCTGTTTTGATGGGGGAAGCCATTGTCCGGAAACTTTGTCAAAAAGGCGGTTCATAAGCCATGCCAACCGAAAAAATAAAAGTACAGAAATATTCAACTCTTTTCACGGTAATGTTTTCTACGCTTTCAGTTATTGCCGTTATTTTTACCGTGCACATGGCGCTTACCTCGCAATTCATGTTTGAGAAGAGTTCGGCGGCGGCCAAGGACAAGGTAGCGGCCTACTCCGAGCAGATCGCTTTTTCGATAAGGGCGGCCATCACCGACGCGCGGAACCTGGTTACGTATTCTCAGGGTTCGTTGACCGATCTGAGGTTAGGGGCGTCTACCACCAACGCCGAGATAGACCGTCATCTGCGCCTGATGCTTGAGGTAAACCAAAATCTCTACGCGGCGTGGTCCATGTTCACCGACGATACTTCCACGCACGGCGAGCGGACGTACAGGCTTTGGATCAGCAGGCATGATGCGGCTTCCGAGATGGCCGACACGGAAAGGCTGTCCCGCGCAAACGGCCAGCCCTGGCTTGAAAGGCCGCTTGCTGACGGCGTAACCTATATAGGCGCCTACGGCTTCGAAGACAGCACTTACGCCGACGGGGTCATCTACACCGCGGTGGTCAGCGCGCCCATCATTGTCAACGGCAGGATCGTCGGCGTCTGCGGCGTAAACATCGTAATCAACAGCGTACTTGAGGTCATATACAATTTCGAAGCGGAGAAGCAGACCAGGGCGCTGCTTTTGGGGGAGGATATGACCATACTGTACGCGCCGGGCCGGGAAATTATGGGCGAGCGCATTGTAGGGCAGAAATTGGACAACTACAAATTCTTGGATTTGTCCGGCAAGAAGTCGCTCTACAACGAAATGCTTGATACTGTACGGAGCGGAGGGATTTTCTGGCGTGAGATGCTCGGGCCGTTCATAGGCAAGCCCGCATTTCTGCATGTACAACCGGTAAAAGCCGGCTTTAGCAACAAGGATATAATTGTTGAGAGCAGCTACCTCTATTTGGGCACGCTGACCTCGGCGCTCTACGACGAAGCCTACAAGGGTATACGGACAATCGTCATAATAAGCGTAATTTTCCTGCTTATGGTCAGCGCCATCATATTTATAAATGTCAAGCGCCTAGTGCAGTCCATGAAGAATCTAACCGATAACGCGATCAAGATATCCAACGGAAATTTTGACGTTACCTTCGACAAGGTGTCAGACAGCGACAAGAACGAGGTTTCGGTGCTGCAGCGGTCCTTAATCAAGATGATTGATGCGCTTAAAGATAATTTGAATATTGTGGAGAAGCGCGTTGAGGAGCGTACCCACGAATTGCGGCTGATGAAGGACAAGGCGGAGGAGGCGAGCCGCGTGAAGTCGCAGTTTTTGGCCAACATGAGCCACGAAATACGCACGCCTATGAACGCCATCATCGGCATGGTTACCATAGGCAAGAGCGCGCGCGAAGCCGAGCGCAAGGACTACTGCCTTGCGAAGATACGGGACGCGTCGAAGCACCTTTTGGGCATTATCAACGACATACTCGACATGTCGAAGATCGAGGCCAACAAATTTGAGCTGTCGTATACAGAATTCAACTTTGAGAGGATGCTGCAGAATGTTGTGAACGTGATGAGTTTCCGTGTAGACGAGAAAAGGCAGAAGTTCAAGGTTTACTACGATAACAACATCCCGCCGCAAATCATCAGCGACGACCAGCGGATAGCGCAGGTTATCACCAATCTGCTGGCCAACGCGATAAAGTTCACGCCTGAGGACGGCTCTATCAGCCTGCAAGCGCGGCTTGTGGGGACGGAGAACGACATGTATACCATTAAGGTGTCTATAGCCGACACCGGCATCGGCATAAGCGAGGAGCAGAAGGCGAGGCTGTTCAGTTCATTCCAGCAGGCAGACAGCGATACGGCGCGCAAGTACGGCGGTACGGGGCTTGGGCTCGCTATTTCCAAGAATATTGTTGAGATGATGGACGGCTCTATTACGGTCGAGTCTGAGATAGACAAGGGTTCCACGTTCTCGTTTACGATTACGGCCAGGCGCGGCACAGAAAAAGAGAGGCCCAGGAAGCTCGCCGAGAATGTCAACTGGGACAATGTCCGCATTCTTACCGTAGACGACGACCCTGATGTGCTGGATTACTTCAAGAGGATCACGGCTGAGTTCGGCGTTACGCGCTGCGACACCGCGATAAGCGGCCCGGAGGCTCTTGACACCATAGACAAGAACGGCACATACGACATCTACTTCATAGACTGGAAGATGCCTAAGATGGACGGGCTGGAGTTGACGAAGGAGATCAGGAAGCGTCACCCGGAAACCGAGAACGCGATTGTTATCCTCATATCCGCGGCCGAGTGGACCGTCATTGAGATACAGGCCAAAGAAGCCGGCGTAGACAAGTTCCTGCCCAAGCCCCTCTTCCCTTCGAGCATCGCCGACGCGATCAACGAGGCGCTGGGCATGCACCGGCTGCAGCACGACGAAGATAAGGAGATGGATTTGACGGGCATCTTCGCCGGGCACCGCATTCTGCTGGCGGAAGACGTGGAGATCAACTGCGAGATCGTGAAGACCCTGCTCGAGCCGACGCACCTGACAATAGACTGCGCGGTTAACGGAACAGAGGCCGTGCGCATGTTCAAGAATAACCCGAACGCCTACGGCCTGATATTCATGGACGTGCAGATGCCTGAGATGGACGGCCTTGAGGCGACGCGGCGCATCAGGGAGCTCGACATAGACAGAGCTCAAAAAATTCCGATCATCGCCATGACGGCGAATGTATTCAAGACGGACGTGGAGAGGTGTTTGGAAGCCGGCATGGACGGCCACGTGGGCAAGCCTTTGGACATAGACGAGGTCATAGCGCAGCTGAACAGGCATTTGAGATCAGCCAAGGCGAAAACATAAACTTATGACGGAGTACACGAACACGACGTGTATGGGTACGCGCAGTGCGAACTGCATACGCGCAATCAATAACGGGGATTGATAAAAAAATGTCGACAAGCAGCATGAATAAGAGCGCAGAGAAAAAACATCTGACGGTGCCGGCGGCGTCCATACGTACAGGGCGTTCCTCCGGGAAGTTGTATGCGCGCCTGTTCTTCGTGTGGATCGCATTCTTCACGATTTCCGCCCTCAACTTCGTTTTTGTATATAACAGCGAGCGGACACACCTGGCCTACAGCGCCGAGAGGACGCTCGCGTTTGTCAAAGCCGAGATAGAAACCGAGTTGTTAGAGCCGTACACGCTGATGAACGGGCTGTCGCACACTGTGCGCGACATGATCATAACCGGCGCCGACTCCAAGACGGTTTTCCGCTATTTGCAGAAATACACAGACGACGTGATCGCAGACGAAACGCGCAAGATGGTGCTTCGCGGCGCTTACGGAGTTTTTAGTGTTTACGGCGACGCCTACTTCTTCGACGGCGGCTGGATCCCTCCGCCCTACTACGACGTCCGGACGCGTCCCTGGTACATGGCGGCCGAAGCGGCGGCAGGCAAGATCGCGGTATCGGCGCCGTTCGTAAGCATCCGCGATACCTCTGTCACTGCTATCGCGTACAGCCGGCTGCTGCTCGACAACCGGGACAAACCGCTGGCAACCATAGCCATCACCGTACCGTCGGACATCATCACCCGACACACTGCCGACCTCAAAATCGCCGAGGGCGGCTTCGGGTTCATCCTCAATAACGATCTGGAAGTGGTAGCCCATCCCAAACCGAAGACTATCGGCAAGCCATTATCCGCAACCAACCCCCACTTCGCGCCGTTTGAGGAGCAGCTCCGACAGGGACGGAGTATCTCCGAGCGCAGGATGACAAATGACAACAAAGAGCTCTCCATCGTTTTTACAAAGCGGTTAGAGAATGGCTGGCACTTAGGCGTCATAGCGCCGCTCGACCAGTACTACCATAAAGCAAGGGTGCAGGGGACCATCGTCATCGTGCTGGGCATACTGCTTGCGGCGATAATGAGCGCTATTCTCATGGCCCTCAACCGCGCGCGGGAGAAGTCGGACGAGGAAGCGCGCAACATGTTCGACCTCATCCCCATGCCGTGCGACCTGTGGAGCGCGAATTACGAGATAATCACATCCAACGAGGAAGCGCACCGGCTCTTCGGCGCGCCGGACAAGAAGCACTACGAAGAGAAATTCTACGACTTCTCGCCGGTATACCAGCCCGACTGCCGGCCTTCGCGCGAAAAAGTGCGCGAGATCATAGACGCCGTCCTGCGCGACGGCTTTATCTCTTTTGAGTGGCTGCACGTAGACTACCACGGCAAGCCGCTCCCCATTGAGGTTAAGGCAATTCGCGTGATGTACAATGGCGAATACGCTGTGGCGGTCTACAAATACGACCTTCGCGCCCAGAAAGCCGCCATGGCGCAGAAGCGCGACGCGGAACTCGCCGAGAGGTCTTTAGATACGCTCAAGCAGATACTCAACGGTATAGACGCGCTGGTAATTGTGACCGTTCCCGATACCGGTGAAATGCTGTTTATGAACGATTACACCAAGAAGCTATACAACGTAAGCGGCAACTTCACCGGCTTGCGCTGTTACGAAATTTTACAGCTGAACCAGTCCCAAATATGCGACTTCTGCCCGTGCCACAAGCTCAATAAAAACCCGAACAGCGTGGTGGTGTGGGAGACATTCAATACAAAGGTGCAGCGCACATTCCACAACACCTGCCGCTACATAAAATGGCCCGGCGGCAAAACCGTCCATCTGCAGCACAGCGTAGACATAACCGACCTCGTGGCAGCGAACGAAAAGGCCATGCAGGCCAGCCAGGCAAAGAGCATCTTCCTCGCCAACATGAGCCACGAGATACGCACCCCCATGAACGCCATCACAGGAATGACCGCCATCGGCAAGAGTGCGGAAAGCACAGAGCGCAAGGACTACTGCTTCGCGAAGATAGAGGGCGCATCCCAGCACCTGCTCGGCATCATAAACGACATCCTCGATATGTCGAAGATTGAGGCCAACAAGTTCGAGGTTTCGCTCACGGAATTCAGTTTTGAAAAAATGATAAGCGTGGTGGTAAATGTCATCAACTTCCGCGTGGCCGAAAAGAATCAGAACTTTGAGGTGCAGATAGACGAGGCGGTTCCCAAAACGCTTATCGGCGACGACCAGCGCATCTCTCAGGTCATCATGAACCTTTTGGGCAACGCTGTCAAGTTTACGCCGGAAAAAGGCACCGTCAAGCTCAAAGCGGCGCTTGAAAGCGAAGATGGCGACACGTGCGTCATCAAGATTTCGGTATCCGACACCGGCATAGGCATTTCCAGGGAGCAGCAGGACGGTATTTTCAACATATTCCAGCAGGCGGAAAAATCCACCTCGCGCAAATTCGGCGGTAGCGGCCTTGGGCTCGCTATTTCCAAAAACATCGTGAAAATGATGGGCGGCGATATATGGATAGATTCGAAACCCGGCAGCGGCTCAACATTCACATTCACCATGAAGGCCAAGCGCGGCAAGAACCTGCTGCCGGCAAGCGAAGAAAAGGCAGACACGCAAAACATCGCCGGCCTCTTCGCAAACTACCGCGTACTTTTGGCCGAAGACTCTGAGATCAACAGAGAGATCGTGATGGAGCTGCTCTCCCCCACCGGGCTGCAAATAGACTGCGCGCAAGACGGCAGGGAGGCGGTCAAGATGTTCAGCGCCGCGCCCGACAAGTACAGCCTTATCTTTATGGACGTGCAGATGCCAGAGATGGACGGCTACGAAGCGACGCGCCGCATAAGAAAACTCTTCTCCCCCAAGGCTGGCAAGGTACCTATCATAGCGATGACCGCGAACGTATTCAAGGAAGACATAGACAAGTGCATAAAAGAGGGCATGAACGGCCACGTCGGCAAACCGCTTGACATGGACGAAGTAGTCGGAACACTAAGAAAGTTCTTGTTATCGGGTAAAGGGTGATTATATAATATAGTATGGCCTTAAAAGAAATTTGCGGATGCATCCACCTGCACACGATTTTTTCCGACGGCGGCTGCGACTACGATACACTCGTTGACGCGGCTAAGGGCGCCGGGCTTGACTATATCTGCGTAACCGACCACATGAGCCTGAAAGGACGGTACGACGGCAGAGAAGGCCTGCACGGCGGCGTACTGGTGCTTGTCGGGTACGAACATGAAGACGATAAAAAACTGAACCACTACCTAGCGTTCGGCGTAAGCGAAATCGCGGAGGGGCAAAACGACCCGCAGGATTACATCAACCGCATCAGCAGAATGGGCGGAACAGGCTTCCTCGCCCACCCCGCCGAAAACCGCGACGTCATAAAGAGCCTGCCCCCGTATCCCTGGACAAGATGGGATGTTACCGGATTCGACGGCATAGAGATCTGGAACCAGATATCGGACTGGATGGAGCACGTAGGCAGCCTGCGAAACCCGCTGAGGCTGCTCCTGCGGCTGCACTTCCCCAACCGCTTCCTCCGAAACGTGCCCAAAGAACTGTTAAAAAAGTGGGATGACATGAACTGTTCCCGCTTTGTAAGCGCGATAGGCGGGGTAGACGCCCACAGCCGCAAAATTTCGTTCGGCCCGTTCAACTGCGTCATCTTTCCGATTGAAGAGGAGCTGCGGGGCATCCGTACGCATTTATTTGTTGATGAGGCGGACTGGGCAGTCAATAAAGATGAGGATGGGGGCGGCGTTGACACAGCGGGAATGAACAGGGCCCTGATTGACGCGATGCGGGACGGGCGCGGGTTCATCAGCAACTTCAGCCGCGGCGACGCGCGGGGGTGCAAAATCTTCCTGCGCGACAACAGCGGCGCCATCCGCTGCCCCGGGCGCCCCGCCGACGCACAGCAACCATTATCATTCCCAATAACGATAAACGCGGAACTGACTAAAAAAGCCAAAATCAAACTGCTGCGCAACGGAAAAGTCATTAAAACAACATCATCCAAAACAGCAGCCTGGCAGGTGACGGAACCCGGGGTTTACAGAATTGAAGCGTACAGAGGCTCCGGCGCGTGGATCTACTCAAACCCCTTCCCGGTCGGCCAATATCCGTACTCAACAACGTAACTATATGATAACGCTTCTCAAAAAAATCGTAGATATGGTATTCCTGCTGAGGCTGCCGCTTCTGGTGCCGGTGTGGACGGTGCTGATATTGGGCTGGATCGCCGGGAACCCCGAAGCGCGCATTGGAAGTTTTGCCTGCGGGACGCTCTTCATCAACCTGCTGGGCTTCTCGCTTCTCGTCGCGTCTATCTACGTCGTCAACCAGATACAGGATGTTGAGAGCGACAGGATAAACAAAAAACTTTTTCTGCTGCCGCAGGGCATCATATCAATACCAGCGGCATGGGCGGCAGCGATAATCTGCGCGGTGGCGGGCCTGGCAATCGCATACACGCAGGGCGTGTTGATGTTTACGCTGTTTTCCGCCGGCCTGTTCATCGGCATACTGTACAACCTCCCGCCCGCCTCGCTGAAAAATCGCGCTATCGGCGGGGTGATCGCGAACTCGCTGGGGCACGGGGCGATAACGTTTCTTGTGGGATGGTTAGCCGCTAAAAACGGACAGGTAATAACGGCTGACCTGCTGACAATCGGCCTACTGTCATCCCTCGCTCCCGGCTTCGCCAACGGCGCAGTCTTTCTGGCTACAACAATGCCGGATGCCGCCGGGGACAGGTTGACAGGGAAGAAAACATTCTGCGTAGCCTACGGAGAAAGGGCGACAGCCGTCGCGGCTATGGTGATGTGTATATGCGCGTTCGGGACATCGTTCCTGTTAGAAAACCATTTCTGGGTGATGGCGATACCGGCGGCGCTGTCGGCAGGCGTGTTCGTAAACTTCGCCATGGCTGCGAAGAGAGAAACGGCGTTCTACTCTTTCAAGTGGCCGGTGTTCCTGCTGTCAATCGGAGTGGCGATGTTTGTGCCGGTTTATGGGGTGCTGATATTGGTGACGTTTGCGGCGGGGCGGATCTATTACAAGCTGCGGTTCGGCATCGTCTACCCTACCTTCAAGCCTAAGTAACGGCAGGGCCGCCATCACCATGAAAAAAACTTTTTTGTTGATAATCGACCTGATATTTCTGACAAGGCCGATAATTATTGTGCCGGTGTGGGCATTCTGCGTGTTTGGGGCTCTTTTCTCCTTTCCAAAGGCATTCAGCCTCGAACCGTCACACTACTTGTTGATATTCCTCTACTCGATGTCTGCCGCATCCGTTTACGTTATCAATCAGATGGCTGACTATGAGGTGGATAAGACTAATGAGGGATTCCCGCTGCTCGTCCGCGGCAATATCTCCATGAAAGCGGCAGGTGTTTGTGCGGGGATATGCGGGTTGATATCAATACTCGGACCCTTTTTGATGGGATATGCGTCGGTTGCGTTATTGTCGTTGATTGCGATTATCGCCGGATATCTCTACAGTTGCAAGCCATTCTCTTTATCCGGGCGGCCATTTAGTGATTTTTTGACGAATGCGTTTGAGGCATTTCTTGCATTTGCCGCCGGATGGTGCATTTACGGCGAGCAATTGACAGATCCGGCGCTGTATAAGCAGGCGCTCCCCTTCTTTCTGCTGATGTGCGCGGGGTCAATCAGTTCAACCCTGCCCGATATTTTGGGGGATAAGGCGCACGGCAAGATCACAACGGCAGTGCGGTTTGGACCAAAATCAGCACATTGTATTGCATTGATGGCGTTGATCGCCGTCATCCCTGCGTCATTATTGATATCCCAAGACGCCTTCGCGGCGGTCTGCTCGATACTCGTCATCCCCGCCTACATCCCGTATCTGTTCAATTCAAAATCAATATTCATGGAAATCCCCCACAAGGTCGGCGGGGCGATTGTCATGCTCATAGCGGCTACTGTCGACCTCATGCTGCTTCCGGCCGGCATCATCATATATTTTATGACATGGCTCTATTTCAGACTACGCCACCGTGTCGCCTATCCATCCCTAAAACCGAGAGCCATGAATGTACAATAAATCAATCCTTATAATGATACTGCCGCTGGTACTGATAACATTCTCTACCGCCGGGTTTAAGTTCCCGGACGGGCACGATGCGGTCATTGAGCCTGCGGTGCGAGGGATTTTGGAGTGCCGATTTGATGATGTTTTGCGGTTGACGGACTCCGTATTTTTGGCTGACAGCAAAAATCCTCTTGCGGCGACGCTGCATCTTGCCGCCTTGGGGATGCGGGATGTTGATTTTGACACGATGGTCGACAGCGCCGCGTTCATGCGGTCTTTTGAGCGTGCGGGGGACGCCGTCAACGCGTATGAAAAAATCCACGGGACAAATTCTTATGTGATGATGCTGCGCGGGTTTGTCCTTGGCATGCACGCGTCGTTCCACCTGAAAAACAAGTCCTACTTCGCCGCGGCGGGGACCGGGCTCGACGCTATCAAGGCCATGAAGGAGGCGCAGAAGTTGGATTCGACGAATACCGAGGTCAACTTTTTCCTTGGGCTTTACGACTACGGCAAGGCGGATTTGAAGAAGCGGCTGCCGGGGGTAACGTTTTGGCTTCCCGGGGACAAGGCCGACGGAATCAGGCTACTAGAGCGGGGGGCACAGAGCGCCGTGCTCACGGGGACGGCGGCTAAGCTGGCGCTGTCGGACGTATATCTGAGCGAGAGGCAGGCGCGGAAATCGCGGGATATTATTTTCGCCTTGAAAAAGGAGATTCCAAATAGTAGATTCTTATTGTGGGCCGAGGCTAAGTATTTTGAGAACCAGAAGATGCACTCGCAGGCCGCGGCGGTCTACGGCAGGCTGGCGGACTCGTATGACGAAGAAGGAAGGCACGCAGGCGCGTACAGGTATGCGCACATGCACAATGCCATAGCCACGCGGAATAAGGCGGCGCATCTGCATCATAAGGCAGGAAAAGATGCGTTAACGATATCTGCCTGCAAGTTGATACTGATGCGGTATGGTTTTGATCACGGTGATAAGCGTATCAACGCCATCATCAAGGACACTGAAAAACTGTTAAAAAGGTTAGAGCGATGACGGTTGTCGACCAAAAAAAATGCGACGAGTGCGGAACGTGCATCAGCGTATGCCGGCAGGACGCTATTATTTTGGACAACGTTTTACGGATATCCGCGGATAAATGCACGTCATGCGGCCTGTGCGTAAAAATCTGCCCGTTCGCGGCGTTATCGGCCGGCAAGGATATGGCGAAATGAGCGATATCAACAGATACGACATAATAGTTGTGGGCGCCGGCCCTGCCGGGTCCATGGCGGCGATGTCCGCGGCATCCGCCGGCAAGCGGGTCTGCCTTCTCGAGCGCAAGCCCAAGGCCGGCACCCCTGTCCGTTGCGGCGAGGGCGTCGGCTTCAAGGGGCTTACGCTGTCTATTGAGCCGCGCCCCGAGTGGATAAAGTCTACGCTGACGTGCGCGCGCATGGTGTCGCCGTCGGGCATAGAGGTAGATATCAAAAACGGCGCCGACGGCTGGATACTTGACCGCGAGAGGATGGACGCCGACCTCGTTGCCATGGCCGTGGAGCAGGGCGCCGACTTCATGCCTAATTCGCCGGTTACCTCTGCGGAGATGCTTCAGAACGGGCTTTACAGGTGTGTCTGCACAAACAGGAAGGGAGTGCGCGAGTTCACCGCTCCCTGCCTGATACTGGCCGACGGCGTCGAGAGCCGGCTGGCGCGTGGGTTTGGGTGGAATACCGCGCTTAAGCTGGGAGATATCGAGTCCGGGGCGTTTGCGCGCATAAAATCAAAAGATATTGAGCCGGACTGCTGCACCTTCTTCACGGGCAGCCGGGCGGCGCCGGGGGGGTACGTGTGGATTTTCCCGCGGGGCGAGGGCGAAGCGAACGTGGGGCTTGGCGTCATCGGGTCGAAGTGCCAGCCCGGTCTGCCCAAAGAGTTGCTCCTAAACTTTATCGATAATCGTTTCCCCAAGGCGAGGGTGAGCGACCTGCACTGCGGCGGGATCCCGGTCGCCCGGTGGGTGCGACCGCTTGTTAAGGGCGGCGTGATGCTGGTCGGCGACGCGGCGCGGCAGGTCAACGCCATTAACGGGGCCGGCATAGCGTACTCGCTCTACGCGGGGAAGACGGCCGGGGCCATTGCGGCCAAATCGATACGCGGAGACGGGGCCTGCGACCATCGGGCGCTTATGGAGTACCACCGCGACTGGGCCAAAAAGTTCGGCAAACAGCTGGACCGCGCCTTCGCACTGAAGGAGTTTATCATGTCGGCGAACGACTCGTTCCTTGACAAAATCGCGGCGTCGCTGTCTAAAGAAGACCCGAACAAAATCAGTTACTTGCGGGTATTTACGCGGGCGTTCGCCTCAAAGCCGCTGCTGCTTTTGAAGGCTTTTAAATTATTTAGGTGATGTATTGACATTATGCAGACGAATATAATATAATTATAGTATAATGAGCATAATACAGCGTTTAAACAGTATCTCCGGACTCCCGACCCTGCCTGAGGTTGCACTCAAGGTACAGGAGCTTGTATTTTCCAGCGACAGCTGCGCTTTCGCGCTTGCCAGGATCATAGAGCAGGACCCCTCGCTCACGGCCATGATACTGCGTGTTGCGAACTCCGGCTACTACGGCGGCAGCACCCGCATCTCCTCCATCCAGTCCGCTATCACGCGCCTGGGATTCAACGAGATCGGGCATATCATCATTGCGACGAGCATTATAAAAAAATTTACGGCGAAGC
>Ga0123356_10004859_pt1 | contig 13814 bp, 13 predicted proteins | sample TergutEmb28metaG_2_FD_92546 | JGI IMG/M metagenome (GOLD analysis project Ga0123356, IMG submission 92546) | Embiratermes neotenicus P3 segment gut microbial communities from Petit-Saut dam, French Guiana - Emb289 P3 | ecosystem: Host-associated > Arthropoda: Insects > Digestive system > Gut ...
AGCGGACGGGCAAAAAATCCCGGGCAGAGTGATGCTGACGTATTTTGACAACGGCGGCCAAAATGTCGCGTATAACGATTCCGGCCCCGCAAACGGCGGAGGCGGAGGAGGGGCGAACTCCTATATCAACAGCTTCCGCCGAAACAAAGCAAATCCCGAACCGGATATCGGCACGATTAAAAACGGTTGGGATTTCCCGCAGGGCGGCGCGCTGACCATCGACCCCGATTGTACCAGTATGCCTTATATCGGCTGGACAAACACGGGCGAGTGGCTTAGATACACCGTGCAAATCGAGACGACCGGCATTTACGAGGTGCAGATGTTTTATACCGCACCCAATACGGAAGCGGGAAAACGCTCCGCCGTTTCCCTCGAGTTTGACGCTGACAAGGCGTATAAGTGCGTGGTGACATCCACCGCAGAGCCCCCGTATAACGACCACAGCTACCACAGGTGGGGCAAGGAAGTTATCGTAGAGGAAATGCCGCTGCAAGAGGGTACGTATGTTTTAACGTTGCGCATCGTCGATTGGGGCAGCATGAACCTCGCGTATTTGGAGTTTGCGCTGAAGTAGGGATATTTTATGCTGCCTGAAAGGAAAAACGTTCGGTTAAAGGAGTACGATTATTCGGATGCGGGATATTATTTTGTTACAATTTGCACGGAAGGCAAAAAGAGTATTTTAGGCGAAGTTGTTATTCCGGATAATGCGACGAATAACGAAACAACCGTAGGGGCTGACCCATCGGGCAGCCCGAAAAACGGGGCGCCCAATGGGTCGCCCTCTACGGTGCATATCCTTAATCCCGGTGACCCGTGGGAGTATTCGGTCGGTTTGCCGTATACCAAATTATTCCGATGCGGCGAAATTGTTTTAGAAAATATTCAATATATTCAAAACAACGTTAAGAATTTCGGCGTAGATTGTTTTTGTATTATGCCAAATCACGTGCACATTATGTTGCATCGATTGGTGTCGGAAACCGTAGGGGGCGACCCATTGGGCGCCCCGCAAAATACGTCTGTTTTCGGGGCGCCCGATAGGTCGAATGGGGCGCCCGATAGGTCGAATGGGGCGCCCGATAGGTCGCCCCCTACGGGGATTCGCTCAATCCCGCAACTGATCAGCGCTTTCAAACGGTTTTCAAACAAACAAGCCGGCATCGCGTTATGGCAGCGCAATTATTATGAACACATCATCCGCAATGAACAGGATTTATTCGAAACGCGGAAATATATTTTAGAAAACCCGTTAAAATGGACGTTAGATAAATATTACGGCTTACCGTAGGGGGCGACCCATCGGACGCCCCGCAAGGCACCCCCGCAACCGTAGGGGGCGCACGGTGTGCGCCCCGCAAACAAGGAGAATTCTTTTATGAAAAAACGCACTTTTTTCTTATCCTTGCTGTTGGCGGCGTTGATTTGTGCGCCCGTGATGTTTGTGGCGTGCGGCGACCCTGAAAAAGGTAAGAAATGGGTGTCCTCGCCTGTCGGGTGGACCGCAGAACAGGTCGGCGGCACGAAAGATACGGCGACGACTGTCGCGATAAAAATCACGTTCGATCGCGAAGTGTATATACACGCCCATGATGTTGCAATCGGCGGCGCGGCAACCAAGTCCGACGGAGATTTCATCGGAGGCGACGGCTCACTTGAATTCATAGTCCCCGTAACCGTAACGGAAGCGGGAACGGCGACGGTCAGAATCATTGGCGGCGCGCCGGTTGGCAACGCGCCGTTTATCCATGACAATACAAAAAGCGTAGAAGTATTCGTTAAAAAAGATGATACCGTCAATCCCGGCGATGACAACCCCATAGACGGCGACTTTGCCAACGCTTCCGGCTTCCCGGCGGGCTATACGGGCACGCCGCTTTATAACCCCTCGTACCGGGGCGAGCCCGGGGAGCCCATGCCGGAGCCCTATGCGGACCAAGAGGGCGGGCAAAAAATTCCCGGCAAGGTGATGCTGGCCTACTACGACGAGGGCGGGACGGGCGTGTCGTTCAACGCAAAGGCGGGCGACTATAAGCACGTACTGGCGGGACTGCGCGACGACGGCGCCGCCCCCGTCGGCATGAAGCAGGTCAACACGCCCGACGATTTCGGCGGGCCCAAAAACATGGTGGACCCGACGCTCGGGATGACGTATTTCGGCTACACGCGGGTCGGCGAATGGATTAAGCTGACCGTGGACGTCTCTGAAACCGGTTTATATGATTTGGAGCTTTGCTATTCCTCTAATTTTAACGGCGCAAAGTTTTCGCTCCGGTTCGACGAGGACAAAAAAGAAGTCATTACCCCCACGTGGACCAAAAGCTGGCATTGCTGGAATCTCGAAGTTATAACGCAAATGAGCCTTAAAAAAGGAACATGCGTTTTGACGCTGGAAATCGAGGCGATCGGCGATTTTAATTTGTGTTATATCGATTTTAAAAAGGCGGCTGTTTAACTATGAAAAAACGTAAATTTTTCTTCCCCCTGGCTTTGGCGGCGGTACTTATGTGCGCCCCTATGCTTTTTGCCGCGTGCGCCGACGGGACAGACGGCGGCGGCGGTAAATCCACGGCGGAAATCAAATGGTATCCGGACCTTGTAGGCAATATGGACGAGGGACATACCGCTTTTTCCGTCACGTTCACCGGCGCGGTCGAAAATTTAACCGCGGCAGACGTTACCGTCGGCGGCGTGGCAGCCCTTTCGGGGGAAGCCTTTATTAAAAGCGCCGACTCGAAAGTGTGGACGATTCCCATTGCCGTTTCCGAAGAGGGGCATGCTTCGATAAAAATCAGCAAAGCCGGCATAAAAAGCCAAACCTTTAACGTCACGCAGGTGTGCCCGATTCCCAAGACGACCCCCTCGGGAGAAATCACGTGGACGCTCGGCCAGGTCGGCGGCGCGGCGGGTACGGCGACAACTACCGCGATAAAAATCACGTTCTCAGGCGACGTTGACAGTTTAACTGCGGCGGAAACCAGCATCGGCGGTGTCGCAACGATAAAAGCGGGGGCTCTGCCGACGGCGGATGCGGCCGATAAAAAGAATTGGACGATTCCCGTTACCGTAACGTCGGCCGGGGAAGCGACCGTAGCGGTCAATCAGCCGGGCGTACAGTTCATAACAAAAACCGTCGCGGTATTCTTTAAAAGCGGCGGCGACACACCCCCCGTTGACGGAGAATTCGCCAACGCGAACGGCTTCCCCGCAGGGTACGAGGGCACACCGTTTACCTCTACCGCCACCAATTTTCCCGCGCCGTACCCGAACCAACCCGAGGGGCAAAAAATTCCCGGCATCGTGATGTGCGCCTACTACGATAACGGCCCGTTAGGGGTCGCGTTCCAAGACGCGGGCGGCAATACCGGCGGGGCTTTGCGCACCGGAAACCCGTGCGTGGACGTCAAATTTTCCAACAACGGCGACGACGGTAACAACAACCATATCGTTCCTCCCGTCATCGGCCGCCCCTACGTCGGCTGGACGAACGGGGGAGAGTGGTTTCGCTTAACCACGGTCGTTGAAGAAGACGGGGTATACGAGGTTAAGCTGTGCTATGCCAAAAACGGCGCAAACGACAACCTTGTCATTTGGTTCGACGAAGACAAAAAGTTCCCCCTTAACCCCACGCGCACCGGCTACTACCATTACTGGAACACCGAAACGGTTATCGAGACTATGTCCCTAAAGGCGGGCAAGAGCGTTTTGACAGTAAAATTGGAGACGGGCGGGTTTAATATCATGTACTTTGAATTTGTACTAAAAGAATAATGCTCGTTCTCTTTCGGTTGACAAATCTGTTTTTTTGCGGTATACTACCCCTGTCATGAAAGCATGGAGAGTTTTTGAACCCGGAAAAGTCCGGCTTGAGAGCTTGCCCGCGCGGGAAGCCGAGGGGCGGCTCGTCAAGGTTAAAATTACGTATTCGGTGCTCAGTGAGACCGACCGGCTGATTTACACGGGCAAACTGACGCCCGCCGTTTTGCCGCTCACGCTCGGCCGCCAAGCCGTCGGGATGGTAAGCGAAACGGGGTCGGAGGTTCAAAGCGTCACGCGCGGCGACCGCGTCGTCATCGATCCCTACATTTATTGCGGAGCTTGTGCGCCGTGCAAGGACGGAAGGGTGAGCGAGTGCGTCGAGCTCAAAATGTACGGCGTGCAGGAAGACGGCTTTTTGTCGGACTTTGCACTGGTCAGCGCCGATCATTTGTTTAAGCTGCCGGATCGCGTCAAGGACACCGACGCGATTTTTGCGGGCCATATCGCGGCCGCTATGAATATCATCTCTAAGCTCTCCTTGCAAAAGGGGGAGCACCTCGTGATTGTGGGCGCGTCCGTCATCGGCATCACCTTGGCTCAAGCCGCGCTTTACTACCAAGCAATCCCGATTTTAGTCGACGCGCGCCAGGACCGGCTCGACATCGCCGAAAATTTAGGCGTGTATTATTGCGTCAACAGCGTTAACGAGGACGTTCATAAAAAGATTTTCGCCCTTACGGGGGGGAACATGGCCGAAGCGGTATGCTATATTGACGGCTCTTTAGCCCGAAGCCTTGAATTCGCCGCCACGGGCGGGCGCGTCGCAATTTTCGGCTGGCGCGGCACCAAGACAGAGCTTTCCGCGGCATTTTCGCCCATTTTTTCTAAGCAGCTTTCCGTGTTCGGCGTTTGCAACGGCGCAAAGCTGATGCCCGCCGCCATCAACATGCTCGCCAACAAAACGGTCAGCGTCGCCCCGTTGGTATCAACGGAAGCGCCCTTTAAGTCGGCCGGAGAGCTTTTGACCCAATCCGTCGAGCACCCGAACCTTTACATAAAAGCGCTGGTTAAGATGTAGGGGATAGGGATTAGGGGTTAGGGGTTAGGGAATAGAGGATAGAGATTAGAGATTAGAGAATAAGCTTGGGGTGCTGGAAAAAAATTCACAGCTAAAGTTGCCTCAAAACCCTTTACAAATCCCGCGTATTGTGGTATCCTTATTCAGAAATACAATTTAGAGGAGTTTTTCCTAATATGAACGATAAATTCAGAAGGCTGTGTCCCAAAGCTTTTTGGTTCATGCTCGTGGGCTTGCTCGGGTGCATACTTTTTGTGGGCGCTGAGTTTTTAATGGCGTTTTTTACGGCGAGCGCAACCGGCCATATGTGGACCAGCCTGTTCGACACAGGGTTCGAGGAGGGCGGCAACTACTTCATCTTAGACAACAGCAAGATGGCCACTATTTTCATTATCGCGATTCCGTCGGTTTTGCTGGCGGCGTATGTAGCGTTTATGGTGTTTACCATCATCAACAGCGCCAAGCGCACCAGCGGCGTCTATTCCATCATTGCGCTGTGCTTTTGTACGGCGATGGCCATCTACTGCGGCGTTTTGCTTGCCTATCACCTGGTGCAGGTGTACGAGATGCAGTCCCTGATACGAATTGAGAACTTAAAAGACTATCCGGAAATTCCGAGAGGCACGGACGAATTGCTCGGCAAAGCGCGGATCGGCGTTTTGATTTACGTTATCGGCATTTTGACCAACGCCGCGGTCGGCGTCGGTGTCGTCCTACAAAGGCTGTTCATCCGCAGCGGAAAACAATACTACGGCAAGAGCAAGGCATCGTAGTCAAATTACAAATTACAAATTACAAATGCGGACTGTTTTGGAGTTAAGTTCCTAAGCCGCCCGCTTTTTATGTTTTTGTGTTATTCTCTTGGTTTGAGCCTGCGGGCCGATGAGGGCATCGGCCCCTACGGAAAACCGGTAACCGGACGGCGGGCCGCCGTCCGGTCAGGGGGACGGATCCATCGGTCAGGTCGGTCAGGGGGACGGACCCATTGACCACGGCTTTTCGTGGTCAATGGGTCCGTCCCCCTGACATATCTTCCTTCGGTTATCTTTTATCTTCCTTGTCTTGCCAAGGCCTTGGTCAGCGGAAAAAACAAAAAACCCACCGTTGCAGCGCTTGAGGCAACATGGACGATATAAAAAGGGTACGGGACAAGCCCGCGCAGATAAATAATCGGGAAATAGGTTGCAAACCCGCGCGAGAACCCCCACATAAAAACACAGTCGACGGCGGTGGTCAACGCGCCGAATGCGGCGGTAAAGGCTACGGCAAGCAGCGTTGCAAGCACACAGCGCAGCGCCGTTTTTTTTATGCGCTTTGTGGACAGAGACGCAACGGCAAGCAGCGGCCAATAAATATAGTACGCGACGACCCAGTAACCGAACCCGTAAATAAGCCACTCCCCCGTGCAGAACACAAACGTTGCAAAAACGGAAACCTTCGGCGAAAAAGCGTACGCGGAAACAACCACAAGAACCGTCACAAGCTCAATATTCGGGATCGTCCACCGAAGCGCCTCCTTTACGCACAAAAGCATCGCTGCAATGACCGCCGTCAAAACCAGCTCCCGCGTCGTCATAAAAGCTTGCGGTTTTTGCCGTAAGCTTATTTTTCTTTCCGGTTGTTCCATTGCCGTTTTCATCTCAATATGCCGCAAGCATCAAGATATAGGACGCGCCCTCTCTCAGCGGCAGCAGGCTTACGCCGACGCCGCTATAAAAAAAATCTTTTTCGCTATGCACTAAATTAGGAATAAAAAAGTCTTTTAGCGTGTCGTCGTCCATGTCGTGATATACGGCGATGTAACGGCTCTCGACAAAATTTTCCTCGATTTTAGCGCTCTCGGAAAAATAAGAAAAATTTCCGAACTCGTTTTCATCCTCTATAATTTCGCCCACCGCTACGGAATGGACAAACGCGCCCAAAAAGCTTGAGGTGGCGCGCACTTGCAGCTCCTCAAACTCGTTGAACGCATCGTACAGCGAGGATTTATGCGAAAGGATTTCTTTTTCAAACAACGGCGTTTCGTCGAGATCCAGCACAATCAGCGTAAAGGTAACGCCTTCCTCGGAATTGTCGGGCAGCTTTTTGTCGAAACACGCGGAAAACATCACCGCACACGCGATAAGTATCCCGGCCGGCAACAAAACAGTCCACCGTCTTCGGGTTTTGTAAAACATATTAAAAAGCCTCCTTTTGGCTTAACCGTCGGGAGGATTAAAACAACAAAACATGCGCCGACAAAAACTAATTACGTTCTTGGCAGCGGTCATTTTTTTTGTTGTTAAGCAACCGTCCATCCCCGAACGATTTTTACATACTCAAACACGGCAGGTCTCCCGACTGGATAACAAACGTTGCGTTTGCCCGAAGCCTTCCCCGAGCGGGTGGCGTTATCGGCTTATGTATCCGACGGTAGCGGGGGCTGTGCGCTTTTTCGCGCGTTCCCTATTATCCGCGGGAAAAATCCTGCGGCACCGTATTTGTTATAGTATATCAACTTTGTGGGTAATAAGCAAGTAAAATAGCGCCTAACTTTTTCGTCAAAACGGACGGCTTTCAACGGCAGCGCCCTTTTCGGCGTATTTTTCCAGCAGCTGCTTGTTTTGCTCGCTTGGCCGCAGAATAATGTACCGCTTGTAGTTGTTGACGGGATACGCCGCCTCGGAGAGCGCGGGGTCGGATAGGGGATATACCACGGGCTTTTGCATCGATTTGCCGGTAAGGGTGCTGTGGATGAATTTATCGGCAAATTTTAGCTCGCCTTCTAGCACCGTAACGTTCCCCAGCGGCCTTACAAGGTGCGCCCCGGAGCGATCCAAGACCAGCTTTTTATACGTAGACAGCGCAAAATACACGCTCAGCACCCCCGGCATAAAAAGCGACGGGATAAAAATGCAAAAGAACATAAACCCGTCCATCCCCCCGAGTGCCAGCCACAGGGTAAGCGCCAGGGTAAACCCGCCCAAAAGCGTCGCGGCGGAAGCCGCCATAAACACAAACGCCGGGTTGTCGATTTGCATAACGATCGGGTCGCGCAACTTAAAATCCAGCCTTCTGCCGACGGGAGGCGCCGGCGCCTCTGCTTCCGCATACGGGTCGTTGCCCTTAACCGCTTCGCAGGCGTCAAAGATGAACGTATCGGATGCCGCAACCGCCGCTCTTTGTCCACCCGCAGCCGGTGCTCTTTGCCCCGCGATAGCCGTCTCCTTTATCCGCCCGACGGGCAACTCGGGGCGGGATGAGCCGGAGCAAAGGTTTCTAAACACCGCGCCGCCGCTCTGATCTACGCTGAACGGCTGGCCTTGGATTTGCGCGGCGTGGCAGGTCACAAAGGCGTATTTTTCCGAAAGCGCGTGCAGGCAAATCTGGCAGAGCGCCTCCGATTTTTCCAGCAACTCCGATTTATAAGAGCCGACCCGCATGATTTGCTCGTCCGTCACCTCTAAAAGCGGCAAAAAAATCAAAAGCTGAATTTCCTGCTTGGCCGCGCCGCCTATTTTTTCCATCACGGCCTTCCAAACCGCGTTCGAGCGCTCCAATAATTTATCCGCCGACTCCGTAAACTCGGATTTGTCCGCAAAGTAAAAGGCGCGGGGCATAAAGCCGGGGCGGTAAAACGTTTTTTCATCCAGCGAAACAAACCCCGTTTGTTTCAGCTTTTCGCGCACCTCCGCCTCTAAGCCCTCTAAGGTGAGCGACGTGTAAAGCGAATCGTACACCACAAAACCGTCCAGCATGTGCCCGTCGATAAAAATCCGCTTCCCGCGCGTCGCAATCATGGCGACCACCAGCCCGAACAGCCCGTACACCAGCGGCAAAATCGCCCCGTAACCCAGCAGCGAGACGGGCAAATTAATGTAGAGCGGCATATCCACGAGCGGCTTTTCCGGCGTGGTTAAAACGGCAATTAATACGCCGAACGCCGTAAACATCGCCGCGCCGAGCGCGACGCCCCCGAGCGGCAGCAGAAATTTTCGATAAGGGCGGTGAATTTTTCGCATAAATCAAAGTATACCGTATCGACGGGGAGTTGTCAACTACATTCAAAAAACGTTTGCTTTTTTTGCGCAAATTTGCTACACTGCCCCTATGACTTGGTTCATCATAAGCATCTTTATCTACGTGGCGGTACTTGCCTTACTGCTCGTTCTCATTCATCGCGGCGGGGAGAAGGCCATCCGGGATTTTGAAGGAAGGCCGGAGGAAGAGTTAGAAGCCGACCAAAAAGCGGAAAGGCTGGCGCGGCGCATGGGCTTACCCGCCAATGCGGCGCAAGGCCTAACCGTGGGCGATGACGGCAAACCCGCGTCCAAGGGCAAAGGGTGCCTTATGGGCTTTGTCTATATCGTTTGGCTGGCGGTGGCCGTCGGGCTGCCATGCTTGGCTACGCATCTTATCAACCTTGCCTCCGTGCCGCAGGGGTTTACGCGCCTTACGACGGACGCGCTTTTGGCCGTGTTCCTCGCCGCGGGGGCGTTCGGTTTTTGCGTGTTTTACATGCTGCCGCTGTGCTTTACTAAGGTCGCGGCGTTTTTAGAAAAAGCCGACAAATCCGCGCTAACCGGCAAAAGCGTTTCTAAAACCGTGCGGGCGGCGCGGATTGCGGTATTGTTTATGTTTGCCGTCACGTTTCCGTTTTTCTCGCTCGGGCTTAGTTTTAACGGCGCGTATAACGAGCGCGAGATCCGCTACAACGCGTTTTTTGCCATAACCGAATCCGTCACGCCGTACGCGGAGGTAAAGGAGGTCCGGCGGGCCTTTGACGTTAACTCCGATACCGACGAGGTCACCGGGATGCGCTACAAAATCACTTTGAACGGCGGGCACGTGATTGACCCTTTGTATGCCGGGCAGCCCACGATGCAGACCTACAAAATCCACGGCTACCTTAAGGCCGCGAAGCCCGCGTTGTTTTTAAACCAACCGGAATCCCCGCCGCTTGCTTCCATCATGAAGTTCCTCGAGGCCGAATACCAAGAGAAAGCGTGGGAGCGGGTATTGTTTATCTTTGATATACAATAGGGCGTGGAATTCGCCGCAGTTCGTTACTTTCCACCAAAAAATTTTACAAAATTGCGTGACATTCGACATATAATGTATTATAATACCCTCATAATATCGACTTTGTAAAATTGCCGCTACTATCGCAAAAGGAGGTAGTTTGTGTTTAAAAAAATTATTTGTATTGGCCTTACCCTGTTTATGGTTTTTTCGTTGTCCGCGTGTGTTACCGGGGACATATTTGACGAGGGTTACCAAAAGGGGTTGGAGGCGGGACGCAGTGAGGGCTATAATGACGGCTACGGTAAAGGTTTAGAAGACGGCTCCGCGGACGGTTACGAGAGCGGTTATGAAAAAGGCAACTCGGACGGCTACGAGCAAGGTGTGGACGACACATATAAGGCGCTGGGGTACGGCGTAAGACCCGCGGATTTAGACGACCCGATGCCGCAAATTTGGGAGCACGAATGGGATCGACCGATTCAAGGCGAGGCGGATCCGCTAAAAGAATTTTTAGTTGAAAATAGCGACTTGCTTTCGATTGATTTTGATCACGCATCGGAATATACGCTTGGGGCGGATGTTCTTGTGGTTCGTCCGGACCATTGGGAAAACTACGAAAACCTCGAAAATATCTATGTTGAGGAGGGAAATCCGGTATTTGTAAGCGAGGATGGTGTACTGTATTCAAAGAGTTACCAGACACTCTACAAATGGCCGCCAAAAAAGCCTGTGACACAACCAAAAGACTGCGTAAAATATTTTGCAAATAATTGCTACCGGGAATGCACAATGATGCCGGGCGACTTTGAGTTGCCGGACGGCACGATAAGTATCGGCGGGTATGCTTTTTGGGACAGCAACCTAACCGAACTGCATGTCAAACAAAACGTACGAACCATGGGGGTATATCACTTGTCAATTTTCCCCGCGACGATTAAAAAAGTGACGCTCAGCACACCCATTGTTTACGCAAATTTTGATGCTTTGTATATGGAAACGATTATTTTTTCCGAGGGTGTTAGGCAAATACGCAAACCCACGCTTGCGTATTCATGGCGTCCTCGAAACTTGCGAGAGGTTGTATTTCCGCAAACGTTAGAAGCAATAGGTGATATTATGTTTCCCTTCGATACGACGGTCGAACGTTACACGATACCCAAAAGTGTTAAATATCTAGACAAGGATGCTTTTTTTGATTATGGGGCAAGAATTGAAGGGCACAGCCCCCCGTACGATAGAGATTATACGACCGTATTTGAATGCAAAACTCCCTACGCGCAACAGCATATCGAGAGTATGCAAAAAGAGTGGGCAGAGTGGTGGAAAAAAATGAAAGAATCGAGCCCACTTGGTTTTTAAAAACCAACACGCAAAGTCCATAGGCCAAACAAATAAGTAATTATATCATACAAGAAGAAACTCAAATGTTAAACAAAATGAACCGACTGGCAAGGATTTTTTGTGCTATTGTCTTGGCGGCATCCTCGGTGCTCGCCTTAGCTGCGTGGACGCCGCCGATAGAGGAACACAGCGTAAGCGGTTACCAAAACAATTGTGGCATCTGTGGGCATGGCGGCTTTGATTTGGCGCAAATGGAGAACCTGCCAAAAGCCAAAGGGCCGATTACAAACGCGCATAGAACCATCGACCCGGGTGCTTACAGCATCTGCAAGATGTACCCCGGAATAAAATGCTCAGACACCAGCCTTTGTCAAAGCTACTGGTATAACGGATATCATTACGGTGAGTATTACATATATTATTGTATAGACAATACCGCTGTAGCTGCCGGGCTGGAGGCTTTGATTGAGCAGTGCGCCGACACGTGGAATAAGTCCGCCTTGCGCGACGGCTCGGGCAATATCGCCTATCTGGAAAGAGTGTCCAATGCTTACGTTAATGGATACGATGGAGCCGCTGTCTGCAATGTAACGTATGATAGTAAAGACGGCGGGACAACGCCGGGAACGTTTGACTACTATGATGCTTTTTCCGGTGATTTTGAAGTTAATAAACTTTTACAAATTACGATTTACAGCAACGGTAAAACCGTCAAAACCATTGCCCACGAATTTGGCCACTTGTTGGGCTTGGCCGATTTGGATACCTCGGCTTCACAATTAGAACCTAATCATAACTCTCTAATGGGCTACGGCACCGCTACAAAAATTGAATACCAAGACATTCAAGGCGCCTCGTTGTATAACTTGCGTCATACCAGCCATACTTTTACGAGATACGAGCCCGTTATTGAAAACGGTACTTATCAAAATAAGCATCTGTGTTTTTATTGCAACGGCTATGCATATGGCTCTTTAGGCGGTTCACCTATGGTAACCTCCACTCATACGTGCGATTATCAGCCCATGGCGACTTCCGGGGAGCGGTATTGGTCGCGATGCACCCTGTGTTATGAAGTTTTAGAGTGCCCGATTGGTGTTGTGGGGTCAAGTACCTATACGCAAAGCGTCACATGCGCATATTACAACGAGGTGTACATACAGTTTTTGACGGGCGGAGATAAACAGCTTTCGTTGACGGGCTCATACGACGTTTCCTTTACCATCTACGATAGCTGGGGCAACGTCTCCGGGTGGTGTTACGGGAACGATTCCCCGATTACGCTCTGGGGCGTCACGGCGGACGAAACCTACAGGCTCCGGCTGTACGGTGACAACGTATCCGCCGTGCTAACCGCACAAAATTTATAACGTTAAAGAGCAAAAATGTCTCCTCCAAAAGGGGCTGTCTCATCATCGATGCTGTAACCGTCGCGGATATCCTCGTTGAGACTACCGTCGTTTTCAGTATTCGCATTTACTTCGGCGATCCCGTAAATCATGCTGCCGGATAAAACCAACAGCAAAGCCGCAAAAACGGCTAAGAACAATACTTTTTTTCTGTTTTTCATGAGATTTGCTCCTTTAATGCTACTATTTTTGAAGATGTTATTCTTGAACTTCTTGTTCGGCTACATTGCCATCGGCATCCAATACCAAGTTAAAATATAGAGGTTCCGAGTCGGAACTTAATCGGATTGCATTTTCCCATACAAATGGTCCGCCTAGAAACGTAAGTCTCAACACATTAATGCCTTGCGTAAGATTAAGTCTATCGAAAAATACGTGCTCAAAATTTTGGCTATGTTCATGCACGGAATTGGTTTTCATTACGGCCGGCACAAAGTCTTGATCGTCGACGCGTTTAACCTCAACAAGGACGCCCATCAACGCACTACGCGGGAGACTATAATCCCAAGGGCCAAAATCATTCGAGTATTTTAACTCAAAAGATTTTTTCCAAAAATCAATATCTGTTAATGCGGGAGTGGGTAGTTTCAATGGTTCTTCTTCCGAAATTCCGATAGACGGGGCGCGCACGCATTTCATTTTTTTCAAGCCAAAGGCGTTTTGAAAGGTTAAATTATTGCCGACAAACTTAAACGATACCGATCCATATAAATCCACGCCCGTATAAAAATCTCCGGCATGGTGGAATCGAAAGACCCGCGCACTCCTACTACCCCCACCCGAACCGGAAACGGATATAAGGTTGTCATAAACAACGACCGTACACCAATAAGAGCCATCATCCCAAACGTATGCCCCGTTTTGCGCCGGTTCGGTAGGTTTTTCATCATCACCATTACACGATTTAACACACGCTGCAAAAGAAAAAACCATACTTAACAACACTCCAAAACAAAGAATTTTTTTTAACATGATATTAGTCTCCAAGATTCATATCTCAAATATAATTATGACAACATATAGTTCTTTTGTCAATTCTTAAACTGACAATTTTTAACGCTTGCTAAATAAACCCGCTTGTAAAAAAGGAGCCGGGAAGCGGAATCGGGTACAAAAATGGTCAACCCAATCGTAGGGGACGTCGTCCCCGGCGTCCCGCACCATAAAAAAACGCAATGGCTTTTAACTCATTGCGTTTTTTTGAATCTCTTTGCTTTATC
>Ga0123356_10004860_pt1 | contig 13813 bp, 10 predicted proteins | sample TergutEmb28metaG_2_FD_92546 | JGI IMG/M metagenome (GOLD analysis project Ga0123356, IMG submission 92546) | Embiratermes neotenicus P3 segment gut microbial communities from Petit-Saut dam, French Guiana - Emb289 P3 | ecosystem: Host-associated > Arthropoda: Insects > Digestive system > Gut ...
ACAGTTTTCCCTACAGTTTGCACTTCATGATGTTTCGCTCCGTTTCACAGGCAATGACGGAAAACATTGATTTATAAGGCTTTTCATTCACATCGATTTAAACAATTTTGCTTAGTTTCTTGATGTCAGACGAATTCGACTCCCCTCACCTCCATTGCAGAGAAGCCTTGAAAGCGTTGCGTTTTCAAGGCCTTTTTGTTGCTTTTTGTTCTGCTTGACCACTTATTTGACCACTTAACGAATTATAACACCTTTGATGAAAGCGTCCATTTTGAGATGATAGGGATGATGACGAAGGAGGTGGTATCATGGCAACCAAAGGATGAATGAACTATAAACGCGCTTATAACGAGCAATTCTATGACCGCCTGGCCGTGACTATCTCCAAGGGCCACAAGGCCTTGCTGGCCCGCCTGGGGCTGGAAGAGTGGCCCCATGTGGAGGCGAGAGCCTCCAGCACGCCCGCAAAACAGAAGGCAATGGGGCGCAATAGAGCGAAAATTTAAGCTCTGCATAGGCTTGCATTTTTCGGGTGGTTTCGGTATAGTATAGTTACTGGATGGAACTTGAGTTCATCCTGAGCGTTGAAGCCGGTGCCGTTTCAAGTCGCGGTGCTTGGGGGAGCTCTCTGGGGGTTGCGCGAGAACCACAACTTGAATAGGCCGTTTAGGCGGCTGAACGAAAACGCGTTGCGCGGGAGTTTTCAGCTTCCGCGCTTTTCATATGGGGAGGATCAATGAGCGACTTACTGATGCAAAGCGCTTTGGCATACAAGGGATTGATGGCGTATCGTTACCACTTCACTCTTGGCCGCAAAGGGCAACTACGGCACATCAGCATTCACTTCCCAGAGGTGGCGTATCACCATCTGGCGGGGTTTCATAGAGCGGGTATAGCCGCGCTTTCAAACAAAAAGCATTCGCTCCAGGCCGTCCTTACAGGTCGCGTGACCCATGCGCAATTCATGAAAGCAGGCGCGATGCTGGAGGATCGCTGGACGGGGATTTGTCGGCTGAAAGAAATCTTAGAATCGAATCGCACGGTATTTCATTATCGCGGCCATGAGCAGCCCGGATCAATGATCCAAGGCGATTATCTTATGACCCATGAGGGCATAGCCTTTTTCATCGCCAACGAAACACCAGAGAGCATCTTCATACCGAAAGAACGACGCTATGAGCAAGGTTGCCCGCGATTTACAACATTGCAGATATGCCGGGAGGAAGAAAGGGTCAGAGCGATTGTTTATAGTCGCCAGCCTACCATGATGGAGTTTGAGGGTCAAACGTTGCCCCTGTGGGATTGGCTTCCACAAGTGCACCCCTCCTGTGGACGCTCATGGGGTATACCGCGAGAATCTACCCTTTATTTTACCCCTTCGGAAATTATGCTGCCTTTATCATGGCTACAGCGGCAAAAGAAAAGGGAGCTGTCGCGTTGGCATTTTGTCAACAGGACAGCTCCCTCTCTTTTATAGCGATTTACTGACCCGGCAAAGCCCCACTATGCCGGACGATTTCCCGGTTTATGCAAGCGCGGAGATTCAACAGGTAAGAATCCGATGTAGGGTAACGATCGAAACGGATAGGTTCGGCAAGGCTGCCCTCGATCAACTCCATCACATAAGCCTTGTCCGTCAGCGTTTCGAGCCATTGAAATGCCCGTAGGTCATACAGCGCTTGCTGGGTCACCATCAAGCGCAGGGACTCCTCGGGCCTTCCATCCGCGCCTGGATAGACTTGAAACGCGTCTCCGGCCGGAACGAAACCGTCGGCATCGGTGACAGCGTAGGGGTCGATGGGGTAGGTGGAAAACTGGTTATTGTAAAAATTGTATCCCCATTGAAGGATGCCCTCAATATCGTATTTGTACAATTGAACGCCAAAGATGCGGTTGCGAGCCGATGGCTGGGAGATAAACAGATTGGACACATCTTTATACTGCGCCACGCAATAATATGTCCACAATCCCGGAATCCCTTCGTCGATAAAGGCGTGAATGTGATCGTTGGCGGGTATGGGTTTGGTGAGCACCCCCTTCTTAAAAAACTCCACGCTGGACAGCGCATCGATGATCGTAAACCCCTTTAGGTATGGCGCTACGATATCTTTAGCCGCCGCGTAGCTTTGCAAATGGGCTTCCTCAGGTTCGTCGGAGATGTGAAAATAGGTATTCTCCGCAATGCCCAAACGCCTAAGCTCCGCGGTTAGCGCCGGTAGGTAGGCGGCTAAAAAGCCTTTGTACGCTTCGCTGGCCGCTTCCACATCCCAGCCGAAGATTTGCCGATATTCGCCATCAACCGTGGCCATGATCTTTGGCGTATAGCATGCGCCCCACTGGGTAAATAAATGGGCCATTTCATAGTATTCCACACCGCAGCGCTTGCACATCTCCACCCAGCGCTGGAGTTTTGAAAATCCAAAGGTGTAACGCCCGCCCTTTACTTCCACGTCCACCAGTTGGGTGGTCAGCCGTTCACCGCCCACCGCCGTATCCAGGGGAGGCGTGTGGATGGGCGTAAGGATCATGTTGATGCCGCGCCGGACGGCCAGGGAAAGGAAATTCTCCGTGATCTGCCAGAATCGTTCTGTCCACACGGGCTCACGGTAGAAATGAGCCAAACCATCCAAGTGGAACCACTTGGTATGGCGGAGCGTCTGGGGAGGCAGCATGCCTGGCAAGATTTCGATGCGTGTCGTGGCGCTGCCAAGCTCAGCACCCCCTTCATTCGTTAGCGTCAGTGTAATGGGATAGATGCCAGGGCTCCTGCAAGCGTCCGGCTCCACATCGACCCACAGGGATTGCCACTGATCTGAAAAGATTCGAAGCTGTGTGCGATCCAGATCCACCAGCAGATCGGGAAACAGACCGGGTTTTTTGCGCAGGTAGTTGGCGTCCGCGTCGGGAAAGGCGGCCAGGCCCACCGGCACGTGGCGCACACGCCGCACGCGAATGTGATTGCGGATCGGTGAGTCAATCTTCAAGTGTACGAAGTCGCGGAACGGTGCGCCCGGCTCTTTTGCAATATACGCAACCTGAAAGGACAGCACCTCATTTTGAAATCCGCCAAGCATCGGCTCCTCCGCATCGGTTATGGGCTCCTGATCCAGAAAGACCTTTTGTAGTGCGCTGATGATTTTGATGGTCGCTTCCATGGGCGGTTACCTCCATACAGTTTGCGTTGCTCCCCTGGGATCAACGTTCAATCCGGAATGCCAGAGCGTAGGGTTCGGTTCCGGCATATGCCTTCGGGAGCTGCGCTATCAACATACCTTTTTCTTGGGCAAAGGGGATGGGCGCATCCTGACCAAGAAGCGTCAGCCGATTGCAGGCGGCGTCCCACGGGATGCATACTGTCTTTTCCACCCGCTCACCTGCTTGATACTTGATCATCGCGTAGGCGGTATCGCCCTTGCAAGTATAACACGCCCTGCCCGCCGCGTAGGGTGCGCAAATTCGCGTGCCGTAGATCGCCTCGCCATTTACTTTTAGCCACGCGCCCAACCCCAATGCGGATTGTACCGCTTCTTTGGGAAGCCGTCCGTCGGGTTGCGGGCCAATGTTTAAGGCCAGATTTCCGCCCCGGGAAACGGTGTCCAGCAGCATGTGTGTAAGGGTGCGCGATGATTTGTATTGATCGCTGTAGCGGTAGGAAAATCCGGTGCCGATGGTCACGCAGCTCTCCCAGGGCACACGCACCGGCTGGCCGGGGATGGCCTGCTCAGGCGTGATGTAATTTTCAAACTCCCCGCCAATCGTACGGTCGGCCACCAACAGATCCGGCGTGATCGCCCGCGCGCGAGCGACCAACTCATGAAGCCGGATATCCTGGCCATTGTTGGGATTTACCTGCCCTCCATCCAGCCATAATATGTCGAGTTTTCCGTATCCCTCCACAAGTTCCATCATCTGGCCGTGTGTGAATTGGATGAACTTTTCCCACAGCGCGGGATGCTCGGATGGGGTATATGTTGGGTTTCGATCACTTGCGATGGGCCGGTCCATGCCTTGGGCCCAATACCAGGGGCAGTGCCAATCGGGCTTGGAAAAGTAAGCGCCGATGCCCAATCCGCGCCCACGGAAAGCGTCGAATAAGTGGCGGACGATATCGGCATACCGGTGGCGATGAAAGGGGCAGCTGGGATCGGTGGTTTTATAGCCGGTGTATTTTGTATCGAATAAACAAAACCCGTCGTGGTGTTTGGTGGTAAGAATAAAATACTTAAAACCGGCGTCCGCCGCGAACTGGGCCCATATCTCGGGCATGAGCCGAACGGGGTTAAAGCTTTTGTTCAGCTCTGCATACTGCTTGCGGAATGATTCACCGTCTCTCTCCCAGTCCACATCTGTGCGCGACCAGGTTGCGTCCTCGTCGGAAAGGGGCCAGGATTCTATTAGACCAATCTGGCTGTACATGCCAAAATGGGTCATAAAAGCCAGCTTTTGATCTTGAAACCATTCTAATTTTTGCAGAATCTTTGGATCGGTAGGCCAAACGTATTCTTCTTCCCTGCTGCATCCGTGCAAGCCTTGGGTAATCATGTCCGGCATATTGAATCCTCCCGCAGGTCTCTTATTTAAGTCAAGAAAACGGGCCGCATCATCGCTGACTTGGCCCGTTTCCTCTCTAGGCTACCCCTTGGTTGCCTAGGTCATTCGCAAAGTGCGATTTGCCTTTGGCCGCTTACTACAGCGAGGCCAAGTGGGCGTCGAGTTGGGCTTGGGCCTCGGCGATGACATCGCGCAAGCCGGCGGCTTCCATCTCGGCGATGGCAGCGGCGCAGCCCTCGTCGGGATCGATGGTGCCGGTGACGATCTGTGCCATCCACTTCTCGCGGATAACCGTCAACTGGGCAATTTCCATCTCCACAGGGGTCGGGTCGAAGGCGAAGCCCATGTCGGCGGCAAGAATGGCGTGCTCATAGCCCGCAAACACCTTGTCCCAGCTGTTGGGGTCAACCTGGATAAAGGGAGACGCCTCGTTGGAGCTGAGCGAATAGGAACCCTGGGAGAAAGCCCACGGCGCGTAATTGTTGCGGCCCTCATCGGTTCTGGTCACGGTACCGTCCCCATTGTCGATGAAGTGTACGCCCTCAATGCCGTAGCGGAGGATGTTGCGATATTCCAAGTCGGTGTTCACCAGCTCCTGGTACTTCATGGCCAGTTCCAAACGCTCGGGATCCAGCGCCACGTTAAAGGCGTTCATGGAGCCGCGCACGCCGGAGCCGGACTTGTACGGGCCGGAGATCTTAGAGATCTGGATCGCGTATTGGTCTCTGGCGCTCCAAATGGCATCAGCGCCGAAGAAGCCCTGGCCGGTTTTGATGAAGTTGACCTTGAGGTCGATGCTGCTATCATCCAGGATGGCCGCGTCGGGATTGATATAGCCCTTGTTGTACCAGTCGTGCATGGCCCGGAAGCGCGCCAGCATCTCTTCATCTTCAAACAGGCTGATGATGGTGGTGGCATTCTCGGTGCCCGCCGCCGAATAGGGGAAGCCGATCGACGCGTCGCGGTTGATATAGTTGAAGATGCCGTCGAGGCCGCCGGCGCTTCCGCTGCGCATGAACGGGTAAAGATCGGGGTATTCGGCCTTATAGGCCTCCAGGTAGGGCTCCAGATCCAGGAAGTTCATCTCGTCGGGGATCTCCATGCCCAGCCTGGCGTACAGCTCCTGGTCGAACATCAAGAAGACTTCGGGGTAGAAATCCTTCTTGACCGGGATGGCGTAGTTGCGGCCGTTGACCTTGGCCAGATCCCACACTTCCTGGTCCAGGGTGGCGTACAGCGCCGGGGTTACCACGGGGAGCAGGTCGGTGATGTCGGCAAAGACGCCTTCAAACACACGGGTATTGAAGTCGTTGTGCCAGTCGCAGGTGAAGTACATGTCGTACACTTCGCCCGCCAGTACCGAGGTGTTCACTTGGTCGCCGGTCATGTAGATGATGTCCACCTCCACGCCGAGCCTCTCGCGGGAAATCACGTTGAGCGCTTCGTTCACCATCGCCACATCGGTGGGGGCGTCGGCGCCGGTTCCTTGCACCCAGGTCAGCCTAACATAATTCTCCGCGCCGGCGGGTACCGCCAGCAACACGCTGACCATGAGCACTGCCAACAGTAATGAAACCAGTTTCTTCATGAGATGAGTTCCTCCTTTAAGTAATTTTGCATATCGGCAGCCCTGGCGGGCGCCGTTATTGCCATTTACCCCTTCACCGCGCCAATGGTAAGGCCCGAGATGAAGTATTTTTGAAAAAACGGATACGAACAGGCGATGGGCAGCACCACCACCATCACGATGGCCATGCGGATGGTTTCGCCGGGCAGCTTTTCCACATGGCCGGGGGTCATATACTGGGCCGAGCGCGTCATGAATTCGATGTTGCGCTCAATGCTGATCAGCACATACTGCAAGGGGTACAGGTCTTGCCGGTTGGTGTTGAGGTACACCCGGGCCAGGAACCAGTCGTTCCAAAATCCGAAGGTAAAAAACAGACCGATGGTGGCGATGGCCGGCAACGATATGGGCAGCACGATCTGCCCAAAGATACGGAACTGCCGCGCGCCGTCTATCTTTGCCGACTCAATCACCGAATCCGGCACCGTGGTTTGGAAAAAGGTGCGCATGATGATGATATAAAACGTGGAACAGGCCAGGGGCAGCATCAGGATCCAATACGTATTGCGCAGGTTGTAAATTTGCGTGTTCACCATAAAGGAGGCCACCAAGCCGCCGCCAAAGAGCATGGGAATAAATATAAAAACCGTGTAGAATTTTTTAAGGTAATAGTTGGGGCGGGACAGTGCGTACCCCATCGTGGAGCACAACACCAGCCCTATGAAGGTGCCTCCCACCGTAACAAACACGGAATTAAACAGCGCACGGCCAATCACTTCCTTGTCGCGCCACAGGTAGGCATAGGTATCCAGCGACCATTCGGCAGGAAAGAAGCTATACCCCACCGCCTGTATCGACCTTTCGGAAGACAAGGACAGAATCAGCACAAACACGGCGGGGAGGAGCGTCATCAGCGCAAGAAGGATAAAAAGCACCGTGATGAACACATTGGTTGCCGGTTTTACACGGTTGAATTTTTGGATGCCCTCGGTCCCGAGCGCCTTGGGTTTGCGCGTGGATTGTTTTGCGGTCATCTTATTTCCCTCCTTCCTGCCCTAAAACAGCCCGGCATCCGGGTCGATCTTTTTAACGAGCAAATTCGCTCCCAGTATGGTCACCAGCCCCAAAGCGGACTGCAACAGGCCTGCCGCCGACGAGTAGTTTACATTCGACCGCTCGATGAGCAGCTTAAACACATACACGTCAATGGTCATCGTCACGTCGGACAGTGCGCCCGCGTTGCGTGTAGCTTGGTAAAACAAACCAAAATCGCTTCGGAAAATATTGCCTACGGATAATATAAACATGATGGACATGATGGGGCGCAGCATGGGCAGCGTGATGTACTTTACCTGCTGCCACTTGCTTGCGCCGTCGATCAGCGCGGCCTCGTACAGCTCGGTGTCGATGCCGCTGATGCGGGCCAGGTATACCACCATGCCATAACCCATGCTTTTCCATACATTCAAAAAGATCAGCAAAAAGACCCATAGGCCCGACTCTTGGTAAAAATTAACGGACTTGCCCCCAAAGGAGCGGATGATCTGGTTGATCAGCCCCTTGTCCATGCTCAAAAAAGCGAACACAAAATAACTGACGACCACCCAGGACAGAAAGTGGGGCAAAAACATACTGGTTTGGCACGCCTTGGCCAGCCGCTGGCTGTACATCTGCGAAATCAGGATGGCCAGCGCTACCGGGAGCAGCACGCCCAGAACGATAAACACCAGGTTGTACCCAAGGGTGTTGCGGAACATCAGGTACGCATCCTGCCCCCTGAACAAAAATTGAAAGTTTTTGAAACCCACCCAATCGCTGTTCACAAACAAGCTATACAAAAAACCCTGGCCCATCTTTACCCTGTAGTTTTTGAATGCCATCACCACGCCGAACATGGGGATGTAACAAAAAGCTATATACCAAATTGCCGTTGGCAGGGAAAGGATGGTCAGCTCCAAGTCGTCCAGCAAAAAACGCTTCTTCCGTGTTGGCGGCTGTTTTGCTGTTGCCATATCCGCGTCACCCCTTTACTGTGATACGCGCATTGCTTAAAGAAGTATAGCAACAAACAGGACATGCTTGCCCCGTTTATTTTGCTTTCTGAGCTTATCGCTAACAAAATTGTAGCACGTTCAGCTGTGATGCGCAAGGGATTCATCGAAGCCATCCTCATCATCACCTCTGTTAACTGTAGTATACAGCGGCGAGGGTGGCCGATCTATCCAAAATTGTTTAGATTATAGTGCAAAAACTATAGATTTTTGGAGGAAGTGATTGCTACAGGCCGATGCGCAGTGCTATACTTCAGAAGAAAATGTGGTATCGTACTCTGGGAGGGATGTGTATGAAGCGGCTCCTGGCCCTGTGCTGCGTATTGCTGTTAACCGCCTGCGCCCCGCTGGGCAGCCAGCCGGCCGATCTGGCCAATCCGCCCAATATCCCAACGCTGATTTGGTGGACGGTGGGGCCCGAGCCTGTGGATTTTGATATCGGCATAGAAAACATCAACCGCTACCTAGAAGAACATCTGGAGCTGCGGCTGGACATGCGGATGCTTCCCTGGATGGAGTTGATGGAGACGACGCAAAAGGCCGTCGCTTTCAACGAGTATTTTGACATCATGTTTGTGGATTTCGAAAACTACAACATGTTCGCCACCTCTGGCGGGCTTTGGGACATAACCGATGCCCTGCGCGTGACCGCGCCCAACCTGTGGGCGTTTATCCCGGATCAAATCTGGGCGGGAACCAAGATCGACGGGCGTATTTACGCCGTGCCCACCTATAAGGATTCGGCTCTGGCCCAATACTGGGTGTATGACAAAGCCGTGGTGGACGCTAGCGGCATCGATATTCAAGCCGTGCGGACTTGGGATGATCTGGACGTTGCGTTGCGCCAGGTCAAGTCCGCCGGGGGCGAGGATTTTTACCCTGTGCTGCTAAACCGGAACGACACTTTTTCCGGCCTTTTTAACGGTTTTGACGGTTTTTGCAATGGGCTGCCCATCATTGGCGTCCGGATCGACGACCCGGAGCGGCGGGTGATATGCCTACTGGAGGATCCCGTGTTCTTGGAGCGGCTTGCCATGCTGCGGAAGTGGTATCAAACGGGGATCATCAACCCGGACGCCAACACCGCCATCTCCAATCGCGGATCCAGGTTCTTTTTATCCAGCGTGGGCTGGCCCGGCGCGGAGCTGGTTTGGCAGCGGAGTGAAAAGGTGGACGAGTATGTCTCCCAAGTGATCTACGGCCCGGTGTTGTCAACGGAGTCGATCCAGGGCTCGATGAACGCGATTTCGCACCATTCCGCCTATCAAGCCGAAGCACTGAAATTGCTGCAACGGATCAATTTGGATCCCCTCTTGCGGGACATGTTTGCCTATGGCGTGGAAGGGGTGCATTTTGAGTATGCGTCCGACAGGGTTGTGCGGCAGCTCAACAAAAATTGGGATGTTCATATTTTTTCCCAGGGCACGTTGTTCACCATATCCACCACAACCGACTGGCCCGCCGACCAGTGGGAACAGGTGAAAGCGCAGAACGACGCCGCGATCAGCTCGGTTTTGCTGGGGTATAGCATGGATATCAGGGAGCTGTCAATCGAACTGTCCGCAAGCCGGGCCATATGGGATGTTTACTCCGTGGACCTGACCACCGGCGCCGCTGATCTAGACATAGCCATTCCGCAACTTCTGGCAAAATTGCGGGGCGCAGGGATGGACATCATTATTTCCGAAGCGGAGAAACAGATTGATCGCCATTACGGCGCCGGGAGATAAACACAACATGTTCAGCGATAGAGAGTTCCGGTTCAAGTTCTTGCTGGCGGCTGTTGGCGCGCTGCTGGTTGCCGCCCTGATTACCGCGGCGATTTACGCCATTTTGCGTTCCGGCTGGGTTGCCGAGGCGCAGAACCGGAGCATCCAGCTCGGAAACACAATCGAACAGCGTCTTCAAAACGAAGACGATTTGCTTGCGCTCCAAATTACAAGCATGTATGCCTCCGCGCCATTGATGAACGATATTTTGGATTTGTTTCGCAGCAAAACCTCCCGGGATTACTTGGACGCCCGGTTGCGCCGCAGCCGGATGACAAGCGCTTCGATCCGCTCATTTCCCGAATACATCCGCGCTTACATTCATCGCTATCGAAGCAGCCTGTACCAGATCGTACTGCACGGGGAAGACGCGACGCATATCCTGTCGTATAGCGGCGGGGAACTCGCATATGCCTTTGACGCTCCCTTCGCGCCGCAGGGGATTCAAAACGATGTTGCCATGCAAAAAGCCATCTATAACCCTGCCGGGAATTATGAAAAAATCGGGGAGGTATCGTTCCTTTTCCGTACATCCGACATTGTGCGCGATTTAGATTTCTCCGCCTTTACTTGGGCCGCGCTGACGGACGGGAACGGGAACGTGTTTGAGCTCAAAAATGGAAGCAACCCCAAGGCCATCGCCCTAGAAAGGGTTGCGCTCATTCAGGACTTCAGCCGCTTTTCGTTCCAATTGGTCACATTTATGGATGACGCCGCGATGATCCGCAGCAATTTTCCTATACCGTTGATCCTTGTTGCCGTCATGCTCACCCTCAGCGCAATATCCATATCATTCCTTGCCCATGTCATTCGTTTTACTATACAGCGCAAGCAGCATATCCAGACGGAATTTCAACTAAAGATTCAGCAACAACAAGCTGAAATGCGGATGCTGCAGAGCCAAATCAACCCGCATTTTCTCTATAACACATTGGAAGCCATCAGCTCGCAGGCGCTTTTGAACAAAAACAGGCCGGTGGCGGACGCAATCACCGCCCTCGGCTCCCTGTTCCGGCAAATGACAAACCTGCCATCTCATATCTCAATGAAGGATGAGATGGATATACTCAGAACGTATTTGCGGGTTATGGAAATCAAGTGCGCCGGAAGCTTCTGTTATCAGGTAGAGCTGGAGCCGGATCTGGAGAAATTCCAAACGGTGAAATTTTGGCTTCAACCATTAGCGGAAAACTTCTTCAGCCACGGCTATGACCTGGCCAGCCCCTATAACCTCCTGATCGTGCGGTGCTACAAAGATAACCGGGCCGTTTGCATCGATCTCCTCGACAATGGGCAACCCATCCCGGAAGAGCGGCTGGCGTTGATCCATGACAGCTTGTCTCAACCCGAAAAGGCGGATGGCGGCATCGGCCTGCGGAATGTGCATAGCCGACTCAATCTGTTTTATGGCGGCGGCGTAAGCATAACCGTTTCCAACAGTGAAGAGGGCGGCGTGATAGTTCGCGTGAGGATTCACGAAACGGCTACGAAGGGAGGCCAGCAGCATGTATAGTTTGTTGATTGTAGATGATGAGCCAATGATTTTGAAGGGAATGCGGGAAAAGATCGACTGGCCCTCCTATGGTTTTTCGAAGATTGTGGTGGAGAGCGAGTATAAATCCGCATTGGAGGCCGCTATCCTTCTGCAACCCTCTCTCTGCCTGCTCGACGTTTGCCTGGGGCCCCAAAAGGGGTATGATCTGATTGAGGAGATTAAGGCGGTTGGCGTAACGTCGCATTACGTTATGATGAGCGGACACGGAGAGTTCAAGTATGCGCAAAAGGCCATGCATTGCGGGGCCTTGGGTTATTTGCTGAAGCCGGTGGAGGCCAGCGCCCTGCGCGAAGTCGTGGAGCGAGTTACGGTAGATTATTTGGGCGGCGCGGTCAAGCGGGATACCGCTGATACGGATCCTGTACTGCAGCGGCCTTACGACGAGTACCTGCCCTTGGTTAAAAAGATGCTGCTAATCGTCCGGGCGGAGTACGATACCCCTTTGACTTTGAAAGTGCTTGGCGAAATGTTCCGCATGAACTCCGCTTACCTGGGGCAGGTGTTTTTGTCAGAAACAAAGATGAAACTTTCGGATTACCTGATGGCTTACCGGCTTATCAAAGCAAAAGAGTTGTTGACGCATACAGACGACAAGATCGCCACCATTGCCAAAAATGTAGGCTATGATAATATGAGTTATTTTTATTCGCTCTTTAAGCAGTATTTCGAGCAATCGCCCACGGACTTCCGCGACGCATGACGTCACTCCACAACATAAGGGAGGGATCTTATCCATGAGCATAACGCTCCAACACCTTCTGTCTATCGTACCCAGCCCCCGGCAACGCAAGTGGCAGGAGCTAGAGTTTTACGCGTTCATCCACTACGGAATGAATCAGTTCACCAACAGGGAGTGGGGAACGGGCCGGGAAGAGCCGCAGCTGTTTAACCCCCAAGCGTTGGACACCGACCAGTGGTGCGATTGCATTGCCAAGGCCAGGATGCGCGCCGTGATCCTTACCGCCAAACACCACGATGGCTTTTGCCTGTGGGACACAAAGCACACGGATCATTCCGTTATGCACTCGCCCTATGGGCGGGATATTGTGGCGCAATTGGCGCAGTCCTGCAGTAAAAGGGGCTTGAAGCTGGGAATATACCTTTCGCCGTGGGACAGGCATGATGCCCGCTATGGGCATGGCAAAGCGTATGACGACTATTTTTGCGCCCAACTCACGGAGTTGCTGTCCGGTTATGGGGAAATCTTTTGCGTATGGTTGGATGGCGCGTGCGGCGAAGGCCCGAACGGCCAAAAGCAACGATATGATTGGGAGCGCTACTACGCGGTCGTTCGCAATCTTCAGCCTGACGCCGTTCTCTCCGTTTGCGGGCCCGACGTGCGTTGGTGCGGCAACGAAGCGGGGCGCTGCCGCAAAAGCGAGTGGAGCGTCGTGCCCAAAAGCATGGCCGACAACGAAAAAATCGCCGGCCTTTCCCAACAGGAGGACAATGAAGCCTTCCGCCAAAGGGTCCCAAGTGATAGCGACGATATCGGCAGCCGCGAAGCGTTGCGGGGCATTGACGATTTGATCTGGTACCCCGCCGAGGTCAACACCTCCATCCGCCCGGGTTGGTTTTATCATGTGGAAGAAGATCAAAAGGTGCGCACGCTGGCGGAATTGCAGTCCATCTATTTGCAATCCGTTGGCGGCAACGCCGCATTCCTGCTGAATGTGCCGCCTCACCCTCAAGGCTACATCGCCGCGCCGGACGCTAAGCGATTGGAGGAGCTTGGAACCTGGATCCACAGCAGCTTCTCTCTCAACTTGCTGGAGGGCGCGAGCTTTTCGGTTTCGGACGATTCATATGTCGTTTCAGTAAAAACCAAGCGCCCCGTTTCACCGCAATACCTGGTGCTCCAGGAAGACATCACCCAAGGCCAGAGGATCGAGGCGTTTACCATACTCTATGAGCAGGACGAAGCGTGGCAGATAGCGTGCCAAGGCACAGTCGTAGGGCACAAGCGCATTTGCCCCTTGCCGGATGGAATATCTTCTTGCCAATGGAAGCTGGAAATCCACTCTTGCCGAGGCGAGGCACGCTTAAAAACGTTTGCGCTATATTAAAGCAGAATATCGCATCGTTGATGAAGCTTAAATCCATGGTTGCATTCGCTCCATAACAACGAAGCCCGGAAAACGCAGTGTTTTCCGGGCTTGTTTGTTATGTTTTAGTTTTTATTTTTTACTTCGGCGTATCCCCCACATTCCTGCTACAAGCCCCGGCATTGGGCACACCCAAATCCATAATCGTCTCCAGCAGGGACCGGACCAAACCCTCGTCGTCCTCACCCGCATTCGAGCCCCTGCGATTAGGCACC
>Ga0123356_10004861_pt1 | contig 13811 bp, 11 predicted proteins | sample TergutEmb28metaG_2_FD_92546 | JGI IMG/M metagenome (GOLD analysis project Ga0123356, IMG submission 92546) | Embiratermes neotenicus P3 segment gut microbial communities from Petit-Saut dam, French Guiana - Emb289 P3 | ecosystem: Host-associated > Arthropoda: Insects > Digestive system > Gut ...
ATGGCGCTTCTTTGCGGGTTTTTACAAAAACAAAGCAAGATAAATGTTACGGGGCTTTGTCATTCTGTTCAGGGAACTGCTTCCATGCTGACAAGATGGCTTGGAGCAGAAAACAAAGACATCACTTATACCTGCGCCGGCATTAATCATCAGGCTTTTTATTTAGATTTTAAATGGAACGGAAAAGACGCTATTCCGTTGCTTAAAGAAGCCGTATTAAACAATAAGGAAATTTACAACGAAGAACAGGTAAGGAACGAAATGTTTCTTCATCTTGGTTACTATCCGACAGAATCTTCCGGGCATGTCTCGGAATACAATGCATGGTTCCGCAAAAGACCGGATTTAATCGAAAAATATTGCACACATGGAACGGGCTGGAATCCGGGAGCTTATGCCTATATTCTTAACGAATATACCAACAAAGAAAAAACATGGGAAGATGAATTTAAAAAAATGCTGAACGATGATAAAACAGATTTAAACCGAGGCGAAGAATACGCGGCATATATTTTTAATGCTATTTTTGGCGACAATACTCCGTTTGAATTCAACGGCAATCTTCCAAATACCGGGCTTATTGATAACCTTCCACCTATGGCTTGTGTAGAAGTTCCTGTTCTTGCATCAAAAGCCGGGCTTAAACCTTTTCATGTGGGAGATTTACCAGACCATTTGGCTATACTTATAAATACTTCCAGCCGGTGCGAAGAACTTGCTATATCGGGAGCTTTAGAAGGTAATCCGGAAAAGATTTTTCAGGCAATTCTTTTTGATCCGCTTACAGCCAGTGTATTAAGTATGGAAGAAATTCGTGACATGACAAGGATTATGTTTGAAAAGAACAAAGATTACCTTAAATATATGAGTTCGTTAGAGCTGCCCTTCTTTCATAAATCCTGACGAAAGGCGCTGTAATAAAGTATCAACCTGTTTTTTGCTGGTTAATCTGTAATTCTCCGCAGAGCTGTTTTCAAACTGATCAAAACTAACATTGCCGTTTTCGTATTCGCAGAAAATATTGGCAAGATATACAGCATCGACCATGTCTTTGCATTCCGGCGGTGCGGCTTCCGGATCATGATGGTAACGAATCGCCGAGACAAGCCTTTCGGGGAAATTCCATTTTTCGGCAATTAATGCTCCAAGTTCAGCATGGTTCATGCCGGCAGAAAGATCTTCGAATGTTGTTTTAGGAAGATTTTTATCTTCGCAGAATCCCTGGATTTTATTTAAAAGGTCAGGATGCACATTGGAGAAAATAATTTTTCCCATGTCGTGCAAAATGCCGCCGACATATACATCATCAAGCAAGCTTGCTTCGTTTTTGAAATTCTTGACAAGATTGTAAGCGTAAAAAGCCGTTCTGTAAGAATGTTCCCAAAGCTTCTTTTTATAAACCGTATCGTCGCCTAACACTTTCTGGGTTCCGTAGGAATAAAGCAGATTTTTTATTCCCTTTATGCCGATCATTTTTACCGCTTCCGAAATATTATCAACTTTTTTGGACAGCATATATTGCGCCGAATTTACTATTTTTAACAGATCGGCAGTCAAAGCCGGATCCATGGAAATTTGTCTTGCGATAGTCGGCATATCAGAATCAGGATCATTTATCAGCCTCTGAACATGCATTACATTTTCCGGGAACTGCGGCAGGCTGTTTATATTTTCCACTATTTTGTCAGACAGTACCGACATATTATCGATCATTTTCTGATCAAGCGGTATTGAAATACTGGCGATTGTAAATGAATCATTTGTCTTAATCGAAAAAGCGTCATCATCAAGTCCCATTTTTTTAAGCATCAAAACAAGAATAACAAGACCCAAACCTGCTCCTTCGGAGTCATCAAGCACCTGTGTCAGAGCATCTTCCAGACTGTTGAACTGTCTTGATCTTGCCATTTTGTCATGGATTCTGAGCTGTTCTGTTTTATTTGCTATAACATTGTTGCGTATTTCTATATTGATTGTATTTCTTTTTATCTGCAGAATTACTTTTATATATAATCCCCTTTCTTTCTGTAATTGCAGATAATGCGCTATATTTCCGATGGTTTCTTCCTTGAATTTCTGCATTCCAATTTTATAGTCATCATCATTATTGATATCCAAACCGCGTTCTGTAAAATATACCCGTTTTGTATTTGCTTTCTTGGCATTAACAACAAGTTCCTGAACACAATAGATGATATAATCCTTAAGCCTTAATTGATCCATTTGTTTTAAAAATGATTCAACAACCTGTTCAATATATATTTCTATTTCTTTTGGAAGGGTATATGTAGTTATTGTCAGCGGAAGTCCAGACTGAATAGCTTTTTTTATTTTATCTTCATCAACAACCAGTTCGGGAGTTGCTATAACCGTTTCTAAACCAGCGGTTCGGGATCGATTACTTGAAGATTCCCGATCGGTACTCATATTTAATATCCTGCCTTTAAAATTGCCGTTACTTTAATTATCGGCAATATAAACAAATTATCTTAATTTCAATGATATTTTATTAATATTTTATAATCATATCAAGATGTAAAATCTTTTATTTTAATTGAATAGGTCAAAATGACACAGTTTTTTTGTCATTTTTAATGTATGTATCATTTTTCCCGAAGTTTTTTTATTTTTTTAAGTATAAATCATCATTTTATATGAAAAAACTGGAATTATACGTTTAATTTCTAAATTTTAACTTGGCACGATTCTTGCTACACTACAAAGTATCAGACTGTAGTCTGGTACTTTGCAAAACATGGTCTGGTACCATGCAGACTGTAGTTTGAAACTGCAAAGACGTGATTTAGCGATAAAAAATAAGGTGGTATAAAATGACAAAGAACAGAAAATTTGTTAGTAAAGATGACAACCTCGCAATTTACCTCAGAGAAATTAACCGTATTCCATTATTAAGCAAAGAAGAAGAAAAAGAAACTGCCTGTGCGGCGTCTCTTGGATGCAAAATAGCCAGAGAGAAACTGGTAAATTCCAACCTGCGGTTTGTCATCACAGTTGCAAAAAAGTTCCAGGGGCTTGGATTATCTCTGGATGATCTGATTAGCGAAGGTAACATTGGACTTATTAATGCTGCCGATCGTTTTGATCATGAAAAAGGTTATCATTTTATTTCATATGCAGTTTGGTGGATTCGTCAGGCTATTATGAGTTCTCTCTGTGAAAAAGCCAGAATGATCAGGCTGCCTGTCAATCGTGCTGCCGATTTGGTTAAAATTGAAAAAGCCGGAAAATTAATTGATAAACAGCTTTCTCCTGACAAGGAAATTGCAGAAATTGCTGAATTATTAAACATGGATAAAAGCCATGTTACTGAACTTCTTGAAATATCAAGGGAAATATTATCACTGGATAATCCTGTTTCAGAACATCATGAATCAACACTGAGAGATGTAGTCGAAGATACACGTTATGCGACTCCGGATATTGACGCAGAGCAAAGCCTGATGAAAGATGATATTGAAAAAATTCTTGGAACTCTTGATAATGACGAAGCTGATATAATACGCTGTCATTACGGTCTTGGCAGGCAGGCAATGTCATTAAAGGAAATCGGCGTCCGTTATAATCTTAGTAAAGAACGCATCCGCCAAATCGAAGAAAAAGCAATTTCAAGGCTTAAAAACCCTATTCGTGCAAGAAAACTGCAGGCTTATGTAGCATAAACACTAAACATGTTTCAATTGCCGGCATTGACACAAAGCCACTGCCTCCCCTAAACTTATAGTATGAATATATCCACATATACTGTTAAGCCAAAGCTTCCGTCAGTTCTGAAGCCTTTGGAAGAGATTGCCCATAATCTCTGGTTATCTTGGAATTACGATGCGGTTCAGCTTTTTATCAGGCTGGATTATGAATCCTGGCTTGAATCCCAGCAAAGTCCCGTAAGGATACTTGGAATGGTAAGCCAGGAACGGCTTGCTCAGGCGGCAAAAGATGATTCATATCTTGCTGCATTAAAAGAAGTATATGGACGATTCCAGCAGTACAAAAAGGGTGAAACCTGGTACCGGAGCAGCAATCGCAGTAAATCTCCGCAGGATGTAGTTGCATATTTTTCAATGGAATACGGAATGGATACTTCTCTTCCCATTTATTCAGGCGGTCTTGGTATTCTTTCCGGAGATCACATGAAAACTTCATCGGATTTGGGATTGCCTCTTGTTGGCATCGGGCTTTTGTACCGGCAGGGGTATTTCAAACAGATGCTGAATGCCGATGGTTTCCAGCAGGAAAGTTATCCGGAAAATGACTGGTATAACATGCCTGTAGAAAGAAAAAACGGAAAAGACGGGCTGCCATTAAAAATTTCGGTTGATTTGGCAGGAAAGCAGGCAATTGCCCAAATATGGGAAGTTAAAGTAGGCCGGTCTTCGCTGTATTTACTGGATACAAATATAGAAGAAAATTCACAGGAAGTTCGTAATATAACAGCCGCATTATACGGCGGTGATAAAGAAACACGCATGCAGCAGGAAATTCTGCTTGGTATCGGCGGTATCCGGGCATTAAGGGCATTGGGCATAAATCCTGCAGCTACTCATATGAACGAAGGACATTCGGCATTTCTGGTGCTTGAACGTATCCGCGAAATCATGAGCGAGAAAAATTTCTCTTTCGAAGAAGCGCGGGAAGCTGTATGGCCTGCAAATATATTTACTACTCACACGCCGGTTCCTGCCGGAAATGAACGTTTTGATATTCCAATGATGGATAAATATTTCCGCTCGTGGCCGCAGATTCTCGGCATATCCTGGAAAGACTTCCTTGGTCTTGGCAGGATCGATACCAACGATGAACGTGAAACTTTCTGCATGACAGTTCTTGCTCTTAAAATGGCAGCCTATGCCAACGGTGTCGCCAAACTCCACGGAGTTGTATCACGGGATATGTGGAAAGGACTTTGGCCGGGTCTGCCATTAAATGAAATTCCCATAGGACATGTAACAAACGGTGTTCATGCACGTACATGGGTTTCTTCCGGAATGCTTGATTTGCTTGATCGTTATTTCGGACCGCATTTTGAAGATAAACCTACAGAGCTTTCAATCTGGGAGCGCATGGATCGCATTTCCGACGAAGAATTGTGGCGAACCCATGAACGCCGCCGTGAAAGACTGGTTGCCTTTGTGCGCGAACGTATAAGGCAGCAGTTTGCAAGAACAGGCGCTGCCGAACGGCGTATCCGTCAGGCGGAAGATGCTCTTTCTCCTTACGCGCTGACTCTTTGTTTTGCCCGCCGTTTTGCCACCTACAAACGCGGTAATCTGCTCCTTCGTGATCCGGAAAGGCTGCTGCGGCTTGTTAAGGACAATCATCGTCCCGTTCAGTTGATATTCGCAGGCAAAGCGCATCCGCATGATATACCAGGAAAAGAATTAATCCGTGATATAATTCATTTTGCAAATAAATATGATGTTACAAGCCGTATAGTTTTTGTGGAAAACTACGATATGAGCGTTGCAAAATATCTTACATCCGGCGCAGATGTCTGGCTTAACACTCCGCGCCGCCCCATGGAAGCGTCCGGAACCAGCGGCATGAAAGCTGCAATGAACGGCGTACTTAACTGTTCAGTATTGGACGGATGGTGGGATGAAGCTTATACCTCCGAAGCAGGCTGGGCAATAGGCCACGGCGAACATTATCATGACGAAAAACTTCAGGACGATATTGAAAGCAAAGCGTTATACGATCTTCTTGAACGCGATATTATTCCGATGTTTTATCAGAGAGGAAATGACGGACTTCCGCGCGAATGGATTAAAATGATGAAAGACTGCATGAAGCAAATCGGCCAGTCAATGTCGAGCCACCGGATGCTGATGGATTATTCAAATCAGTTTTACTTCCCTGCGTTAAAGAATTACCGCCGGTTCAGCAAAGATGATTACGCTGAATCAAAATCTCTTGCTGCGTATTTCGGCAGGCTGCATCAGGCATGGAACAGCCTTAAAATTGTAAAAATTGATTCCAGCGCCAAGCCTGTAATGCAGCGCGGCGATATGCTTACTGTTACCGCATATCTTGACCTCGGCAGTATGTCACCTAATGAATTGCAGGTTGAACTGTATCACGGTACAGTATCGAATCAAACCAGCGACATTGATACCGAAGAAGCAAGAAGAACCGAAATGAAGTGGCTTAAAAGCGAAGGCGATCTTAATCTGTATCAGGTTCGTATTGAATGTATTGATACAGGCATGCAGGGTCACACTGTTCGCATTCTGCCGAAGCATGAAGCTCTGATACATCCGTACCGCACCGGATTTATTAAGTGGGCATAATATGAATATATCATTACCATATCTATATTTTTGAAATCTAGTAATTTCAGATAGCTATCAAGGATTTCTTGATTTTTTTTATTAGAGTTCAAAGAAAGGCTTGGCGATCTTGGCGTACTTTGCGCCTTGGCGTGAAATCTTCTGCGAAATATCTTTATAGATAACAGGCAGTAACCCAGCTAACCTGCCTTGATAATTAAAACGGGGAGAATTTTATGCAGCTTTCTAACCAACCCACAACTTTCAAGTATCTTGATGTTGTAGCGTCTTTCTTTGTCGGGATTCTAATTGTCAGTAATATTGCATCTTCGGCGAAGATTGTTGATGTAGGAATATCGATTTTTTCGGTACCGCTTGCTTTTGACGGCGGCACTCTTTTGTTTCCGCTTGTTTATGTTCTTGGAGATGTGCTTACAGAAGTATACGGATTTAAAACAGCCAGGCGTGTAATCTGGACAGGATTTGCGGCGATGGTTCTTACAGTTGGAGTATTTTTTCTGTTGGGTGTACTGCCTGCAGAATCTTACTGGGAAGAAACAGCCGGCAGCACGGCATATAATGCAATTCTTGGCGGTATGAGTTACGGCGGCATTGTGCTTGCAAGCCTTTCCGCATACCTGGTTGGAGAATTTTCCAATGCAGTAATACTTTCCAAACTTAAAGTAAAAATGAAAGGACGTTTGCTCTGGGTCAGAACTATCGGTTCATCTTTGGCCGGCGAACTTTTGGATACATTTATTTTTGTGCTGATAGCAACTCTTACAGGTGTTTTTGGATGGGAAATTTTCTGGTCTCTTGTAATAACAAATTATATTTTAAAATGCAGCATCGAAATTCTGATGACCCCATTTACTTATTGGTCAACAAATTTTTTAAAAAAGAAAGAAGGCGTTGATGTTTATGACGTAAGGTGACAGTCACTTTTTCGAATTTAGCTAAATTTGCGCAAAGTGACAGTCACTTTTGCTTTTTCTGCTCTTTTTGCCAAAAGTGACAGTCACTTTTTCGAATTTAGCTAAATTTGCACAGAGTGACTGTCACTTTTTTGTATCATTTTATAAAAACTGTTGTTTTTTAATCTTGACATTTTTTCATGATTCGTTTAGGCTCAAAACCAGAGGATATAAAAAAATTATTTTTAGGAGAAAAAAAATGAAAAAATTTTTGTTTGTTCTGGCTCTTGTTGCAATTATAGCAACAGGTACGGCATTCGCTGATCATCCCGGCGGTTTGGGAATTGGTATACAGGGCGGCGGCGGCATTTATGGTTCTGGCGGAGCATTATCTTTAAAACTTCCTGCAGTACCGGTTTTTTGGGCAATAGGAGCTGACTTTTACGGTGGTACTAGTTGGATTGGTGTATCAGGTGATGTTTATTTGGCAGAAGGTAATATAGTACCGGAAATAAAGCTTGATTATTATATTGGCGTTGGCGGATTTGTAAATCTTGCCTTTGGTGATAATTTTTATATACGCGGCGGTGCAAGAATTCCAATTGGTTTAAGCTGGCATTTTCTGGAAATTTTTGAATTATACGCACAAATTGTACCATACTTAGGTATATCAACATACGGTAGTTTCTTTTATTGGAACGTTGCCGGAAACATAGGTCTTAGGATCTGGTTCTAATAATAATTTCTGTACAAATTAAACCGGTGTTAATCAGTGTCTGTTCTGGATACTAAACACCGGTTTTTTTGTTATCAAGTTTTTTTTCTTTCAGCCCAATATTTCGTATAACCGTTCCAGATCTTCCATCGAATAATAATCAATATGAATGCGGCCTTTGTTTAAATCACCTTCTATTACAACTTTGGTTCCCAATTTATGGATAAATTTTTCTACCATGGCATCTACTTCCGGCGGTCTTTTTTTTCCGCCTTTTGCTGCGGTTTTGGATTTATCCTTTCCTTCGTTTTCATTCAGGACAGATGCGCGTTTTTCGGCTTCCCTGACCGATACTTCATTTGCAAGTATATCCCTGTAAAGTTTTTCTCTTGATTTTATATTTGTAACAGACAAAAGCGCTCTTGCATGTCCGGAGCTGACTTTACCTTCTTCGATGCTTTTTTGAATTTCTACCGGCAGCTTTAAAAGTCTGAGCGCATTTGCAACAGTAGAACGGTTTTTCCCCATACGCGCAGCAAGTTCATCCTGCGAAAGACTGGAAAAATCCATCAGGTTTTTATATGCAGCCGCTTCTTCAATCGGGTTTAATGCGCTGCGCTGAATATTTTCTATTAACGAAACTTCCAGCCGTTTTTGATCAGTATAGTCCCGGATGATCACCGGCACAGAATTCAAACCGGCAAGTTTTGCAGCGCGTGTCCTGCGTTCGCCTGCGATTATGATGTAGGTTCCGTCGCCTGCATTTGCTGCAATAACCGGCTGGATTATACCGTATGTTTTTATCGAATCAGCCATTTCGCCAAGTTCAGTTTCATCAAAATTTTTTCTTGGCTGACCGGGATTCGGAACTAGTTTTTCTATTGGCATTTGTTCAATATTCTGCATTTTATTTTTTGATGATGATGTATTAGCTTCTGCCTGTATTGGTTCTGAAAGCTGCTCTGCAGGCGCATCTTCCTGAGTTATTGCATTGGATGATGCATCATTGTTATCCAAAAGTGCATTCAGACCTCTTCCAAGACCGATTCTACGCGCCATTTTTCCCTCCTGGAGAACTTCGCCTGATTACTTCCTGAGCTAATGCATAATATGCTCTTGCTCCGGGGCATTGGGGATCGTAAACAGATATTGGCATTCCGAAAGACGGCGCTTCCGAAAGCCTTATGTTCCGCGGGATGATCGTATTAAATACTGCTTCTTTGTAATGTGCACTGACCTGTTTTATTACATCGTTTGCAAGCCTTGTTCTTGGGTCGTACATTGTAAAAAAAATGCCGCCAATCTTTAACGATGGATTAAAACTTTTTTGTACGCCTTTTGCTGTAAACAATAACTGCTGAAGCCCTTCCATGGCAAAGTATTCACACTGCATCGGAATTAATACAGAATCAGCTGCTGCCAGTCCGTTCATTGTCAGCTGACCAAGGCTTGGAGGACAGTCAATTAAAATATAATTATAATTTTTTCTTAAGGGAGCAAGCGCCTTTTTCAGAAAAAAATTGCGTTCTTTTTGATCGATTAATTCTACAGCGGCTCCGGAAAGATCAAGACTTGCCGGAATAACTTCAAGATTTTTTACAGATGTCTTTTTTATAACTTCTTCCTGCGATGCCGAACCGGAAAGCAGTTCATAAATTCCCGGTGTAGGGAGATCTATACCAATGCCGCTTGTCAGATTTGCCTGTGCATCAAAATCAACCAATAATACGGATCTTCCGGTTTCAGCCAGAAACGCTCCGATGTTAATCGCGGAGGTAGTTTTTCCAACGCCGCCTTTCTGGTTTACAAAGACATAAATCGACCCTGGAAATTTTGCCTTTACCGGTTCAATGGTAGTACCCATAATTATAATGTAGCAAATATGGTAATGTCAGACAAGTCAGGGTATTTTCCGGTAAAATTAATCTTTTTCCAGATTTGAAATCCATTCGCCTCCCCGGCAATTTTTCAGGTAATTTAATGCATGCACTTGCCCTACATATTCAAGTTCGTCTTTGTATACAGGGTCATGCCAGCCTTCAATTTCGATACTTCCCTTAAATCCCGACATTCTTAGTATGGAAATGATGTTAGTCCAGTCGCTGTCTCCGAATCCCGGTGTACGATGCCATGCAAACGGTTCGCTGCCTGTTATTCCGTTTTCTTTTATTACATCCCATGCAATTGTGGCATCCTTGCCGTGAACTGCAAAAATTTTCTTTGCCCATTTACGCAGCTGCGGGATTGGATCGATAAGCTGAATCATTTGATGGCATGGTTCCCATTGCAAACCAATGTTATCAAAAGGAACTGCATTAAACATCATTTCCCATGCTTTGGGAGAAACGGCTATGTTCCAATCGCCGGTTTTCCAGTTTCCGTCCATTGCGCAGTTCTCAAAAGCTAACCGGATGTTTTTTTTCTGTGCAAGTTCTGCAAGCGGAGTAAAAACCTCTTTAAATTTTGGAATTGATTCTTCGACAGGTTTATCTGTCAGCCGTCCGGCAAAACCGGCTATTATATCAGTATTAAAAAGATGAGCGGCGTTTATCAGTTTTTCCCAGCTTGTTCTTGTGGAAAGACCTTTTTCTGTATCCATTAAAGGATTGCCGTAAACGCCAATGCTGGAAATTCCGCAACTGGTGTTTTTCAAAATATTTTTTACATCGTTTGCCAGCGCTTCCAAATCACAATCTCCGGTAGTTTCCCAAAATGTAATTGAAAATGTTTCAAACCCGCATTGAACGAGTTTTGGCATTACTTTCCTGACATTACCTGCGCTAATCAGCGTGCCAATTTTAATTTCATGCATAATATTACCTCTCTTTATATTTTAGAAATGTTGATTTAATTTATATTACATAAAACAGCTTTTTGCAATAATATATTATTGATTAATCTAACCGAAGGAGAAAATCTGTGCATAGATATATTAACTGTATAGCGCATAACTCAAGCGAAGGTCAGCTTCTGATCGGGGAAAAATTAACAGCTCTGGTTGACTGCGGAATGGCATTTTGTGCGGATATAACCATAAACAATGTGCAGAAAGCGCTGGGCGGCAGATTATTGGATTATATTTTCCTGACACATACCCATTACGATCACATCGGAGCATTGCCGTTCTTTCTGAAAACATGGCCTGAAGCAAAAGTTGTGACATCGGCGGCAGGAGCTGCCGTACTGCTGAAAGATACGCCCCGCAGGGTTATCCGTGAATTGTCGATCAATGCAGCAAAGAAACATGGAGTTAAACATGATTTAGAATATAATGACGATTTATTCCAGGCTAATGTAATTGTAAAAGAAGGTGATTCCATTCCGCTGGGCGAACTGACAATTGAAGTGCTTGAAACGCCTGGACATACAAGGGATTCACTTTGTTATTTCCTTCCCGAACCGGAACTGCTTATTCTTAACGAAACACCCGGCGTTCTGATGCCGGACGGAATGATGTATCCATGTTATCTTTCCAGTTACAACGACACGATACAATCCATTGAAAAATGCCGCAGGGTTCCTTATAAGTTTTTATCTTTGCCGCACCGCGGTATTGCCGGAGAAGAAGACATGGACGGATACTTTGACAAATCAATGGATACCAATGTTTTTTGCCGTGATTTTATTTTAGAAATGAAAAACAGGAATTGCAGCGAAGATGAAATGCTTGAACTGTTTTACCAAAAATTCGGTAATGAAATTTTATTGAAATTCCAGCCGAAAGAAGCTTTTATCGCAAATGCCCGCGCTACCATCGCCTGTACCCTGCGAGAGTAACTTATTTGAGATTTAATCATTTTATTTATGATATTATTAATAAGGAATTAATATGAAAAAGCCAATAAGATTTATTTTTACATTAAATATTTTTATTTATTTAATTATTTTAATTTCTTCATGTCCAAACCAGCATCGTTATTATGTTGCATTGGGCGACTCTGTATCTGCAGGGTATGGTTTAGCTGCACATGAAAAAAGTTATCCTTCAATATTTTTTGAGTTACTTGAAAATGACGGATATGCAGATGATTATTTAAATTTGGGTGTAAATGGTTTTACAACAACGACGCTTTTGGAATATTTGAAAAACCTGGACAACGAAAAATTAAGTATCATTGCAGGCGCGCAGGTTATTACACTGAACATCGGCGGAAATAATATTCTTGTTCCGTTTAGCGGTTATTTTTCTGAATTAGTTTCTGCATCGGGAGCCGATAGTATCAGATCGGGTACCGGCAGCATTATTTCCGGAGCCAGGAATATTATTTCCGGAATAAGATCAGGAGTTGGAAGTACCGGATCTGATCCGAATGAAAACAGGGATGCAGTTTCCGGCGTTATATCCGGAATCGGCAATATTATAACCGGCATTGGCAGTTTGATAGCCGGAACCGGGGAAGTCATTTCAGGTTCTCCCGGTATTCTTAATACATTATCCGGTTCATTTTCGCCGGAACTAAATAACAGACTGGAAAACGGCGTCCGGTCTTTTTCTGAAGAATTTATTGAAATTATCACATGGATTAAAAGAAGAGCTCCCCGGGCAGTTATAATTGTTAATACCATTTACAATCCCATTCCGCAGGATATCCTCAGATCGTCAATGGAATTTTCTCTTGCCGCAAACGTATTGATAGAATCCATGAACAATATAATCATTCAGGGAAGCAAATCAATAGGATATCTTGTAACCGATACATATACGCATTTTTCAAATCAATTAAATATGATGGGTTTTAATATGAATCCATTTGCCGGAGATATGTCTTTTGATATTGTTCATCCAAACGCCGAAGGACACAAACTGATTGCACAATTAAATTATGAAACCTTTCTGCAGAGGTAAAATAATTGATAATATATCAGGAGAAGGAAATGGTTAAAATAAACTAACCTTTAAATACATCATCATTTTCTATTTTATCCATATGATCATTTATTACTTTTATTACCGCTTTTTCCATATCTTCCAATACCGATTTTTGAATTTTTCTTAATGACACAGCCGGAACTTTACGCATGGAGAATAATTCCGGCGGATCAAGTTCCAGCGCCAAAGCAATACGTTCCAGCATAATTAGAGAGGGCGTTTTGCGTTCCAGTTCAATCATTGCAATATAATGTGTTGATGTATTTATCCGTTCTGCCAGAGCAGCCTGTGAAATGCCAAGAATACGCCTTTGTTCTTTCATATTAAAAGCCAGCAGCTTTTTTAAACTTGTCATTACTACCCCTGTAGTGAATTATTTTTATTGTAATTGTCTATTGGGTATGTACAATTTACTGCTGGTAAAGTATAATTTTATTTATTTCCCCACAGGAAATACTATAAATTAGTTTAAATTGCTTTCCAAAGGAGTTTTTATGAGTAATTTTTTAAAAAAATCGGGAATTATAATCATTGCAGTGATTATAGGGTTATTTTTTACCGCTTGTCCTGAACCTGATATTTATGTCATTTTACAGGATGTAACCAGTAATCATGATAACGGAACGCAGACAAGTACTTCGCTGCTAACATTAACTTTTAGTCAAACTATTTCTGGTTTAAACGCAGCAGACATTACTCTTAGCGGTGTACCTGGTGTAATTAAAGGAGTTATAAGCGGTTCAGGACCTGCATATACATTAGGAATCAGCGGAAATTTCGACCAAGGAACATTAAATGTAAATGTTCAAAAATCCGGTTATGTAATTACCCCAAATAAATACGTTACTATAATCAATTATAATTATGTATGTGAATGCTGCGCGAATTGCGATGAATGCGGCGGTTTTTGTTGTGCAGATTGCCAATATGGATTTAATGGAAATATAAATATATCAGGAACTGCACAATTAGGATATACATTAAATGCTCCCTTGTTGGCAGGAGAAATAGACTCAGAGGAAATTTCA
>Ga0123356_10004862_pt1 | contig 13809 bp, 13 predicted proteins | sample TergutEmb28metaG_2_FD_92546 | JGI IMG/M metagenome (GOLD analysis project Ga0123356, IMG submission 92546) | Embiratermes neotenicus P3 segment gut microbial communities from Petit-Saut dam, French Guiana - Emb289 P3 | ecosystem: Host-associated > Arthropoda: Insects > Digestive system > Gut ...
CACCTGCGGCACAGACTCTTATTACATCTACAAGTGGAGCGGCTCTGCCTGGGATAGTACAGGAGACGCGGGATGCTATCAGAGTGTGTCCTATGCTCCTGATGGCAGCGGAGACATCGTGGGCATCGGAAGCGGTGGCCTAGTGTATACGGCAACCGGTTTCGGCACTAGTGGGGCTACGCAAAATGGAACAGATACCGCGCTATCCGTTTCGTTCGTCTCTTCTGCGGCCGGCAGCGGCAACGATGAAATGGAGTTTTATGTAGTGACCAGCGCGAATAAGGTAGTTCAAGTCGTAGGATCGACATGGACAGAAGTATCTGGGGGCGCTACAGCGTCTCAGGTATCTGTTGATGCTGTGGACAACATCTACGTGATAGGAGCTGGATCTGCCGGGACTTCCGTCTACTACAACCCTAGCGGGAGTTGGGTGGCTTATGCCGGATCTGGCTATACCTTTCTTGCGAATGGTGGCCCGAAAAACATATGGACTATTGGGCCGAGCTCAGGTGGCTACAACGTTTATCGCATGTCGCCAGCAGCTATAGTCCATACGAGATATTTTTCCGGTATATCTCCATGCGCCCCGAGTTGCCCTGCGAATGCTCCAAACGGTGACCCAATCGTCCACAATGCTTACGTCCGAGCTGGATGGGGATCAGCGAATGGGAAAGCTAATACATATGGCCCATTCTTTCCCAACACTGCATTGCCATCTAGTTTTTCGTCGGCCGCTACGCTAGATGATCTTTTCGATTGCTTCGATCAGGAAGCTAACTGCGTTCCATTTGTTGACGAATATACTACCTGTTCAGAAGATGGCTTGCTCAACAATGAAAACAGCGCCACCGGGGGATCAATAAACCTCCCAGAGCTAGCCTACACCGAGGCTTTGGTTACCAGCGTTAGCGGCAGAAGCATATTGGGCCAATATGTTTACTATCTGTCGAACTGGTGTACGGTTCCCAATCCAGACGCGAATGTTGGTGGAGAGGATCCTCCGAACGAGCCTAACAGCCTACTTTACTGGGGCGGTGGAAAGGACCAAGAGTTTGAGTTATCTGATCTATGTGTCAGCACTTCGCCAAGTGGAGGCCAGCCTTTTATGTGCTTGTCCGCAATAGAAGGAACATGGCAATGGACAGACGTAGTTCACTCATATACGTCGCCTGGGACTCCGTGGTCGGGCTGTACCTATAACCCATAAAGGGGAGGTCTTTCAATGAAACGCTTGGTACTGTTGCTGTTGTTCTTGACCATGCTGTGTGGATGCAAGGTTGACATTGCTTATCCGAATAGGACGATTCGGAAAGGCGAGGTCATCCAAGACTCAGACATCATAGGAACGCCACAATTCATATGGGCCGTTCGTGACAACCAAGCGTCTCGTACACAAGTCGTCGGGCACAAAGCGTTGCACGACCTTCCACAGGCTATACCCATTAGGAAGAGGGACGTAAATTAAAAAAAGGAGGAAGAGGACTGCCAGAGCTGGAGTAATTGGACTAGGGGAGCTGTTACTAGCTCCCCTTAATTATTGGCCTGGGTTAGCCGGTCCCATGCAGAAGTGCCAGAATAACACGGCCAAGATAGTGATCCTGGCCCTGCTCCCTCCAGCCGACCATGTTGATAGTCTCAGGCAGGTCGATCGTGGCGTTCAGTAATGCCATGGTGTGCTCGACATTCTGCTCCCAGCCATACCCGCTAATGAGGCCACGGGCCTTTGTAGTGAGGGTCGATGGGAACCCGCCCTCTGCACTGCGTGTCAGGCCAGCCGGCCGCGGACTCCGTTGAACGTTGAACCGATGAGCGGCACAGACCGATATCAGCCTCTTCCCTGGACTGTTCCCGCAAGCCTGGAACCATCGGTGAAAAAAATGCGACCGTGCCAGACCGAACTGGCCTGCCATGGTCGCCGCATGACTTCCCCTATTAACAAGAGCGACATTTCGGGAGCACCTCGCTCAGATTCTTTTCGAAAATTTTGGGTGAGTAGCCTTTTCCAAAGGGAACCAGCGGCTCAACCACTGGTAGGGATAGGGATGACACTTTCCATCACGATCTTGCCGGCAGCATTGCGGACCGCGATCGAGATGCTTTCCTGGTGCACGTCCATAGCCATATTTGGTGGTGCTCTCACGCCCGTTTTGTCAGATTATGACCTTCACCACCCGCCATCGGAAGTAGCCATTCTGTGGCCCGTGAGGCCCCGTGGCCAAGACAGGTGTCGCGCTGGAGCAGTGAGAGAATTGGATGCCCTAGCGCCCCTACTAGTCGTATCGAAGGGACACAAGCGGATCGAGGGCGGCTGCGCGGCGGGCGGGTAACCAGGCCGCAAGCAGTACAACGAGAAGCACCGATGCAGCGCTCGCCGCAAGAGTTACCACGTCCTTTGCGGTCACGCCGTAGAGTGCGTTTGCTATCACTCGCGCGGTGACGATGCTCAGGGGCAATCCGATCGCGACCCCGGCGAAGGCCAGCACCACTCCCTCCTTCAGCGAACTGACGAGTATGCTCCTCGGCGGCGCACCCAAGGCCAGGCGTACGCCGATCTCGTGTTCGCGGCGGCTGACACGGTAGGCCATGGTACCGTACAGACCGACGCACGCGAGAAGCAGGGCCGCTAAACCGAAGGAGCTAGCCAGGAGCGCAAACATGTGTTCCTCGACCAGGTCCTCGGCGATTTGCTGGCTCTCAGTTTTTATGTCAGCAAGTGGCAGACTGGGATCGATGGAAGCAACTACTCGGCGAGCCTCGGACGATAGCGACGTAGAGTTTTCAGCCGTTCGCATCTCAAAATACATGCTGCCGACGCCTTCAGTTATCTGCGCCGCGGGGTAGTAAACCGTCGGCGGAAACTCCCCTCGGACCTGGTCATATTTTGCGTTTGCCACCACGCCGACGATTTGGGCGGAATTTTGCGCATCGAATTTGTCAGAAGTTCTGCTTACCCGATGTCCAAGCGGATCAGCCTCGCCGAAGAATTTCTTTGCGAAGGCGGCGTTCACGACGGCTACCTGGGGCGATCCCGCAACATCCTGCGCTTCGACGCCCCTGCCTAACACGGTAGGTATTCCCAGGGTTTCAAAGAATTTTGTTCCGACAGCGTTCCATAGTGCCCCGTTGTTCTCCATCCGTTCCGGTCCCAGATCAACGGCAAAACTGCTGTCGTTCTCCCAGCCATTGAGAAGGGCTAACCCGGAATAGGACGCTGCTTGTACGCCGGGCAGCGCCCGCAGGCGGTCAAGCACACTATCATAAAGGGGCTGCAGTTGCGGACCGGAATAACCAGTCTGCGTTCCGTCGAGCTTGAACACGAGGAGATTCTGCTGGTGAAAACCAAGATTTGCATGCTGCAGGTTATAGAGGGTTCGGACCATCAGTCCCGCAGCCACGAGGAGGATCATCGAAATCGCAATTTGTCCGACGACCAGTGCCTTCCCGGTGACGAATCGCGTCGTCCCGAACGCCTGACCTGGCTTTGCCTTGAGCGTTGGCACCAGATCCACTCGTGCTGTCGCGGTCGCAGGCATGAGGCCGAACACAGCGGTTGTGATCAAAACGACCACGGCGGTAAAAGCTAAGACGAATCCGTTGATGTGAACCAGACCGAGCAGCGAGGCGTCACCCGTAAGTAGGCGGGCCAGAATCCGCGCACCCCATACCGCAATTGCTGCACCCAGCACTCCAGCCAGAAGCGCCAGCAGAAAGTTTTCGGTCAGCAATTGAGAAATGAGTCGACCTCGCGCAGAACCCAGACTGAGCCGAACTGCGACTTCCTTGGCCCGTGCATTAGCTCTGGCCAGGAGCAGCGTTGCAATATTGGCGCACGCAATCAGCAGGACCAGCAGAACGCCGAACCACAGGATATGCAGCGGCTCGGAATACTGATCGCGCAGCGACTCGAGGCCCTTCCCGGCCGGGACCAGCGCAAGATGCACTCCGTCCTCAGGCTTGGGTTTTCTTGATAGAGTCGCTGCGGCCGCCTGTTGGAAGGTCAACTCCAATTGCGCCTGCGCTTGAGCCTGCGACACGCCGGGTTTGAGCCGACCCATGATCATCAGCCACCACCAGTTGCCATCATCAAACATTGATGTGCCCGGAGCCTTTACTCCCCAAGGCTGGAAGCCCAGGTACTTACTCAGCGGAACCCAGATATCAACGGACCTTCCTGGCTGGACACCAAAAAACTCAGGCGGCGCCACGCCGATTACGGTCGTCGGCTGACCGCCGACTGTAATCGCTTTGCCGACAATCGACCTGTCCCGGCCGAATCTGCGATTCCAGTATCCGTAGCTGACTACCGCTACGTGAGGCGCTCCGGCTCGCTCGTCGGCATCGCTGATCGCGTGCCCCAGGATCGGTTGTACACCCAATGCAGAGAAAAAATTGCCGCTGACCATTTCGCCGTCAGCCATACTCGCGTCCTTGTCGGCGACAACGCTCACCGTTTCCTTAGTGAATCCCATCGGGACAAACGCGAACGTCGTGACAAGCGCACCGTCACTCTTCTTAAACTGCTGGAACAGCTGGTAGGAAAATGTTGGTTCCCGGCCGGCCCCACCATAGCCGCTGTGCTCGGGATTGGGTCGGTGGTGATAGCGACAGTCGAGCTGCACGAGCCGTTCGGGGTGCTCGATTGGCAGCGTGCGTAGCATTATCGCGTCAATGAGCGCGAATATCGCCGTATTCGCACCGATGCCCAGGGCTAGAGACAGAATGGCCACCGTCGTAAAGCCGGGGTTCTTCACCAGTCGCCGCAGGGCATAGCGCAGGTCATGGATGACTACCTCCACATGTCTCCCCCTCCCGACATCGCGGCATTCTTCCTTCACTCGATCGACACTGCCGAACTCCAGTTGTGCCCGACGGCGCGCTTCTTCCGGTTTCATGCCAGCCGCAATGTAATCTGCAATTTGCTGGTCCACATGGAAGCGCAGCTCAGCATCGAGATGTTTCTCGGTGAGTCTCCTGCGGAAGAAGCGTTGGTACCAGCGCATGACGTGCCTCCTTACTCCGCCGTCCGAAGGATCAGTGACACTGCGTTAATCAGCTGTTCCCACTTCTTAACCTCAGCCTCAAACTGTTTCCGCCCTTTGGGAGTGAGAGCATAGAACTTCGCTTCGCGGCCTGTCTCGGTGGCCTTCCAATCTGCTTTCAGCCAGCCGCGATCTTCGAGGCGATGCAGGGCGGGATAAAGCGAGCCTTGCTGGAGGAGAAAAAAGTCGCGGGAGATTTGCTGAATCCTTTGTGCAATCGCGTAGCCGTGAATCGGCCCTAGCGCCACCACCTTCAGGATCAGCATGTCGAGGGTTCCCTTGAGGAACTCGGATTTCTGTTCCGTCATACTATACCTAGAGGTCCTACCTATACGCCTCGGGTGGCGGAACGTCAAGGTTGCCCCCGGAAAATGACCACATCTTCCAGCCGCGTCATGAATGATCCGGACTAAATGTTAAATGTATCGATCGCGCGCTTGGGCGGACTCCACGCGCTCCTTTTCGAAAGGGCGGGCCCGCCTTCTGATCGGCCAGTCTCTCGTGGGGGAGATTTCGCCGCCGGGCGCCGGTTCGCTTTGGAAATCGAGTGCTCCGATAAAGCGAGTAAAATGGTCAACGATAGTTCCCACGGGGTGGGAGGCCATGAGTTTCCGAGACGCCTTCCCGGTTCGACGGTCGCAAGCCTGTCCCGCCTTGCTTCTTTTTCTTTTGTACGCCCTGGGCCTCAGTGTGCCTGCAGAAGCGCGAGGTGGAGGGCACGGCGGTTCCGGCGGCGGGCACTCTGGCGGCGGACATTCTGGCGGGCACACTCATTCGTCGGGCGGAGGACGTGGGGCCGGGCACTTCCACTGGATGAAATTCGGGTTGGGCAAGCATCCAGCACGAGCGTCAGATACTGCGGCGGAGGACCCAAACCGCTGGTCGTCTTCGTTGTGGAGTTTCCACACACCGGGATATGCAGCATCCTCGCATCGCTTGCCATCGACGATGCTGTGGACGCCCCGAGGGATTGAGCCCGACTCCGGGCAAGGATTGCCCTTTAACGCCTCTCGTGTGCTCTCCCGGCACGGCAGGTGTTTCCGGCACTATCCCCTTGCAGGCCCCTCGGGATGCTTCTTCCATGACGTGGCCCAGGTTTGCTACTTCGAACCATTCCTGTCGCTGATTTACTTCGGCGATTTTGGATACCGCGACGACTTCGGTTTCGGAGCTGATTCGGAGAGTGACTCGACTGCGATGGAAGCGCCGGAGATGGCAGAGACCGCGCCGCCTGCTTCCTTGTCCGATGAGACTCCCTTGCGGGGCAATGTCACCGAGGGAGATTCTGCGCCCAGCCTGCAGGCGCAAATGGGAACGACTCAGGACTGGGATCTGAGCACGGACGTATATGTGCTGGTGTTACGGAATGGCACCACGCACGTGGTGACAAACTACTGGGTTGCCGATGGATATCTGGAATACGTCAGCCCCGATGGAGTTCGGAGCCACATTCCACTCCCTGCGCTCGACCTCGAGGGTACTGTGGAGCGGAATGAGGGCCGGGGAGTTCCATTTGTGTTGCGGGCGGCGCCCGGAGGGTAGCGTTCGCCGCCTGGCGTCTCAGCGACCGGAGGGCACATCAATCGCCGAGAGCACGATTTTGGGGTGGAATAACGTGCCGGCGACGCGGGTGGCAATGGCGATGAGGTCGCGCTGACCGGTGAAGACTTTGACTTGGCGGGTGCGGGAGAGTTCGGGGAGATTGACCGCGCGGCCGGTGCGGATGCGGGCGGCGGTGGGTTCGTCGGTGGTGACGCAGGGGAAATTGGGCAGGAGTTTGCGGGGATGGATGAAGCAGGTGTCGAGTTCGGGCGCATGCCGCATCTCGCACTTCCCTGCTGCTGCGGCTAGTTCTTCTAAGGTGTGGGCGTCGGCCAGGGTGAATTCGGCGACGGCGGTGCGGCGGAGGGATTCGAGATGGGCTCCGCAGGCGAGGAGTTGGCCCATGTCGTGGGCGACCGAGCGCATATAGGTACCGCTGGCCACGCGGGCGTGGAAGGTGGCACGATCGGCTTCGCAGGAGAGGATCTGGAATTCCTTGATTTCGACTTGCACGGGCTGAAGGACGACTTCTTGTTGTTGGCGGGCCAGTTTGTAGGCGCGGACGCCTTTGATTTTCTTGGCGGAGAACGGGGGCGGGGTTTGGGTGATGACTCCGCGGAATTTGGCGGCAACGGATTCCAGTTGCTCTCTTTGTAGCGCCACCGGTTTCAGCGAACTCGTGGGGTCGCCGTCGGCGTCGAATGTGTCGGTAGAGAATCCAAAGCGGATGGCGCCTTCGTAAACCTTTTCAGAACTGACATAGAACTGGGCAAGGCGCGTGAAATTGCCGGTGACGAGCGGGAGGACACCGGTGGCCATGGGGTCGAGGGTGCCGAGGTGTCCGACGGAGCGCTCGTCGAGGATGCGGCGGACGCGGTTCACGACGTCGTGCGAGGTCAGGCCGGCGGGCTTGTCGATAATGAGGGCACCATTCATGCTGTCGGATTTGATAGATTTGGGTGAGCGATCTGTCCGGCGGGTTGCGGGCCGGTTGAGAAACCTGCGAGATCCTTCGCTCCGCCGGAACCGCGGCGGTGCTCGGGATGACGCCACAGACTAACTTACCAAATTCTCCATGCTGCCGATTAAAGACGACCAGCCGCGCTACAGTACGCCAGTTGTGACTTGGTTTTTGATTGCCATCAATCTTCTGGTGTTTCTCTTTGAACTCCAGCTGGCACCGCGCGCGCTGATGAGGTTGTTCGACGAGTTTGCGCTGGTCCCAACCAATGTGCCGATTCTGCTGGCGAACGGCGACTGGTTGCAGGCTGTGGTGCCGTTTTTCTCTTCCATGTTCCTGCACCAGGGATGGATGCACGTGCTGGGCAACATGTGGTTCCTCTACATTTTTGGCGATAACGTGGAGGATTATCTGGGACACTTCACCTACCTCGCGTTTTATCTGCTGTCAGGACTGTGTGCGGCTTTGACGCAAATTCTCGTGACTCCAAATTCGCACGTGGGGATGGTGGGAGCGAGCGGTGCGATTGCCGGAGTACTGGGGGCGTATTTCGTGCTGTATCCGAGGGCGCGGGTGCTCACCTGGTTTTTCATATTTGTCCTCTACCTGCCGGCTTGGATCGTGCTCGGCGAATGGGCTGTACTGCAATTTCTCCAGGGAGAACAAATGCTGGAGCTGATGTCGATGTCTCGGCGTGAAGTGGGGGGCGTGGCGTTCTGGGCGCATGTGGGGGGATTCGTGGCGGGGATGGTGATGGGTAAGGTTTTTCCGGAAAGAGCGCACAGATATCCGTATGCCTATCGCTAACGGCGGAAAGTCTCAAGATCGCCAGGCTTGATTTGTTCTTCCACGATGCCGATATGCCCGGCCATATCCGACTCCGGGATTTGGACCGGTTTATCGAAACAACGGCCGGCCTCAGACGGCGGGAATCAAACGCGCACGACCAGGTTTTGCCGTTTCTGTTCGGAAGGTGTAACAAAGCGTCTCATCGATACCAGTCAGGTGTCACCGCCGAGCAACCTCACCGGGTCTACCCAACGAATTGCACGCGATTGATTTATAACTTTTACTCCGTGAACATGTTCGGTTTCCGTAACGCATCCGCTTGGGGTGTAAGACTTTTCTAGATCGTGTTAGATTGCAGCTCTCCCCCAACGACGAGGGCATAGCAACGAACCCAGGCTCGAAGCCCTCGTACAAATTGAGACCCCCGGTAAATTCAAGCCACGATCCAAGCATGAGTTGTGGTCCAAAGCAGAAGTGAACTCACGTCGATCCCCCAACCCAGGGTGGACATTCTCAGAGGCGGGTTGGGTCGACCTCGTTTGCTCAATCGAATGTCTCTCAACTTCTACATCGCGAACGACATAGAAGGAACTCGAGACGCAGAAAAATATAGAGGAGGAAACACCATGAAAAGATTAACGCTCAGCTTCGGCCTGGCAGCTCTCGTCTGGCTGCCCATGTCGGCCACGGCCCAGCTCACCTATTCGTTCCAGACAGTAAACTTTCCAACCGACGGCTTTACCCAGTTGCTGGGCATTAACGACTCCGGTGAGATCGCCGGCTACCACGGAAGTGGTCTCGCGGGACATCCTAATCGCGGCTTCCGGCTCGATCTGCCAAGCACCTTCACACCCGAGAACTTCCCGGGGGCGGTTCAGACCCAAGTCATCGGCATCAACAACGTTTTCAACACCGCCGGATTTTACATCGACCGCATGGGAGCCAACCACGGTTTCCTGAAGGTGGGCAGCCATTTCCATTCGGTTGACTTTCCGGACACAACCTCTGTGCCAAAGGTCAATCAACTGCTCGGCTTGAACGCGGAACAGTCAGCTGGATTCTACAACGACTCTGCCAGCAACTCGCACGGTTATATCCGCGCTAGCGGCAGTGGCGTGTTTTCGGTGTTGACCATTCCGGATGCAACCAGCTCCACGGCCACAGGCGTAAACGAGGCGGGACAGGTTTCTGGATTTTACACTGACAAGGCGGGGGTTATGCACGGTTTCTTGCTCAACCAGGGGCAGTTCAAGAGACTCAACTTTCCAGGGGCGACGGCCACGCAGGCCTTCGGTCTGAATAACCAGGGACAGGTGGTCGGCTCGTACACCGATTCTGCAGGTATGATCCATGGATTTATTTGGACCAAGGGGAGGGGGTTTGAAGGGCCGGTTGATGATCCGAGCGGAGTCGGCGCAACCATGATCAACGGCATTAACGACGGGGGCGTGATCGTTGGCTTCTACGGAGTGTGCGTGACGGCACCGGTAGGAGCCACGACCTGTAACGGATTCGTAGGCACTCCATAACCGTTACAGCGGCAGACGGTGTGGGAGTTCGTCCCACCGCAACTTCGTCTGCTCAATCTGCCCACGCCTTGTAAAACGGCAGCATGGTCGACAATAAAAAGGGGCGAGGAGCCAAGCTCTCCCCGCCCCTCTTTTAAGCGCTTTTCGGCCCAAACAACTCCAGACTCCGCTTGACATCCAGATTGGAGCGTCTTTCGGGGCTTCGAGTGTTGTTGGCCCCAGACAGCGAAAGTGATCTCGCGATCTTCATAGCGACGACTGAACCACCAGCATCCAGCGGTCAGAAATTCAATCTGGGCCTGAATCAGGTTTGTATATCGGCATCCGTTATATCGGACACTAGTTTTTCTGTTTAAGATACCGATTCAAATTCCAACTCAACCTCTCTACTTTTTGGGCCGGGACTCTGGGGGAACCAGGCCTGCCACGCGGTAGTAGACGACTAGCTGGCCGTAGTGTTCGCCGCAGTGTTCGATGAAGCCATAGGCGTAGTCGATGACGCGGTACTGCTGGTTGGAGAACGAGTCGACGATGAGGTCGTTCAGCCCACTGTCGCCTTTGGCTTTGATCGCAGCGGCTCCGTCGGCGAAGGATTTTTTCACGAAGGCGACGACTTCGGCTTTGGTCTTGTATTTGTCGCGGCTGGGATTCTCGTCGGGCTTGGCGTTCGAGCCTGTGACCAGGTTCGTGAAGTAGTAGTTGGCGCCGGCGGCGTGCAGGAGTTGTTCGGCGAAGCTGCGCTGCGCGGGCGTTGTTTTGAAGTCGTACTTGTCTTCGGGGAAATCTTCGGCCATGGCGATGAGCTTGCGGCCGATGTCGTTCCAGGAATCCAGGAGCACTTTGCTGGGTGGGTCTGGGGGTTTCGGGGCTTCGTTTTTCTTCGCTTCTTGTGCTGGAACAGTGATGGTTGCGGCTAACAGGGCTACGGCGAGAAACGGGAGTTTGGACACGGATTTTTCTCCTGGGATCAGTGGTGTCGACATTGTAATCGGACGGGTGGCGGGGGAAAAGGAAAGCGGTAACGACGCGAGCCAAGCGCGCGGTCTATTGGACGCCGAGAACGAACCGCGGAAAATACTCACTGCCAGGAATGGTGCGATCCGAGCCAGTCGCCTGGTTCGCACCATCTGGTAGTGCAGGGCAAATTGGCGAATCGTATGCGTCTGTGGGTCACCATTTCTAGGAGTGTCGCTCGCCTAAACTATGTTGTCCAGAGGTCATTGGCTTTTCAACTTTGGTGTAACGACTGATACGAGATGCCTATCAGACATGAGAGCTGCTGGCGTGATTTTGTGAAGAGATTTGTCTCTCCGAATGTGCCTGGGGCTACCTCAACATCCCGAAGTTGCTGGATCAAAGCTAGAGAGTACCGATTGTGGGAAGGATTTCTAACGTTTCGACCGTGGCGTTGGGCGCCAGAAGAATGGCTTCGAGGAGTGCTTTTGCGACCGTTTCGGGCCGCAGCATCTTTTTGCGGGGGGCCTGGGGCCAGAGAGAGTTCCAGATGTCAGTGTTGGTGGCGCCGGGGAAGAGGCCAATAACGCGGATGCCCTTGGGGCGGAGTTCTTCGCGGAGGGTGTTTGTGAGTCCCAGGGCGGCGTGTTTTGAGGTACTGTAGTCTGCGCTGCCGGCGAAGACCCGAGTGGCCGCGATGGAGAGATTGTTCACGATCGTGCCGCCGCGTTTCATGATGGCGAGCGCACCCTGCGTGACGAGAAATGTGCCGTCCAGGTTTGTGGCCAGGACATCTTTCCAGATTGGGTAGGGGAGTTGATCGACTGGGAGATTGGAGTGGGCGATGCCGGCGTTGTTGATGAGAATGTCGAGGCTATGGAATTCGTGCCGGACGGCGCGAAAAAGCGCGTCGACGGAGTAAGGATCACGGACGTCGCAGGGGTGAACGAGCGTGCGAATTTTTCGGCGGCGCAGTTCCCTGCTGAGTTTCTTCAGAGCGCCTTCGTCTCGAGCGGTCAGGATCAGGTTGCAGGCTTCGGCGGCCAGGGATTCGGCGATTGCTTTCCCGATGCCGCGGGTGGCGCCGGTGATCAGGGCGGTGTGGGAGCGGAGACGGGCGGAGTTTGTTCTCACTGTGACCCCAGGTATCTTAACGCATGGGTCGGGCTCGGTTCGGGAGGCGCCGAAGCATTCTGAGCGCTCACGACGTCAAAATCCCATGCGGTCCAGCCAAGAACGGCGGCCGGACGGATTCGGGTAGGCGGCATCGGCCTTCAAGTAGAGCTTGAAGAGACATTCAAAAACCGGGAAGGTTTGCGGACGGGACAGCTGCGCGGACAAGCCCGCGCGGCAGTCGAACGCGGGCGCTGCGCTATACGCCGTTTGGGCGCTGGCGGATCAGGGAAAGGAATTCGCTGCGCGTTTCTTCTTCGTGGCGAAAGCAGCCCAGCATGGAACTCGTGACCGCGGCTGAGTGCTGTTTTTCTACACCGCGCATCATCATGCACAGGTGGCGGGCTTCGATGACTACGCCGACACCTTGCGGTTCGATGACTTTCTGGATGGTTTCGGCGATCTGTGTAGTGAGGCGTTCTTGAATTTGCAGGCGGCGCGAAAACAGCTCGATCAGGCGCGGAATTTTGCTGAGGCCGATCACGCGGCCCTTCGGAATGTAGGCGACGTGGACTTTGCCGAAAAACGGGAGCAGGTGATGTTCGCACAGGCTGAACATCTCGACATCCTTGACGATGACCATTTCGTCGTAGGTGACGGTGAACAGAGCGCCTTTCAGCAGGGACTCGGGATCTTCGTGGTATCCCTTGGTGAGGAACTGCATCGCTTTGTGCACGCGCTCGGGTGTGGAGAGCAGGCCTTCGCGCGCGGGGTCTTCTCCAAGGCGGATGAGCGTTTCGCGGATTAATTCCTCATAACTGGCACTTGTGAGAGTTACCGGTTCGGTGGCTGGCTTCATAGTTTTTAAAAGCGCGTTTTTCTTACTCCTCTTCGAGGGCGGTCACCAAACTCCTCGCGTTCCCACCGCTTGCGGTTCCCGGCTGTGTTCTGCCTCCGTCCGCGGTTTTGCGGAAGTTTAGTCCTTCCGGCGCAAAGTTTCCGCATCCAATAACTTACAAACGCGTTCTACCACCACCGGCGAACTCGAAGGAATTCATCATTGTTTCTTCTAATCTCACCTTTTCCAGATGCGCATGGGGGAAGGCACGCTGCAATATTTCGAATATCTGAATACATAGATTCTCGGTGGTAGGAACGGTTACAGCAAATTCCTCGAGAGTATTGAGATTTTCGACGTGGTAGCGCGAGAGCACTTCCCTTTCGACGCAGGCATCGAGATCCACCAGATTGCAGACCATTCCGGTGTTCGGGTCGACCTGGCCGCTGACGGTGACTTCGAGGGCGTAGTTGTGTCCGTGACCGTGAGGGTTATTGCATTTGCCGTAGGTGGCAAGGTTTTCTTCGGCGGACATCTGCGCACTGTTCAGACGATGCGAGGCGGAGAAGAGGTAGCGGCGGGTGAGGTGAGCTTTCATGTCCTGGCTCTGCTGCTCCTGATTAATTTTCTCCGTAGAAATCCACGAAGAGGTCTGGAGTTTCGTAGACACGGACGCGGTGCAGGGTGGCTTTTTGGAGCTTTGGTTTCAGGCGTTCCCAGACTGCAATCGCGACGTTTTCCGTGGTCGGAATCTTGCTGAGGAATTCCGGGACTTCTTTGTTCAGGAAGCGGTGGTCCATGGCATCGAGGACTTCGCGGTGCATGATTTCCTTGAGTTGCTTGAGGTCGACGACGAATCCGGAACGAGGGTCGACCTCGCCTTTCACCGTGACTTCTAGCGTGTAGTTGTGGCCGTGTCCGTTGGGGTTGTTGCATTTGCCGAAGAGGCGGAGGTTTTCTTCGGGGGTGAGGTCGGGGTTGTGGTAGTAGTGCGAGGCGGAGAATTCGGCTTTGCGGGTAAGGTAAATCATGATCTTTGCGCGG
>Ga0123356_10004863_pt1 | contig 13809 bp, 12 predicted proteins | sample TergutEmb28metaG_2_FD_92546 | JGI IMG/M metagenome (GOLD analysis project Ga0123356, IMG submission 92546) | Embiratermes neotenicus P3 segment gut microbial communities from Petit-Saut dam, French Guiana - Emb289 P3 | ecosystem: Host-associated > Arthropoda: Insects > Digestive system > Gut ...
GCCTGCATGTATCGTGCACGCGGTAAACTTTGATGAAGAGACGAACAAGCCCATCATCTGCCGCCATTGCGGAATGTGCGCAAAGTTCTGCCCGCACAATTGCCTTCAGATGGTTGACGCAAAAGAGGAGCCGGTCCATGCTTAACGAAAAATATATCAAAGTTCTCTATATAGATCTTGAAACGGAAAAAATCAGCGTTGAACAGCGGGAGGATCTGATGCCCTACCTTGGCGGTGCCGGCATCGCAAGCAAGCTGTTGCAGGAAAATATCAAACCGGATCTTGAGCCGACAGCGCCAGAGCAGCCGATTGTGTTTGCAATAGGCGCAGGCACGTTTATTTTTCCGGTGCTTACAAAAGCAGTCGCAATGTTTGTATCGCCGCTAACCGGCGAGTTAGGTGAAAGTTATGCCGGAGGGCGGATGGCAATGTCCATGCTGATGGCAGGATATGACGCGCTGGTAATAACGGGAAAAGCAAAAAAACATTCTTACATTGCCATTTCAACGCACAGTGTAAATGTCCGTGACGCCAGGGCGATGTGGGGGCTGCCGGTTGACGAAGCCGGGCGGAATATCCGCGACCGTGAACATGACGGCGGTGTCTCGCTCGGTAAAAGATCGATTATACGCATCGGGCCTGCCGGAGAAAACGGCGTTGCTTTTGCAAGCGTGTGCGTTGACACATACCGCCACTTTGGGCGGCTGGGGCTTGGCGCCTGCATGGGCAGCAAAAACCTGAAAGCAATTTCGATTCACGGCAACCGTTCTATCCCGATTCTTAACCAGAAAGAATATCTTTCCGTTTATCAGGATATTTACAAAAAATGTACCGATACCGACAATATGGCAAAATACCACGACGCAGGCACGCCTATCAATATATTGCCGTTGAATAAATCAAACGGGCTGCCGTCATTAAACATGCGTACAGGCACATTTGAGTATGCGGATGATGTCAGCGGCGAAGCGTTTGCCCATAAAAACCTGGTACGTAAAATGGCATGCACGGGCTGCCCTGTCGGCTGCATTCACATCGGCATGTACCGCCGTGAATTTGATAAAGGGCATGAATACGAAGCGATCAGCGTCTCGTATGATTACGAGCTTATTTATGCGCTTGGCACGTTCCTCGGCGTAAAAACCACCGATGAAATTCTTGCCATCATCGAAGAAGTCGAAGAATACGGGCTGGACGCAATGAGCACAGGCGTGTGCCTTGGCTGGGCGACAGAAGCCCTGGAGCGCGGTTATATCACCATAGACGATACCATGGTTGATTTAAAGTTCGGCGATTCTGCAGCTTACATCAAGGCAATTGATCACCTTGCCGCCGGAGCGAATAAATTCTACCGTATCCTCGGCAAAGGCAGCCGTTATGCGTCAACAAAGTACGGCGGCGAAGATTTTGCAATGCAGGTAGCCGGCAATGAGATGGCAGGCTATCATACTGGCTACGGTTCGCTTGTTGGGGCTGCGGTAGGCGCGAGGCATTCCCACCTTTGCAACGGCGGTTACAGCGTGGATCAAAGCATGAAGGAATTCGACGAAGATGCAATTATCGAAAAAATATTTACAGAAGAATATGAACGCTGCATGACTAATTCTCTTATAATGTGCCTTTTTGCCCGCAAGATATATGACAGGCAGACAATCCTTAATGCGCTTAATTCCATCGGCTGGTCTCTCACCAACGATGATCTTACAGCTATTGGCAAGCGTATTTACCAGACAAAGCTGCAAATAAAGAGTGCGCTGGGCTTTCAGCAAAAAGGCGTAAAACTGCCCAAACGTTTTTTTGAAACACCGAGTATGCACGGCAAACTTGACGAAGAAACCGCATACAGAATGATAAAAAAGTATACGGAGAAAACAGACGCATTATTGCGGGAAAATATCTCTCAAAATTTGTAAGATTATACATTTATTTCCTGCTTGTTATTAGTATATTATATAATATGTTTGCGGAGTTAAAATGACGCTAACGAGTGTCTGTCCATAAAGCCGGTTGCTTTAGACGATGCTACATTATAAGTATGGGGGTCGGTATGTCAGTAGTATTTTGCAGGGTGTTTCAATCTATTTTTAATTTGGGAGCCAGGGTTCTTCCCTGGAGGAAGGCAATTCCGGTTGAAGGGCCGGGCAGTATCAGAGAGATCCCCGAATTGCTGCGCAGGCAAAATGTACGCAGGCCTATATTGGTAACAGACGAAGGTCTTATTAGAGCAGGCGTTGCGCAGCGCGTTATTGACGTGCTTGCAAAAGCGTATTTTTCCTATGTAGTGTTTACCGATGTTGAACCGAATCCTTCGGTAAATACGGTGAATAAGATTCAGAAACTGTATCTGGAACAGGACTGCGACGGCTTTATTGCCCTGGGCGGCGGCTCTTCGATGGATGCGGCAAAGGGCGCGGCGGCGCGTGCGGTGAAACCGAAAAAAAGCGTAAACCAGTTGGGCGGCTTGTTAAAAATCGCAAAAAAACTCCCGCCCTTTATCGCGATTCCAACCACCGCCGGTACCGGCAGCGAAACCACTATCGCCGCATTAATTACCGACACCGATACTCATCACAAGTACGCCATAATGGATTTAAGTTTAATTCCCCATTACGCGATACTTGATCCCGAATTGACACTCGGTCTGCCCCCCGCGATAAGCGCCGCGACGGGCATGGACGCGCTGACTCACGCGGTGGAAGCTTACCTCTGCTGGACTTACAATACGAAGGAGAGCATTCAGTTCGCCCTTGACGCAGTTAAAATAATTTTTAATAATCTTGAAAAAGTGTATGCCAATGGAAACAATATACAAGCCCGGCAAGAGATGCTGCGCGCTTCGTACAAAGCGGGCTTTGCCTTTACACGCGCCGGCGTTGGCAATATCCACGCTATCGCCCACACCATGGGAGGGCTGTACAACACGCCGCATGGACTGGCAAATGCGGTTATCCTTCCCAAAGTGCTGGAAGATTACGGCAAAAAAGTGCATAAAAAACTTGCACGGCTGGCGGAAACCGCAGGCCTGGTTGACAAAACAGACCCAAAAACCAACGCCGAAAAAGCCCGCATATTTATCGACGCGATTTATGCCATGAATGAACGGATGGGAATTCCCAAAGGCTTTGACTGCATTAAAAGCGAAGACATTCCGCAGATGGTAAAATGGGCGCTTAAAGAGAGTAACCCCCTCTATCCCGTGCCGGTTATCTATAACAAAAAACGTTTTAGCGCAATAATCGAAAGCCTTAGGCTGAGGGAGTAATATGGCGTATAACATCAGCGAAGCCTGTAACGGCTGCACCGCCTGCGCAAAACTATGCCCGGTATTTGCAATTACCGGCGAAAAAGATGCGCGGCACACGGTAAACAAAAAACGCTGCGTCGAGTGCGGCGTTTGCGGCAGAATTTGCCAAAAGGGCGCAATCAGCGACAGTGCGGGCAGCCTCTGCGCCCCGGTAAAACGCGCCCAGTGGCCAAAGCCGGTCATAGACACAAAAAGCTGCAGCGCATGTTCCATCTGCGTGAATGACTGCACACCGGGCGCTTTACGGATTTCCCTGCCGCAATTTCGCGGAGACATTAAAGTATTTGCCGAGCTTGCCCAGCCGCAGAAATGCGTCGGTTGCGCTATTTGTTCATCGCATTGCCCGCTCAAAGCTATTGATATGAAGGCTATTAAAATGGAGGCAGCCGTATGACTTTGCCTGTTTATGCGCACATCGATCTTAATACCGGAAAGGTAGAACCTTTTGCTATTAGCGAAGATTATTATAAAAAATTTATCGGCGGCAAAACATTGGCAGCCCGGCTGCTGCTGGATCTGATGCCGCAGGGAACAGCCGCGCTCGATCCTGCCGCGGTTCTTATCATTAACACCGGCCCGCTTAACGGAACCGGCGCACCTTCTTCCAGCCGCTTCAATATGACATTCAAAAATGTTTTAACCGGCGGAATTGCGTCGTCTAACTGCGGCGGAACTTTTGGTTTTATGATGAAGCGTGCCGGTTTTGACGGATTAATCATCACCGGCCGCGCCGCACAGCCTTCGCGGATTGAAATTATTGACGGCGTTATTGCGCTGCTTCCCGCCGGTGAAATGTGGGGGCTTGATACGGAAGCGGCGCAGGAGCGATTTCCCGCTCACTACGGCAAGCTGGTCATTGGCCCTGCCGGTGAAAATCTGGTTCGCTATGCCTGCGCCGCAAGCGGCGAACGTGTGGCAGGGCGCTGCGGGAGCGGCGCGGTTATGGGGTCAAAGAACCTTAAAGCGCTCAGCGCTTACGGAACCAAAATGCCGGAAATCCCCAATCAAAAAAAGTTCAGCCGCTTTATCAAAAAGTGGGTGCGCTTTATTCAATCCCATCCCATGACGGGGGACGCATTGCCCCGCTACGGAACCGCAGGGCTGGTCAACAAAGCCAACGCCAGCGGGGCTTTGCCGAGCCGCAATTTCCGCTATGGCTGCGATCCCGATGCGGATGCAGTCAGCGGCGAAACACTGGCAGAAACCGAACTGACACGTAACTCAGGATGCATCAGCTGCCCCATCCGCTGCGAGCGCCGTGTTAACCAATCTGCAAGCATGGATAACAAGATCGCTCGCGAGATCAAAGGGCCCGAATACGAAACCGCCGGTTTCTTCGGCCCTAACATCGGGGCGAAGGATCTGCGGAAGGTTATCGATCTTAATTACACCTGCGACCTTTTGGGGATGGACACCATTTCCGCCGCATCGAGCATTGCCTTTGCAATGGAATTAAAAGAAAAAGGCATAGCGGATTTTGGCGTAGAATTTGGCAAAATCGATAATCTTGAGGAAACGCTTCGCAGGGTCGCCTTCCGCGAGGGAATATATTCCGACATGGCAAACGGCAGCAAATGGATGAGCGAAAAATACGGCGGCAAGGAATTTGCTATGCACTCCAAAGGTTTGGAAATGGCATCTTACGAACCACGGCGTTCGGTGGGCATGGGGCTTGGCTACGCAGTAAGCAATCGCGGCGGCTGCCACCTTAACGGCGGCTACCTTGCCCTGCTGGAATCGGTCGGCGTTCTTTCCACCGATGCGCAAAGCCCCGCAAAGGCGGAACTAACGGTGTTCATGCAGGATGCCCTTGAAGCGGTATCCGCGTCGGGGTTTTGCCTTTTCAGCGCGCAGACATTTGTTCCTGCGGTTTTCTTCCATCTTGGACCGAATCATTTCGTTACGCGCATAACGGGGAAAATAATGACTCACTCAGGGGCGGCAGTCAGATTGATGCTCAAATTTAAATCTATGCAGCGCTTCAACACTTTCTTTATACTGCCTCATGCGGAAGCCCTGCGCCTTGCCGCAGGATTCCCCATGTACACCGGAAGTTTTCTCCGGCTTGGGGAACGCAGCTACAACCTTGAACGGCTCTTTAATCTGCGCGAAGGTTTAACTGCGGCGGACGATTCCCTGCCTGACCGCCTGACCAAAACACCGCAGCCGGCAAGGCCGCCAGCAGGATTGCCTGCGCAGGACGTAACGGCAAATCCCAAACATGTGGTTCCGCTGGAAAAAATGCTCAAACAGTATTACAAAGTGCGGGGATGGGACGCGCAGGGAGTTCCCAAAATACGGACATTGAAACGGCTCAAAATTGAAATCAGGGGAAATTAGTATGCACATAACGGTAAAATACCGCGCCCATTTGGCGGCGCTCACCAAAACAGGCAGTGAGTCAATTGAAGCGGCAAACGTAAAAGATGTGTTGCGGCATATCAAACAGCGATTCGGCGCCGAAGCGGGAAAGCTCGCGCAGGCCATGCTCATCGTGGTAAACGGGCAGAGCATTCTGCTGCTTAAGCACTTTAAAACTGCGTTGCGCGATGGGGATGAAGTTTGCTTTTTGCCCATCTGCGGCGGCGGCTGATAGCGGCAACTGATGGCAGCAACTGATGATAGCGGCGGCATACTGGCTGGCATGTTGATGGATAATCGTTATTCAAGGCAAACCTTGATCCCGCAAATTGGCAATGATGGCCAGAAAAAACTGGCGCAATCATCCGTGTTTGTTGTGGGCGCAGGCGGTCTTGGCTCTCCTGCCTTAACCTGCCTCGCCGCCGCAGGCATCGGGCGCATTGGTCTCACCGATCCGGATACGGCTGCACTCAGCAACCTTAACCGCCAGTTTTTGCATAACGCAGGCGACATCGGGCGATCCAAGGCGGACTCAGCTCTGGAAAAACTTTCCAGGTTGAACAACGAGATTAAGATAAAGGCTTTTAATGAGCGCATAACAGATAAAAATGCGCAAACGATTTTTGCCGGATATGACATAGTCATTGGCGCAGTGGATTCGTTTGAGTCCCGTTTTGTCATAAACCGTGCCTGCGTTTCGCTGCGCATACCGTACATTGACGGCGGCGTGAATGGTTTTTCAGGCTGCGTTATGTTTTCGTATCCGCCGCACACGCCGTGCCTTAACTGCATATTTCCCGAAACCGCTGCAAAAAAAAATGCAGTTGGCGTTTTGGGAACAACAACCGGCATTATCGGAACCATCGAAGCGCACATTGCGCTTTTATGGCTGCTAGGTTTGCCGAATCCCCTGGAAAATAAATTGTTGATGTACGACGGATTGCGCATGGATTTTGACCATGTTGCCATAAAGCGTAACGATGAATGCCAGGTGTGCAATACAAATGAAAAATGTGAAAATAAAAATTAAAAATGGGAGGGTGTTGATATGAGGGTTTTGTTTTATGGCGATGTGGTTGGGTGTACGAATGGGGAGAAGTCGTTTGAAATTGAGGGGTGTTCGAATGTGCGGGAACTGATTGATAGGCTTGGCGGCCATTACGGAGAACGCTTTAAGGAATTTGCGCTTGGTGAGGAAACATGTTTTTTTCTTATCAACGGCAAGGGCATCATGATGACCGGCGGGCTAAACACACGGCTTAATGCTGAAGATAAAATAGAACTGCTGCCCTTTGCCGAAGCCGGTTAGTTAGAGAGTTTTGTTTATCTCCGATGTGTTGATTTTTCTCTGCAATTAACGGTACAATTATGGAAACTCCGATTCCCCTGAGCTAAGGTTTGGCGAAAGCCGGCTATGCCGGGCGGAACGTTAGGGTACAAGCGGAAACGCTTATGCCTACCATTGTGTAAAGGAGACAACAATGAAAAAGACGCTCTTTTGTGCGGCGGCTGTGGTGCTTTTTTTAGCAGCAGGCTTTCCGCTCCATGCCAGTGGTATACGGGATAATTCATCCCGAAATACATCGGCTGCAGTTCCTGTAAAGGGAAAAATCACTCTATCCACCACCACCAGTACTCAGGATTCAGGCCTGCTCGGCTTTATCCTTCCGGTGTTTACCCGGGAGACCGGTTGGGAAGTGGATGTAATCGCTGTCGGTTCAGGCGCGGCTCTGCGCATGGGGCGGGACGGCGATGCGGATGTGCTGCTGGTTCACGCAAAACCGGACGAGATTAAGTTTGTAGAAGACGGTTACGGCGTTAAACGTTATGATGTTATGTATAACGATTTTCTGGTGGCAGGGCCGGATACGGATACAATTGCACATAACGGTAATGTAATTCAAACATTCAGGGATATAGCAGCCAAAAATCTGCCCTTTGTATCACGGGGTGATGATTCGGGAACCCACAAAATGGAACTTGCCCTGTGGCAAACTGCGGGGATTGATGTTAAAAACATGCCCCGGTATGCGGCAGTGGGGCAGGGCATGGGGGCAGCATTGCAGATGGCTCATGAAATGCGGGCGTATACCCTGACCGACCGCGCTACATGGCTTACCCTTACGCGGGACGGAAAAATTAATCTTCCTGCCGTGTGTGAAAAAGCAAACGATCTTTTAAACTACTATGGAGTAATTTTAGTTAATCAAGCGCGTCATTCCCATATCAATGTTGAAGGCGGGCAGGCATTTATTGACTGGATGATAAAGGATTCTACCCAGAAGCTTATCGGGCAATACGGCCTTGCTGAATTCGGCGGCTCTCTTTTTACACCTAACGCATCGGCAAATAAGAGATAATACTTTTGGGCATTTTAAATTTTAGTTCTGAAACTCTGGGGATTATCGGTACCACTCTTAAGTTGTCACTGGCATCTACTTTTATCTCCACGGTTATTGGCACAATTTTGGGATTACTTCTGGAGAAGAATGATTTTCCCGGTAAGCGCATTGTCGTCAGGCTTTGCCGTACGCTCATGGGGATGCCGCCGGTAGTTGTGGGGCTTATCGTTTACCTTCTGCTTATGCGCCGGGGACCGTTTGGATCCATGGGGCTGCTGTTTACGATTCAGGCGATGGTGATTGCCCAGGTAATCCTTATTACACCCATCATTACCGGCATGGTGTATACTTACGCTGTCCGCAGCGCTCCGGCAATACGGGTATTTGCAAAAGCTATGGGCGCGGATCGAATACAAACTCAGCTTCTTTTTGTTAAAGAGATGAAGGGTGAATTTTATTTTGCGATTGTAACCGCCTTTAGCCGGGCTATCAGCGAGGTAGGGGCGGTAATGATCGTGGGCGGCAACATTCAGTACAAGACACGTACCATGACGACCGCCATTTCCATGCTGCGTAATATGGGTGATTTTAGCCAGGGCATTACCCTGGGAATTTTGCTTTTGGTAATGGCATTTGCGCTTCAGTCGCTTTCGGATTTACTCCATAAGGCTGAAAAAAACAATGAGGAAAATTTTTAAAAGTTATGATACTAACCGGAATTGAAAAAAAACTGGGTAATTTTTCTCTTTGTATAGAAAAATTTGCCGTTTCAAAACCTGGAATCTACGGCCTTATTGGACCTAACGGTTCCGGCAAGTCAACTCTGGCAAAAATTATGGCAGGGCTTCTTGAACCGGACAGCGGCACTGTTGATACGGAAGGAATGACAGGCAAGAACATCACTTTCATAAGCCGTAAGCCTTACATGATGGAAGACACTGTATATAAAAATCTTGTGTACCCGCTGGAACTCCGGAATAAAAAAAAGGATGCCGAAGTTGTTAATAAATTTCTTGAAAGAATGAGGTTGCTGGAGCGGGCAAAACAAAGGGCGAAAAGCCTTTCCGGCGGCGAACAGCAAAAACTTGCTTTTCTTCGCGCTATTATCTTTAAACCGCAGATGATAATTGCAGATGAAGCAATGACAGCAATGGATATGGACAGTCTGGATCTTTTTGAAAAGACAATTATCGAAGAACAAAAAAAAGAAAATTCAATATGGATCATTATCAGCCATCAAATGCCTCATATCAGGCGTCTTTGTGAGTATATTTATTTTATGTATAACGGAAAAATAGAAACAGAAGGAAGTTCGGAAGAAATATTTTTTTATAATCAAAACCCTCATCTTAAAAAATTCCTTTGCTCTTATGATGCTGTTAAACCATCCGAAAATTCCGATAATCTAAATAATGGCAACATGAATAATTATACAGGTGGGTGTAAATGAAGTTACTTACTGTTGATACCATTGATGATGCCCGCGCAAAAATTATTGACTGTGTTAAAACATCTCCGCTTAAAACTGAAATTGTTTCATTGGATCGGGCGCTGGGCCGTATTCTTGCGGAAGATATTTTCGCTCCCTGTGACATTCCGTCTTTCCGCCGTTCAACCGTGGATGGTTATGCAGTAGTCGCCGCCAACACTGCCGGAGCAGGTGATGCCATTCCTGTTTTTTTAAAACAAACAGGTTTTGTGTTAATGGGGAAGCCTGCTAATTTTTCGATCAAGTCAGGCGAATGTGCGTATGTGCCGACAGGCGGAATGCTTCCCGATGGCGCGGACGCGGTGGTGATGGCGGAATACTGTGAGCTAATTGCAGTTAACGCAGGGCGGTTAACGGTTAACAGTATAGAGTTAACGGGAAATTGCGTAAATGCGGCTGGAAACGGCGAAAAATTGGCATATAACAGCGAAAATAGAGCGTGGAGCGGCGCGGGAGATATGGTGGCAGTTTATGAAGGAGTTGCGCCGGGGATAGGAACCGTTGAAATTGGCGAGGATGCGCAGAAGGGGAAGCTGCTCATCCATCGTGGGGATCGGGTTCGTGCGCAGGAGATGGGGGTTTTGGCTGCAGCGGGGATAATCAACATTTCTGTTTTTGTTCCGCGTGCGCTAAGCATTATTTCTACCGGCGATGAATTGGCCGCGCCGGAACATGAGCCTGCGCCGGGGGAAGTTCGTGATATTAACACTTATGCGCTTAAAGCGCTTGCTGTTCAACATGGGTACCACGTATTGTCTGCTCAGGTGCTGCCCGATGATGAACAGCGGCTTGAATCAACACTAAGGGAAGTTATGGCATTAAGCGATATTGTTATAATTTCGGGGGGAAGTTCTCAGGGGGAAAAAGATTTTACTGCCCAAATTATCGACTGCGTTGCGCAGCCTGGCGTTTTTACTCACGGCCTTGCGGTAAAACCGGGAAAGCCTACCATACTTGGCTGGGATGAAAAAAGCAAAACCCTGTTTGCCGGGTTGCCAGGCCATCCTGTTTCGGCAATGATGGTTTTTACTCTTCTTTTTGGTAATGAACAGGTAATAGGTGACAAGGAATTGGTATCAGGGATACGGGAACAGGCAGGGGAGAGGGGCAGGGGATTTCCTGTTCCGGCTAGAGTTTCGTGTAACGTTCATGGGGCAGTGGGGAAAACTGTGTGTCAGCCGGTGGTTCTTACGCTTAAGGATGGCGGCTATTTGGCGGAACCGGTGTTTGGCAAGTCGGGGTTAATTACAACATTGACACGGGCAGACGGCTACATCATTATTGATATGAACAGGGAAGGAATACAAAAAGACGAATCCGTGCTGGTTCATCTTTTTTAGTTTTTTAATTTAAGGAAGAAATGGCAAAGCGAAATTTATATTTGAGTAATGTTCCGGTGGAAGAAGCTCTTTCACAATTTTTTTCTGCGTTGGAAGAACCGGTTTCGAAAAAATCTCTAATGCCGCAGTTTGAAGAAGTTCCGGCAGAAGAAAGCCTTGATCGCATAACAGCTAAGGCGGTGTATGCCCGATGTTGTTCGCCTTTGTTCAACGCTGCTGCAATGGACGGTATTGCGGTAAGGGCGGCGGCTACCGTTGGCGCACGGGAATCGAACCCGCTGGTTCTTAGGGCGGGCAAGGATTTTATTCAGGTAGATACCGGGGATCCCATTCATCCTCCGTATGATGCGGTGATCATGGCGGAAGATCTTATTCAGGCCGATGAAATAGGCGGAATCGATGAACCCAATGAAACCGACAAAACCAGCGAAGCCAATGGCGAAGAGACAGTAAAAATTTTGGAAAGCGCTTCTGCGTGGCAGCATATCAGGCCAATCGGGGAAGACATTGTTGCCGGAGAGATGATCATTGCGGGCAGGCAGCGAATCAGGCCCATTGACATCGGTGTTCTCCTTTCCGGCGGGATTAGCCGTGTTACTGTTTTTGCAAAACCCAGGGTTGCCATTTTTCCCACCGGCAATGAAATCATTGAAGCGGTACATCGAGATGCGGTATATCAGGAAGCGGCAATGGCTCAATCGGCGTTTGTTCAAACGGGAGAAATGGGCAAAATAATCGAATCCAATTCCCGGATGTTTGAAGCTTTAGTTAAGCAGGAAGGCGGAGATGTTGTGCGATTTGCCGCCATTCCCGATGATTACGATTTGCTTAAAGCGGCAATTCAAAAAGCAGCGAACGAATTCGATATGGTTATTATTAATGCCGGTTCCAGCGCAGGCACAGAAGATTTCACCGTTCAGGTGTTACGTGAAATTGGGGAAGTTGTTGTTCACGGTGTCGCCATGAAGCCCGGAAAACCGGTGATACTGGCTAAAGTAAACAATAAGCCCGTTATCGGCACACCTGGTTATCCGGTATCTGCATATTTAGCATATAAAACATTTGTCACACCGGTTATGTCTGTTCTTACTGGCCGCAACCATGCCCCTGTGCAAAAGGTAGAGGCGGTAATATCGCGGCGGATTGTTTCTTCTCTTAAGCACCGTGAATATGTGCGGGTAAAAGTGGGGCGTGTAGGCGGCAGAATAGTTGCCTCTCCGCTTGCGCGGGGAGCCGGCGCGGCAATGTCGCTTGTAAGGGCCGACGGCTTCTGTGTGATAAACCAGCAGAGCGAAGGCATTGAAGCCGGTGAAACTGCGCCGGTAGAACTTTATCGCCCGCTGGAAGAAATTGATCGAACGCTGGTAGCCGTTGGCAGCCACGACCTTATCCTTGACGTGATAGCCGACATGATGACGGCAAATGGCGCCGCTGGTAAGGCCAGTGCCGCCGACTTTGCCAGCGCAGCCTGCCTTGCCAGTTCCCATGTGGGAAGCATGGCGGGCCTTATGGCGCTTAAACGCGGAGAATGTCACATTGCTCCCATCCATTTGTTAGATGAAGAAACCGGCGGCTACAATGTCAGTTGGATAAAAAAAATTCTGCCGGAAAAAGACGTACGCCTTATCAAAGGAGTTGGCCGCATTCAAGGGCTTATCATCCAGAAAAACAATCCTCTGGGAATAAAATCCATTGCGGATATTTGCCGCTGCCGCTTTATTAACCGGCAGCGCGGGGCGGGGACAAGGCTTTTTCTGGATTACCTGCTTAAAAAAGAAGGCATAGATTCCGGCAGCATAGACGGATACGCCAGAGAAGCCGCCACTCACATGGCAGTAGCCGCAGCAGTGCATGGCGGCAGCGCGGATGCCGCCATGGGAATTGCCGCCGCCGCGCAAGCCCTCGATCTGGGCTTTATCCCTCTGGGCGAAGAAGAATATGATTTCGCAGTTCCATCAGATTTTCTCGAACTTAACGAGATTAAGGTATTTTTAGATATTTTGAAAAGCCCGGAATTTCACCGGAGGTTGGCAGAGTTGGGCGGTTACACATGGAGCAATGCTGGTAAGATTGTTCAAGGAGAAATTTAATGGTAATTAAATAACATAGCCAATTTAGCAGCGAGTAGTGGCTTTAGGTATCTTTTTGTGATATAATCTTTAAATATGCCAAAGTCCAAAGAAACACCTAAACCAAAGGCAAAAAAAGCCGTTCCCTCAAAGATCAAAACGGTAGAAAAACCTAAGTCTACTGTAAAATACAGCGGAATACAGAAAGAAGAAACCTTCAAAGCGGCAGTTTTTCGTGATTTTTTCAGTAGTTCAAAATACGCTTATGAACCAAATATAGATAATATCGATTTTATCGTTACAGAAGCAAAAACTTTAAAAGGCGATATTTGGACACGGCACTATTTATGGGCAGAAAGTAAAAAAGGTACTGCCGAAATCTATGCCATGCTAACTCAATTAGTTCTTACAGTTAAAAAAACTTATGAAAAAGGCGAACATTTACCACCACCGTTCATTTCCTGTTTTGATACTTCGAAAATCGCATTTGTTCCATTCCACGACATTCTACCAATATTTAGTGATACTGATATAAATTGGAACATCATTCCCAGTAATCATACTTCTGATGAATTTATAAAAACCAAAAAGAAAATTGAAAAATTATCTAAAAAGAATATTGTTGTTTTTAATTTTGATACAGATAATAAAGAAATTGTAAACTTTATAAATAATAATTTAGTCGCTGGCAATATTACTTCGAAATTTCAAATTAATAAAAACAATTTTACAGTTATTTATTTTAAGTGGCTTGAGAGCGTAAAAAAGAGTATTGCCATTGATTGGAAAGCGGTTCAAAAATCTGGAATTATTGACGGAGATTTTTTTCTTGCGGATTTACTATCAAAAGATAATTATACTCTTAAAGATAAATTATTTGTCATTTTGCAAAATAACCAATATA
>Ga0123356_10004864_pt1 | contig 13809 bp, 18 predicted proteins | sample TergutEmb28metaG_2_FD_92546 | JGI IMG/M metagenome (GOLD analysis project Ga0123356, IMG submission 92546) | Embiratermes neotenicus P3 segment gut microbial communities from Petit-Saut dam, French Guiana - Emb289 P3 | ecosystem: Host-associated > Arthropoda: Insects > Digestive system > Gut ...
GTTCGGCACACAGAGGTACCAGAACTCGTCATTTGACTGGCTCTGCGCGATCACGTCGAGGTAGGCGGACTCGATGTTCGTCGGCAGGGTCAGCGTCTGGGTGAAGGGAGTGGCCGTGGTGTTCACAGTTGCCGCCCCACTGTTGCCCGGCAGCCCGACCACCACATCAGGTGCATGAGCCGCGCTGCCACCGTCTGAGGCCGGATAGAATTCAAGCTCAGCGGTCGCGTAGATCAGGCCGTTGTACGTCACCCCGCCGGAGACCCCGACGAAGTTCCCCAGGATGGCCGTCCCAGCCTGGGCAGACTTGAAGATCGCGCTCAGATCGGTGACATCGCGCTCCACATGCCAAGAGGGGCTGAGGGTGGCGCGCGGCTCTGCGGTGGTGCCGAAGTAGATATTGGCGTCGCCCAGGAAGAATTGCGCGGTACGGTCGAACTGCCGGCCCGCGGTCACCGTGAAATCAGCCGTCAGCACGACTTTGGACCAACGGCCGGGGCAGCCAGCCGGCGGGGCGTAGCTGAAATCCTTCGTGTTGAAGTCTGCAAATTCCTCATTCGTGAACAGAGTCACGACGCAGGGCTTCGTATGCGGTCGGGCCACAGGAGGATCGGCCGTGATCGGATTGCTGGAACCGATCTGGGGAGTGGACGGGACGGTGACCACCTGCGCCTCGCCCCCGCGAGGTGCAAAAAGCAGGAGCGCGCATATAGCGCAGAACGCGGCGGATGTGCAGAGCTTGCTCACGCGAGAGACCCCCTGAAAGAGTTGCTGCGATGTAGACCAGGAGCCTTCTTGGCTGCGCCCGCTTCCGGTGAGGACTGACAGACAACTCCGCCGGCAGCGCTCAAGGTCGAACTGGCTGGCAGCATAGCAGGCTTGCGGTGGCTCCCGAGTGTCGCAAACCGATGACTTGCCATAATCCGCATACGCGACCCAGACGCCAGCTCCTGTGATGCCCGAGAGATCGCTACACGCTCAGGCGGCGGCATACGGACCCTTGCAGAATCTTGTCATCCTACTCAGTGACTTCGTCACAAGGGAGGGCAACCAGCGCCCTCGCCGCACGCGTCACGGTCGCTTGAGCGGGCTGTCACTGAAGACACGCCGTAGGTACTCGATATGGCAGTCATGGTTTGGGAATTGAGACATCGCCAAGCGAAAGGGCCGGGAGCAGTTGAAGCCGAGTGCTTCGGGGTCGAAGCTCGACTTCCTGGGTCAAACATCCACACCCAACATTGGGCCAACCCGGTGGTGATCCTGCGCATGCGAGGGCATGCCCGGGATACCGCCCAGTGCCGTCGCTCCCATAGACCTCTTCGTGCGCCCACTGCAATCCATGAGCACTCGGCCCGCTGTACACAATCCACGTGCGTCACGAGCGACGGAAGTCGCAATGCTCAAGCAGCACCTGCCGCCCGCTCGCGTTGCGTCGATGCGGTGCCGCTGACGTGCAAAGGAACCCCGCCCCCTGGAGCTTTTCCCGAATGCAGTCTCGCTCACCAACCGTTGGCTCCGTTGCGCGACGATGCATCGCACAAAATGCCTTATTCGCCCCCTGACGCACCGCAGATCACCGTACCATCCGAGCACCACGTCACGCATGCATCTGGCGGCGCCGTGGCCTCTTGGTGACGGGCGGAGTAGGATCACACGCCATGAAGCTATTGCAGTGGCGCGGCCGCATTAGCAAATCCGCATTCCGCGACCGCGTGCTCGCAGCGCTTGAGAATGAGTTGCCAGCGGCAACGATCGAAGCGACCGGTGAGCTGGACATCCGCATCACCGGACTCACGGCCAAGGCACAGGTGGATGTCTGGCTTGGGCGAGCCTACCGCGAGTTTTGCCAGAAACCCCGGGAAGCGCAGGAGATCATTCAGCGCTTCGTTGAAGGCGCGCGACTTTCTGCGACCGATCCGCCGCTCGAAGCGGACCGGATCATCCCCACTCTCAAGCCGCGCGACTGGCTCGCCTCGCAGCCGTCAGCGAGTGCCGATACGGCACAGAGCGGACGCTTCAACCCCTGGGTCGAGCCCTATAACGCCGAGCTCTGCATAGCCTACGCGGAGTACCGCGGGGGCCTTCGCTACCGCCACCAGTCGGACTTTGCAGCCCTGCAGTTGCCCAGGGAGACCCTGCCGGAACGGGCGCTCGCGAATCTTCGCCGGCTGATCAGCACGATCAAGGTAGTCGGGTCCGAGGGCTCCTATATCCTCAGTGCCGGTGGCACCCTGGATGCGAGCCTGATCCTCCTCGAGGAGGTCATCAGCGACCCCCGATTGCACATCACTGGCAAGCCGCTGGTTGCCGTATCAGATCGCGACAGCTGTTGGGTGGTCGACGACTCGAACCCGGCGGCGGTCTTTCACGTTGCAGCCCAGGTCGCGAGCTGCCATCGCTCCGAGCCGTACCCGATATCGCCGTCTCTGTTCTGTCGATCAGAAGGGAGATGGGAGCCGCTGGACCCAGTCTCTGTCGAGGACACCCACCCTATTCCGAACCTGAAGGTGATCGATATTCACGCGATCAAGAAGACAGGCGGCTCCGATCTGGTCGTCCTCATCGCAAGCCCGCTCGGCCCGGATGCACGTTCCATCTTCCGATTGTTCAGGAAGCTGGACGGCTACCTCGAGACCATCAACGCCAGCCAGTATCAGAAGGAATGCGGACCGCCGACAGCGAAGACAACCTCGATCATCGTTCGCTTGCACCCACGCAGTCACCCCGATGTCGAAAGCATCTTGAGAGGAGCAGGGAGCTGGGCCGAAGCTCGCAACGCATCCCTGCAAGTGGAGAAGATCAAGCCCGTGGCAGTCACGTGAACCCATCAGTAGTTCGCGTTGCTAGCCTCACGGAAGACGAAATCTCGCCGAGCGCTTGCTGGGTGGGCAGATCTTCGACGACCTGGCCTATGCAGCCACCGGTAGGAAGGTCTTCCTGCGCTCGTGAGGCTGCAACAGGACATCACCTATCCACAGGTGGCAGTTCTTGCATCAGCCCGGGCATTGGCGCCCCCACGCCGTTCATACTCCATCAGAGCAGCACCCAGGCGCGCTGTACCCGCTTCTATTCCACTCAGCGCCGCCGTCGAAAAGCTCAGACGTATCGCGTTCTTGCATGAGCGGTCGCAGAAGAAAGCTTCGCCAGGCACGAAGGCCAGCGAGTATTCCGCAATCGCCAGCTTCAGGAGCTCAGCTCCATCCACCGATTCAGGCAGCTCCAACCAGACGAAGAACCCGCCCTTGGGCTCGACAAATCCAGTACGCGCAGGCATGGATGCCTTGAGCCCCGCCACCATAGCCTGGCAGCGAGCTTTGTAGGCTTGTCGAAGTCGAGCGGTATGCTCATCAAATGCCGCGCGCGCCACTTCATTGACGACATACTGCGCGAGTGTGCCGGAGTGCATATCGACCGCCTGCTTGATCAGGACAGCCTGGCGCACTATCTCAAGAGGACCTGCCAGCCACCCGACGCGAAAGGAGGGCGCAATCGTCTTGGAGAATGTGCCGCAATGGAGCACGCACGGGCCATCGTTCCCCTTCTGCGCACGCATGAAAAGTGAGTCACTGGGCCGCTCTTCGAAGTAGATCTCGTCATAGGCTCCATCTTCAATGATCGCGACCTGATATTCTCTCGCGAGCTCCAAGATCTGCGCGCGTCTCGCATCTGACACCGATATGCCGCTCGGATTACTAAAGTTGGTCACGACGTAGAAGCATGCCGCGCCGTCCTTGAATGCGGCTTCCAGCGCTGTGATCTGCGGCCCGCCCTCATCAAGCGGCACCCCAACAAAGCGCGGCTCATAGTGAGCGAAGATCTGCAGAGCCCCGAGATAGGTCGGATTGGTGACCACGATGGTCCGGCCCGGATCGAGCGTCAGCCGCGCGGCGATGTCCAGGGCTTGCTGCGCTCCGCTCGTGATCAGCACTCGATCGGCACTCGTCTGTGGCAAGCCCAATCGCATCGCGATCCACTCTCGCAGGGGCGCGTATCCCTCGCTCGCGCTGTACTGAAGGGTCTTCGCGATGGCGGTCGAGCCCAAGGCATCAGCCGTTGCCGACCGTATCACCTCGGTCGGAAAGAGGGACGCATCCGGAACACCGCCGGCAAAGGAGATGATGTTCGGCTGATCGAGAAGCTTCAGGAGCTCGCGGATCTCCGAGACAGAGGCATTGCGGGCTCGCTGGGACAAAAGAGCAAAATGGCCACCGGTGCTCATCGTAGGAATCGCGGGCTTCGGCTGGTGTGACACAGCATATCACGAGTCCTTGTCTGCATCTTCTTGTCCCGCCGTGCCTGCCAGTGCCTGGATGCAACGTGCGCTGCGACGGGACAGTACGGTTTGCTCAGCATGAGACAGGGCAGCGGCGAGAGCTGCAGAGCGCGGTGATCATCTGGAGGGTCTAAGGCTGCCTCACTAGCAGCAGCGTTCAGGCCGGGACGCAAGATGCCTTGATTCTTGGCCAGCGACGCCTCAACGCCAACATGCTTAGCCAAACAGGGACTCCGTAGCGCACGATCGAGCGCTTCGGCAGCTCAAGGCGTCCGCGTCGAAGCGCCTTGCTATTCGTCGGCGGACGCGAAGCTGAGCGCCCTGGACAAGCTTTGGCGTACCGGGCAGCCATCGAGCGCCGCGAGGGTGCCTGTAAAACTGCGTGAGCGGGCCAACGAGCTGCACGCAGTTCTCAAAAGTGGCCTCCTCTGGAATGCTCCGGTCCAGGCGCACAGAAACACAGACATCGGACAGCGGACAGCGGAATGCTGTGAGTTCTGGCAGTCATACGCAGCGTCATGCACATGCACGCGGCGAGCGCCGCCTCGAGCAGCTCATGCGGCCGAAAGCCTCGATTCCCACCCCCCTTGTCCGCCGCTACATCGGCCAGCGCGGCGTAGTGGCCGTTCGAGAACCGCGTGAGGACGTCCTCAGGCTGGTTGCCGGGCCCGAATCAAACCCCCTCTCGCGAGGCCGGAGCCGCCCAGAACAATCCGGTCTGCGCGGTGAAACTGCCGTCGGGCTCAAGCTGCAGCGCAGCCTGTACTTCAGCAGGGGCGCGCGCCTGCAACGCCCGGATGGCGCTCACCAGCTCACCGGGGGTACGCAGGCGCTGCACCCAGGAAGCAAACTCGATGCGCGTCGGGAAAATCTCGTGCTCCACGCACTCGAACCCTGCCTGCGTGAGCAGGCTCCGCCATTGCGTAAGACTGCGGTCGCGCACATGAGAGGGGTCGCGCATCAGCTCGAGGGATTGCAACCAGGTATCGGCAAGCGGGTGCTCTTCACCGAGGCAGTCGATGAGGAGCAGCCGGCCGCCTGCCATCAGCACCCGGCGCATTTCATGCAGCGCGGCGGGCAGATCCAACCAGTGGTGCGCGCTGTAGCGGGTGCACACGAGGCCGAACTGGCCGTCCGGATAGGGCAGCTGCTCCGCCCGTCCCTGCCTGACCGAAACTTGCGTGAGGCCACGCCGGGCAGCAGCGCGCATCACGGTTGCGAGCATGCTCTGTGAGGGATCCAGCGCAGTGACGCGCATGAGGTGCGGCGCCAGGACGAAGGAGAGATGGCCGGCGCCGCACCCCACATCCAGCGCTTCGGCCGAGGATGGGGCCCAGGCTGCTACCCGGGCGGCGGCGCTGCGCAGATCGGGGCCGTCGGCGTGGATGCGGCTTGTCAGATAGGCCTCGGCCTGAGGGTCAAACTGATCGTTGACGGACTGATCGTGGCTACGCACGGCTCGCGCTCCAGTATCGATGCGAGTAGCGTAGGAAACCGATCACGGAGGTACAAGTCCTGGCCGCCATCCTATTATCGGAGCTACCTGGCTTGCCCTCACGATTCAGCCCCATCGATGGATAGACACGTGCCAACCACCGCAGGGGACTGTCGGAACACAGCGGCCGCAACGGCGCGGAAAGCGACACCATCCAGCAGCCCCGGCGACAGAGAGATGTCAGCGCATGGCACGGCGGGGCGCCACTCGCTCGGAGAATTCCTGCGCGCACGACGCGAGAGCACGCGCTTGAGAGTGTGGGTCTGCCCGCGCGCACGCGCCGGCGCACCCCGGGGCTGGGGCGCGAGGACGTAGCTCACCTGTGCGGCATCAGCGCAACCTGGTACACCTGGATCGAACAGGGTCGGGCCACCACCATCTCGGCGCAAACCCTGGATGCGCTCGCGCACGGACTGCAACTCTCCGTGGCCGAGCGCGCCTACTTGTTCAAAATCGCCGGCCGCGCGGACCCGTCGCCTCCACAGCCGCGAGGCACCGATGTGGCGCGGCTGGTCGAGCTCACCGCCGCCATCATGACTCCCGCCTACATCATCGACGAGCACTGGGACGCGCTGGCCTGGAACCACTCCGCAGCAGAACTATTCACCGACTGGCTGGGATCAGCGGCTCGCGTGGCTCGCGCAGGCGTGGTGCGGCGTGGACATTCCGGCATGGTGCGGATCAGCTCCCGTCCCAATCTGCTGCGCTATGTGTTCCTGCATCCGCGCGCGCAGGCCTTCGTCATCGGCTGGGAGGAACGCGCCTGGAGGCTCGTGGCGGAATACCGCGCTGACACCCCGACCTGGCGAGAGGACCCCAGACACGAAGAGATCGTGAGCGAGCTCGCGGCGGCGAGCCCGGCCTTCGCTGCGGCATGGCGCTCGCAGCGGGTGCTCTCGCGCGATGGGGGTACCCGATGTTTCCAGCACCCGGCGCGCGGCCGCTGCCCGTATCAGCAGCATATCCTGCGCCTCGCCCAGCATCCTGGGCTACGATTGACCGTCCTCACGCCGGGGGCGAGCTCCCAGCATGGCAAACTTGACTTGGATGAAGCTGGAACTTCCTGACTGCAAAAATCGGCGCCCCGGCGCTTGCGCCCTCCGGTGACGAAAGCAACTCGACAATGACGGATCTCAATCTCACTCGCGAAGAACGGGCTCTCGCAGAAGCGCTGACCCGGGACGCCTACGACCGATCCACTCTCCTGGGATACTATGCTTCGGTGCTGGTCCCTGTCCTGCTATTCGCAGCCTACGGCATCGCCAAACGAGACGTACTCGCAGTAGCAATCGCTCTGGTCGGTCTGCTCATTCCTGTTGGCTGGCGGATCGCACGAGAACTTGCCATGGTGAGCACGTACCGTTCACTCGCACAGAAAATCGTTGCGCACGAGCGCACCACCAGCCAGTGACACACCGTTGCCGCGATGCTTCGCCGCCGCGGCCGCCGGACGTCATCAGCCCCCACGTGCCCCCATGCGCGAGGGCTCGTTGCAGCGAGGCCTCGAGGAGCGCCGTGATCTGGGGCGGGAGCTCTCTCGCACGAGGCGTCGTGAGGCTCGCCAGTCACGAGGCAAGCGGGCGGGTCAGAGCGCATGCCCTCGGTGTTCGGTCTTGACCCGTGATCACGGCCAGGAGACCGGCCTACCAATGTCGGCGGCGCGCACTACGGCGCGGCTGCTCCGGACCCGAATTCATACAACGTCGTAAACACGCCATCAAGACTCAGGCTAAATAGCGTTCCTCCGCCCCCGGTGGACATGGCCACTCCCCCGGAAGTCGTGATTCCGTACAGTGTGCCGTCTGCCATCTGAATCACGGCAGCGACGCCGGGCTCGCTGGTGACGTTTTCGTAGGTATAAGGATCCAATTGGTAGAGTGCCAACTCCGCGCCGGATGGTGTGATCTGGTACACGGTGCCACAGCCGAGGCCACCGCAGGCGGACACGAGGCCTCCAGATGAGGTGACCCCGACGAACTGGCCGCTGCTCCCAGCCACGAGAGTCTGCGGGTAGAGGCCCCCTGCTGTGTTGCTGCCAAACTGGTAGAGAACGATTTCCTTACCCGATAGCGTGAGCTGGAAGAAGGTGCCGCGACCGCTCGTACCGCCGAATTGAGTCACACCGTAGAAATTGCCGTCTGACCACTCAAGCAAGGGCGCCCGGGGGAACTGTCCATCCGCGCCGCCAAGAAACGAGTACAGGACGGATTCCTCACCGCCTGTCGTAACGCGCACGATGGCGCCTAGGTCCGCGGCGCCCCCGAGGTAGGTCGTAACGTAGAAGGTACCATCCGTCGCCTGCATGAGGCTTTGCGGCGATGCGCCATTGCCGGCGCTGTCGTCGAAGGCGTAAAGGGCTTGTTCGGACCCTGGCCCCGTGATCCGGAAAACGACTCCGCCGCCTCCAGCGCCGGTGTCCGTATTGACGATTCCCCCTTCGTTGGCCAGCCCATAGAGATAGCCATCGTTCCCTTGGATCAGGCTCATCGGTAAGCCGCCGTCGGCTCCCCCCGTGAAAAGATACAGAATCGTTTCCTCGCCTTCGGGCGTGAGCTCGAATACGGTTCCGCACTGGATCGGTCCTGGGTTTTTGGCGTACGCGGGTGCTCCTCCCCTCGCCGTGCAGGCGCTGATGCCGCCCGAGGAGGTGACTCCATAGAAGTTTCCGTCGTTCCCCTGCACCAAAGTGTCAGGATTTGCCCCGTCGGCGGACCCTCCAGCAAAGGAATAGAGCACGGTTTCCTGTCCCTCGGGCGTTGCCTTGAAGACAGTGCCGGCACCAAAGTCTCCTCCGCCACCCGTGACTCCGTACAGGTTTCCGTCGCGGCCTTCGATAAGGGAGGTGGGGCCCAAGCCATCGATCGCTGCGGCAAGCGGTGCTGGCGCAGGGGAGCTTCCATCAGCAACGGTGGAACTTCCATCACCACATGCAGCGGGCAGGACCGCAAGCGGGGCGACCAACAGGGGCAAGAGGAATGCGGCGCGCCTCATAGTTCTCTGCTCTCCAGCATCCGGAGCGCAAGCGGAAAGGACGCCAATCTCTTAGTGCGATGCATATCGTACATCACATAGTTACCGAGCTACAAGCCGCTCGCTCGCTGTAGCCCGCGATAGCATAGGAGGTTAGCGCCTGGATGGAATCGGGGTCTGGTTAGGATGTAAATGGGGAACATGCTGTCGTTACACGCACGCTTGCCGGCCTCCGGCGCACGTCAAGGCGTGCTGCCGAACCGATTCAGCACAAGAGACCTGCGGGCTCGGGGGTTGCGAGTGCGGGTCGAGTAGGCGCCCATGCCATTGGTGTTTGGTCGTGATCCCCGTCATCACGGCCAGGGGCGCCGCCTGGCAATGTCGGCGGGGTGCATTACGGCGCGGCCGCTCCGGACCCGAATGCATGCAACGTGGTAAACACGCCACCAGGACTCAGGCTAAAAAGCGTTCCTCCAAATGCGGTTTGGGTTGCGATTCCGTCGGGGCTCGTGATTCCGTAGAGTGTGCCGTCTGCGCTCTCGATGACGGCGACCACGCCGGAAAAGGCTGTGGTGCTTTGGTAGATATAGGGTGGGAATGCGTAGAGTGCCGACTCCGCGCCGGATGGTGTGATCTGGTACACGGTACCACAGCCGATACCACCACAGGCGGACAGGAGACCTCCATTGGAGGTGACTCCAAAGAACCGGCCGCTGTCCCCCGCCACGAGGGTCAGCGGGTTGAAGCCCTCTGCTGCGTCGGTGCCAAACTGGTAGAGAATGGTTTCCTGGCCCGCTGGCGTGAGCCGGAAGAAGATGCCGGACACCGTGAACCAGGCGCTCGCGCTGTTCGGTGTACCGTTGTATGCAGTCACACCATACAAATTGCCGTCAGACCACTCGAGCAAGGGCGCGGAGGGGTATACGCCATCCGCGTATCCAAGAAACGAGTGCAGGACGGATTCCGCGCCACTTGCTGTGACGCGCACGATGGCGCCGAAGCCCGCGGTGCCCCCCTCCCCGGTCGTAACGTAGAAGTTGCCGTCCGACGCCTGCATGAGACTTTGAGGAGATGCGCCATTGCCAGTGCTGCCGTCGAAGGCGTAAAGGACTTGCTCGGACCCGGGCCCCGCGACCCGGAAGACGACTCCGCCGCCTACCGCTCCTGTTGCCGGATTGGCGATGCCCCCGGCCGTGGCTGTCCCATAGAGATAGCCGTCGCTCGCCTGGATCAGGCTGGTCGGCACGCCGCCGTCTGTTCCCCCCGTGAAAAAATACAGAATCGTTTCCGCGCCTTCCGGCGTCACCTCGAATACCGTGCCGCACGGGATCGGTTGATTCCCCATCGCCGCGGGGGGGTATGGTGGCCCCATCCCGCAAGCAGCGATACCGCCAGAGCCGGTGACTCCATAGAAGTTTCCGTCGCTTCCCTGTAGCAACGCCCTGGGACTTGCCCCATCGGCGACGCCTCCGGAAAACGAGTAAAGCACGGCTTCCTGTCCCTGAGGCGTTGCCCTGAAGACTGTTCCGGCACCAAAATCTCCTCCAACTTCCGTGACTCCGTACAGGTTGCCGTCGTGGCCTTCTATGAGGGCATTCGGTGACAACCCATCGGCCGGCGCAGGCGGAGCAGCCGCGGCAGCCGGTGCCGCAGGTACGGTAGGTACGGCAGGTGCAGGGGAGCTGCCATCACCACATGCGGCGAGCAGGATTGCAAGCGGAGCAGCCCACTGGGGCAAAAAGAATGCGGCGCGTCTCATACTTCTACTCCCCAGCATCCTCCGCACAAGCAGAGGTCGCAGGCAAGGGACGTCGATCGCACGGTTACGACATGTATCGTATATTGCTGGCCGACCGAGCTGCAAGCTGCTGCCCACTCGCCGTGGCCCGCGGCAATGCGGCTGAGGGAGCTTGGATCAGTTTGCGATGCAAATGGGGAATGACATGCTCGGACACCTTGCTTCTGGGCGGGGCCTGGAGTCAGGCTACCCTGCTCCTGGGTTGGCAGATCGGGGCCTACATCCGCGCTAACCTGGGCACACGATAGTTGCTCAGCACTGCGTCTGCCGACGATCTGTGGCAGCCTGCTTCGGTCGAGAGATTCAGCGATCGATCTGGCGGCCGCCCGCAGCCTGTTGATACCGCCCTGTCTGATCTTGCGTAAGCTCGGTACTGCTGGCGCGAGCCATGCCCGCCGCCGCCCGCACGCCTCGTCCCATGCCAGGCATGGCGCCATGCGGCCTCAGATTCGAGATTTCTCGCCTCGAGGACAGCGCGAGCGCGAATGAGGTGACTTTCGCCTCGCCTACCACATCCCGGGACCGCAAGGCGACGCAGCGAGATGCTCGATGAAGTTGGGCCCCAGTGGACCAGTGTTGACTCGATCGTGGGCGAACTGACGCATATCGTGGCCCGCGACCAGGGGAGGAGCCACTGCGCGAACCGTGAGGCTCGCTGTCTTGAGTACGGGTGCCTTGGCAGCGTCAGGCCCGGGCGCCGAACTTCTCCCGGTAATCATCCAGGGAGGCGCGGATCACCCGCGCCGCGTCCTCGAAGCCGTAGCGTCCGATCACGAAGATCTTCGGCGACTCGTCCGGAACCAGCTTGTAAGTCTCGAAGTAGTGCACGAGACGCTCAAGCAAGGCCGACGGGAGATCTTCGATCTCCTGCGCCCCGCCCCAGACATAGTCGCCCTCGAGCACCGCGACGATCTTGTCGTCGGCCTCGCCACGGTCGATGATCTTCAGGCCACCGACCACGCAGGCCCGCAGCAGCACCTCGGAGTGATTGATCGGTCGTTCGCTGATCACACAGATGTCCAGCGGATCACCATCCCCACGCACGCCGCCGGGGGCGAGCGCGCCGACGCGGTCACCGCAGTAGGTCTGCGGAACAAATCCGTACAGCGCCGGCGGGTGCGAAGAGGTGCGCTGGGGACGGTCAACACGCAGGTAACCGGTGGCCTTGTCCACCTCGTATTTCATGAGGTCAAAGGGCGTGATCTCGATGTAGGCGTTGACGATGCGTGGCGCGTCCGGACCTGCCTCCAGACCGTGCCAGGGGTGGGGGCGCCAGCGGCAATACGTATCTTGCTCGGAGCCGGACACGATGAGTTTCCGCCGATCCGCCTTGCCATGAGCGCTCAAAGCAGCGGGGCGCGCTTAAGCACGCGCACCCCGCTCCCCATAGATCGCCTCAACAGCGCAGGCCGTAGGGCCTGCCACTCACCGAAGGCGAGCGCACCTTGAGCTGTACCAGCACCGCAACTCGCGTTACGGGTGGGGGGCACCACCGCCCGTGTCCGGATGCGGCGAGCTCTGCCCTCCGGACTGATCGGCGGGCGGCGTCGTGCCTTCCGGCGACGAGGGGCTGGCCGTTGTGCCTTCCGGCGACGAAGGGCTGGTCTGTGTCCCCCCCGCGGGATTGGTCTGGTCGGTCGGGGGAGGGTTTGAGGGCGGCTCAGCCGGGGCACCGCCCCCAGCCCCCTGCGGTTTCGCGCAGGCGGCCAAGAGCAGCACAAGGGCGCTGGCGGACACAAGCAAGCTACTGCGGTTCATGGGTCACTTCTTCCGTGGCGCGGACGGCGGCTCGCCCTGCGCAAGCCGAGGCAGCCTCCTCATCCGCGATGGCACCATAACGTCCGGATCCCGGGGCCGTTCCGCTCAGCGCCCCGTCCAAGGCTTCGGGACCGGGTGCGAAGGAGCCCGCACCTAGCGCTTCGCGCCGGCCATCTTCTTCTTTTTCTTGGCCGGGTCCTTGGCCCGCGACTTGCCAAAAGAGCCACGATAAATCTTGCCGCGGCGGCTTCTCGAATCGCCCTTACCCATCAAAGCTCCTGTACTGCTTGAGAAAAACTGAAGATTAAGCTCGCAAGACGCTCCCTGAGGAGCGCAGCGTGCACCTCCACTTGAAGGAGATGCCCCGCCGCTCGCGCCCGCGCAGTCTAGGCGAGAGGATGGGCCGGAACAATGCTTACCTTGGGGCGCGCCTGAACAGGCGTACCCGCACTTGAAGCTCGCGCCTTCCGGTGCGCCGGTGCTCCCCAAGCGATCCGCCTCGTCAGCGTACGCGTGAGAAGTTGGTTTGCTTGCTTGCGCGCGTCCGGGCACATGCGCTCGTCCCTAAGCGCAAGCACCGCCGCCTGATTGCTCGCCCAACAAAAAGCCGGCCCTTCAAGGTCAAGGGCCGGCTACTTCTAGATTCTTATTGGAGAGCTTGGCGTTCTTACCAGCGCTGCTTGGGGGCGCCGCCACCGCCACGGTTGCCGCCGCCGCTGCCACGCTCCTGAGCCTCGTTCACGCGTAGCGGCCGACCACCGAGCTCCTTGCCGTTCAAATTCTGGATCGCGCGCGAGGCATCCGCCCGCGACATCTCCACGAAGCCAAAGCCCCGTGGCCGACCAGTGTCCCGATCGGTGATGAGGCTCACCGACTCGACCGTGCCGTGCTGGGCGAACAGATCGCGGACTTCACTCTCGCTGGCCGAGAACGGCAGGTTTCCGACGTAGATCTTCGTCATGCAATCAAACTCCTGATACGGATAACGCCGCACGCGGACGTGTTGTCACAACGGCAGGCTGTTTCCGAAACACTACTAGCAGGGATGCAGACCGAGAATCGGGTGAATCGTCGGTGAGCATGCTGCCACCTGGTCGGGAACGATTCGGCATTTCTCAGACTCGGAAGCCGGCTCGCAAACCATGCGGGCGGCAGGCGGCAGGAAAGGGAAAGGTCACGAACCAGTGCAAACAATAACCCAGGACACCCGCTCGACACAAGCATCAGCACGCGCTTCACGCGTGAAATATAGGCCCTGACGGCCGCAACGGCCCTCCGACGCTCGTAACAGTTCTGACATCGAACTCAACGAGAGCCCCGCGTTGCTTAGGTCACCGGCTGAAGGGAAACACCCGCCGGCACTGCTGGCCATAGCTACCGCCTAAGCGCTAAAATCGACGCGCCCCACCCTCCTACCCCCCCTGCACGAACCGTCAGACGAAGGCAAGGCATGGATGCCTGTCGCGCGCCGCAACATGGGTTCATTCCCCTGGATTGAGGGTGCCGCGACTGGAA
>Ga0123356_10004865_pt1 | contig 13807 bp, 16 predicted proteins | sample TergutEmb28metaG_2_FD_92546 | JGI IMG/M metagenome (GOLD analysis project Ga0123356, IMG submission 92546) | Embiratermes neotenicus P3 segment gut microbial communities from Petit-Saut dam, French Guiana - Emb289 P3 | ecosystem: Host-associated > Arthropoda: Insects > Digestive system > Gut ...
ATAATTCACGCAGAGACGCCAAGAACGCAGAGGACGCAAAGCTGATGTTCGAATTCTTTTCTTAAAACTTCTAGTATATCGAAGATATCTGTGATTTCTATAGATTATAATAAAGATTTCGAATAACAACTCTGCGATCTTTGCGTACTTTGCGTCTTCGCGAGAACTTATTCCGGATCAACTTTAACACGTACACGCTCTATCGATTTAGCCTTACCGTCTTTGCCGATGTTTAGATACACGCCTTGAAGCTGCAAATCGTCCCATGTTTCTTTTGTCCAGTCAGGAATGCCTGTCAGATATTCTTTTATCCGCGAATTTATTTCGCAGCCGCCGACAGATAACTGGCTTCCTGTTCTGCCGGCGTCGCTTATAACCGCGGTTCCGCCTGCCATAATAAGTTCATCGGAAGTTTGGACTCTTGTATGCGAACCGATAACCGCCGAACAAAGACCGTCAGCGGCGAAAAATAAAGTTTTCTTTTCCGCGCTTGCTTGCGCGTGAAAATCTACAATTACATATGGAGTTTGTTTTCTAAGTTTTTCAAGAAGCGAAGGTAAAATCGCGAAAGGACTGTTTGCGTGAAGTCTTGTAAAACCGTTTTGTCCAATAAATACGGCAACAGCTATTTTTTCAATAGTTCCCTGCGCCGAGGTAATTTTAAAAACCTTGGAACCAATACCCGGAGCTTCGTGGTTTAGGTTTTCCGGGCGCAATACGAAAGGTGTTTTATCAAGATTTTCTGTTAAATCCTTTTTGTAAAAACAACATTCTCCAAGTGTAATAACATTCGCGCCCATTTTTTGAATATACGCGGCATGACTTCTGCCAAGACCGTTTCCTCCTGTAGCTCCATCGGCGTTTACAATCAAAAAATCCCAGGGATATCGTTCTTTTAATTCGTTCAGAGCTTTTTTAATTACGTAGACACCTGTTTTACCGACAAGTTCAGCTACATAAAGAATCTTCATTAACACTCCATATTAATGTACTATTTAAAATCAAGGTCTAATTTCGAAAGTATCCGTTCAAACTCCGCGGCGGCGCGATAATCGCCAAGTTCCCTGCAAGTATCACGAAGGTTAAAAAGAGCGTCATAATATTGAGGGCATAAACTTACAGACTTTTCAAAGCAATTACGGGCTTCTTCAAAAACATTTATATTAAAATAAACAACGCCTAGGTTATTCCATATTTTTGGATCATTCTCACTTTGTGATAACGCGGAAACATAACATTCTATAGAAAGCTCAAATTCACTCAATTCGTAGTAAATAAAACCCAAAGAATGCCATGCTTCTGTAAGATTATCGTCAATTAGAAGGCAGCGCTGGAAACTATCGATCGCTTCTGTATATTCACCGGTTTTTTGCTGGGCAATACCCAAATTTAACCATAAAAGAGGGTTTTCCGGCTCTAAAATTAAAGCTTCACGAAAAAGCGGGATCGCTTCAAAGGGGCGGTTTGCTTCAGTCAGAGCTACAGCTGAATTGTTTAACGATATTGCTGTTTCCATCAATTTATAATTGTATCTTAGAAAGGGGTGATAAACAACCAATTTCTTGTTTACATACTATTATTTTCTTTAAGTATATAGTATAATGATTTTTAGGTATTTATAGTGAAAGACATTAGCGAATATCACAGCGGGATTACAGAACATGAATTTTTCTCTTTCCTTTACGATAAGGTAATGGCAAAGGAAATAGTAACTTTCTCAAAACTTAAGGAACTTGTAGCTCCCGCTTTGCGAGATAAATCGACTCACCCGGTTATTATGAAGGCTTTTCAATTATTAAAACGCCTGAATTGGGGCTTTTTTGCCGCTGTTTGCCCAAATACCCATAAAAAACTTTGGAAAGAAATGGTAATTCCCGACAGGGATTTTCCCGAAGCGGGAGATATAAAAAAGACATTGCAAATTTCCAACCTTTATGTAGCGATGCTTGATATTCATGGTTATACAAAATTTTGCATGGAATCCAGAAAAAACCTATCGATGATGCACACTTTGGATTGGGCAATCGAAAACGAGATAAAACGAATTTCCAATCAATGCGGCGCGGTTAGTCAAAGGGAACGAGGCGACGAAATTGTCGTGGTTGCCGCGAGCGCGACTGACGCGTTAATGGTAACATTGTGTATTATCGATTATTTTGGAAAAACCAATAATGTAAACGATCCGTCGATTCCTACAAAACGCACAGGTAATGCCGAAGCTCTGCCAATTTTTAAAATTACTGGCGGAATCACAGGCGGCAATACGCAAAGCCCCCTTATCATCACGGAAAGGGGAAACCTTGCCGGCTTCCTTCTAAATTCGGGCGCGAGATTACAGACAAGAGCGAATGAACTTTCACCAAAAGAATCCAGAGTAATGATTGCCAAACAGGTAATGATGAATTATGAAAAAGAAGACGCCGCTAGCAAGTGCATTTTAACTCAAAATAATTCCATTTATTTTTTTGATACAGGACATATTGAGTTTAAGGGAGTAATGATTCCCACATGCGAAGTTGTTTTTGAAAAGAGCGAACGTTACAAAGAAAAATTCGCGGAAGATATAACAAGGCTTTTCGCGTCTATTCGCGACGGTTTATGGGAACAGCGAATTTTTCAGGATTTAATGGAGCTTCTTACAAAGGTCGCGCAAACCATGCCGCCGTTTTCCATTACGCCCAAACAGCCAATTAACAGTATGCAAACCATTAACAATGAATCATACGTGACACTTTGCCGCCTCGCGATGAAGGCATACTGCGTAAGCGAAGATTATTACACCGCGATGGAGTTTTTACGTAATCTGATTGACATAAGCGAACAGATTCCTTTTTTTGACAGATTAATTTTTGACTACCTAATAGGCATTACCGAAAAATACCAGCTCTTGCTTGACGCTTTTGAAAAACAAATCGACAGAGAAATCGATGAAAAAGCCGCGCATATATTCGGCGATCATTATAAGTCATGGGTCGCTTCAAAGAACGGCTGTCAAATTTACGACAAGATGCGCAACATCGGACGAAAGAGCAAAGAAATTACAAAAAAGAAAAACATGTGGCTTAACATGCTTGTACAGAATAAAGAAAAAATGGAATTTACGCTTTACTCCGGGAAAAAGTAATTTAGTTAGTTTTCTAAAATATCAATACTAATGTACCAATAGTAATTAAAATACCGCCAATTATAGTTTTAACAGTAATAACTTCTTTTAATACTATAAAAGCTAATACCATTCCAATAACTAAACTGAATTTATCTATGGGAATTACTTTAGAGGCTTCGCCAATTTGAAGCGCTTTATAATAACATAACCAGGATAAACCGGTAGCGATACCGGATAAAACTAAAAATAAAATGCTCTTTTGACTGATATTCGCTATTTCGGTTTGTTTTCCAGATATGAATACTAAACCCCAAGCCATAATTAAAACTACTACCGTTCTAATCGCTACAGCAAGATTAGAGTTTACATTTTCTATTCCTATTTTAGCCAAAATAGAAGTTAATGCCGCGAATACTGCTGATAATAAAGCGTAAAATATCCACATACAATTAACTCCTAATGTTAATTATTCAAATTTATACTAACATTATTATCCGCGGGATATAAATCCTGCCATAAACCATCAAGAACATACTGCTGTTGGCTTAAAATAAAACGTCCCCAAAGTCCAAGTTTGGATTTGTCAAGTGCCGGGCGTTTGGCAGGATCTTCGTCTCCGTTATAATGAGCGACAAACGCGTCTCCTACAGCGTCTGTAATTATAGCCGTGTCCTTGTCAGAAACAAAATAATTTTTTAATACGGATGCCGCTTCCAGCATGACAGTCTTTTTTACAAACGCTGTAGCGTTAGCCGCGAAATCGGTACCCGGATATATTTTATCTACGATTGATTCAGTGCGGATATTTAAAACATTGTTTTTTATTTCCAGAAAACGAATGGGACATGGAGCTGTAACAAGAGAACCTGTTTCTATATCATAAATAAATCTGCCGTTGTAATCCGCTCTTGTTATATCCTGAGCGTGATAATGCCCTGTAAAAGCTAGCCTTACATTCCACGAAGATAAAAACCTTCCAAAGTTTAGATAATCGCGGATTAAATAATCGCCGTGCAGTTTTGACTGTCCCTTCCAGTGTTCTACAACACCGTGATGTAATAAAACCATAACAGCCTTGTTTTTATTGTCCGCTTCACGTAACACAGAAGCAATCCAGTCCGCTGTCTGCTGGCTGACTTTGCCGGAAACAATCGCGTGTTGCCCGGGCACATTCTCTCTGTGCCGCGTGGAGTCAATCGCTAATAACCACAAACCTTCGACAGGTTCAGCGACATAACTTAAAGAATGGCTGTCTCTGTGTATTGCCGAGTTGTATCCAAAATCTCCGTAAATTCGCGCGAACTCTTGTTCAGTTACGGTCGCGACAGGCTCGGATACATCGCCAATAAATCTGACAGCGTCAGGGCAATTTACATCATGATTTCCCGGTACTACATAAACAGATATATTAACATCGGTTAATCGCCTTAATTTTTCCGCCAGGATTTGATGGTTAATCAATTCGCCGTCTTTTGTTAAATCGCCGCTTATCAATACAAATTGAACGCCGGAAGCGATTATATTATCAATAGCGAAATCCATCAAATCGATGCTGTCTAAAAGAAGTTTTCTGTCCGAAAACATTACTTTTTCAAAAGCCGAACCCGAAGAACCAAGTGACGGACAATAAATATGAGTATCGCTTATAACCGCGAAAAAAGTGTCAGGGTATAAAGGAGCGCTTCCCGATCCTGTGTTAAAATCATAATTAAGAGCGCCTTTGTTCGCGCATCCGATAATAAAAACGCATAATAAAACTGCCGAAAAAAACGATAATTTAATAAATAATTGATTCATAGTCATATTATAGAAAAAAAATGATAAATTATTCAATATCGCGTGTTTAGATTGTATTTTTAAAGTATTAATTTTCCGATAATTTAATATGATTCAAAAGGGTTTAATTTCCGTACTTTTGCTGTTTTTCGCTGTTTTATCGCTTAACGCCCAAGGCAGTGACGCGGGAACTCACCCTTATGTAATTCGAGGTGAAGTATACGTTGATCTTGAACCAATATACGCGGGTCACATTGACAGTGAATATCCCCTTGGTATTCCGGCAGCTTCCCGCCGCGCGCTTGATGAACTTTCCCTGTTTTTTTCCGCTATGGTTTTTGGCTGGTCTTTTAATTATGAAGTAGGGGAAAGAGCGAGAGGTATTAATGAAATATTGGAACTGTACCAGCTTGGTACTATTCAAACAGGTGACCCTGCTTTGCGAGTTACCGATACTTCTGTTAGAGATTCGCAATTAAGAGTTTGGGCAGATTTTCATTTGAATGATTCACATCAGCGAAGGATGCAAAGGTGGCGTACAGGAACAATCCGAAACGCGCAAGCTACAGGTTTCGCTCCTTCCAGTTTGGATGAATATCCCGGCTGGATCGCGGTTAAGCAAATGGCGCTTGAAGACGCCGCGAGAGCCGCGTTAAGATCGATTTTACAGGCAAGTGAAAAAAATCGTCCAAAAGAAGTTACAGGTTTTATAAGCCTTGCTTCTTTTCCTCGTTATTATATTGACGCAGGACGCTGGACAGCTTCCGCTCGTTTTAGAGTACAAATTGTCGAAATAATCCCGTTCGCCGCGTATTAATCTAGTCATAAATTATAGTTTGTGTTAAGATATAAACTATGGAAAAGAATTTATTAGATATTTTAAGAATAGGTATTTTTTATGATGGTTATTATTTTTACAAAGTAAGTAATTATTACAAGTATGAACATGAAAAAAAATCACGAATCAGTATAAGCGGTCTTCATGACTTTATTAGAAGCGAAGTTGCTTCGCTTACAAAAAATGATATTCGCCAGTGCCGTATAATCGACGCGCATTATTTTAAAGGGCGCTCTTCCGCGAAAGAATTAGGGGAAAAAGTCCAGAGCGAAAGAGTTTTTGAAGATATTCTGATGAGAGAAAATATTGTAAGTCATTATTTGCCTTTACGTTTTGGTGATAATAATGTAATACAGGAAAAAGGAATTGATGTATGGCTTGCTTTGGAAGCTTATGAACTTGCCATATACAAACATTTTGACATTCTTGTTTTGGTCGCTGGAGACGGCGATTATGTTCCTCTTGTAAGAAAATTACATACCGTTGGCACACAGGTAATGCTTATATTTTGGGATTTTTCTTATCATAATGAAAACGGCGATGTTGTGGAAACCAAAGCGTCACGCCAATTGCAGGAAGAAGTTTTCTTCGCTGTTCCCATGCACCAGCGGATTGAGCAAAATGACAATGAATATACAAAAGAATTATTTGTTCCAGAGAGAATTTTCGACAGGACTCCTGTTATTAACAATAATAAATTGGATGATTTAACCGAAGAAAGGGAAGAGTTTACATCCAGTATTTTTAGTATTAATCCTAACGGATTTGGTTTTATTAAAGATGAAGATCGCAACAATATTTTCTTTCATTACAGCAGGGTAACAAACTGCGATTTCCCGGATTTAAAATTTGGAATGAAAGTTAAATACAGTGTAGAAGAGGACGATGAGCGAAGTAAACGTGATGGCGCTCCCCGCTACCGCGCGATAAAAGTTACTGTTATTGATTAAGAATTTTTACCACGAAAAGTTCCTTTGGAACTTACACGAAAAAACACGAAAGTTGATGTACGATATCGAAGTACAATTTCGTAATGGTTCGTGTGGTTCGTGGTTAAAATTTTGATTGAATTTATCCCAGTTCAATCGAACGTTTCCAGGCGGCTTCCACGGCTTTTATTACAGTGCCGCGGAACGCTCCATCTTCGAGCGCGGCGATACCCGCGATTGTAGTGCCGCCGGGGGATGTCACCATATCTTTTAACTCACCCGGGTGTTTATTTGTTTGCAAAACCATCATCGCGGATCCAAAAACTGTTTGCGCCGCGTACATTAAAGCCTTGTCTCTTGGCAGCCCCGCGCGAACTCCTCCGTCCGCTAAAGCTTCGATAAACAAATAAACAAACGCGGGTCCCGATCCTGAAAGTCCCGTGACAGCATCCATACAGCGTTCATCAATACAGTCAACAGCGCCTGTATTACATAATATGTTTGTTATTACTTTTATTTTTTCTTCTGTTACTTCCTTTGAGCAGGACATAACTGTCATTCCTTTGCCGATAAGCGCCGGAGTATTGGGCATTATGCGAATAACAGGTGTTTTTTCGCCAATAGAAGATTGAATTTTTTCGATAGACCAGCCTGCCGCCATGGAAATTAATACAGGCGATTTCGCTTCATTGTGTCTTTTTTTTATTTCCGGAGTTATTTCAGCTAACACTATCGACAAAATCTGAGGTTTTACAGCAAGAAAAATAATATCGCACTTTCGCGCCGCTTCTATATTTGATGTTAATACTTTCGCTTTTAAAGAATCCGCCGCTATTTGTACCTTTTCCATATCAGCGTCGGTAATAAATAAATCCGCGTCTTTTACGGCGCTCATAAGAGCGTAACCCATGTTACCGCAGCCGATAGACGCTATAGATAGTTTTTCAATCGATAGTTTTTCAATCGATAGTTTTTCATCTTTCATTTATAATCGGTCCTTATTATATTAATCAATGCCTGCCGCTTTACGGAAGCGATTTACAGTGGCCGCCGCGATTGGTCTTGCTTTTCGCGCGCCTTGTTCCAGTATTTTATCGAGAGCGGGAATATCTGCCATATAAGTGTCATAACGTTCGCGAATGGGTGTAAGCAGGCGGTTAACAACCTGGAATAATTCTTCTTTCGCGTCTCCCCACCCCATACCGCCCGCACGGTAACGGTTTGCCAAAGCCGCCTGCTCATTTTGATCCGCAAATAATTTGTAAAGCTGGAAAATCTGGCTTGTATCCGGGTCTTTCGGTTCTTCTACAGACTGGGAGTTTGTTGTTATGCGCATAATTGTTTTTCTTAGTGTTTTTTCCGGAGCGAACAGGGGAATTATATTTCCGTAACTCTTGCTCATTTTGCGCCCGTCAAGACCGGGTACAACGGCGACATTTTCCACAACCGCCGCCTGCGGGATTTTTAAAACCTGCTGTCCGTAATTGGCGTTTATCGACTGCGCGATATCCTGCGCCATTTCTATGTGTTGCACCTGGTCTTTACCGACAGGAACTACATCGGAATCAAAAATTATAATATCAGCCGCCATTAATACAGGATATGTAAAAAGCCCCATGTTGATTCCTGAATCAGTTTCTTCGTCTATTTTTCCATTTTCTTTATTTTTATTGACAGCGTCTTTATACGCGTGAGCGCGGTTCATAAGTCCTTTGGAAGTAAAAGCCATTAACATTGTAGTTAGTTCAAATATTTCCGGGATCGAACTTTGCCTGTAAAAAATTACATTTTCAGGATCCAAACCGCCGGCAAGCCAGCCTGCCGCCACTTGTCTGATAGTAGAATTTAGTTCTTTTGGATCTTTCATTGAGTTAAGAGCGTGATAATCGGCGATAAAATACCGGGCGTCATATTCTTTGGAAAGTTCAACCGCGGGTTTAATCGCGCCAAAATAGTTGCCAATATGCAAATCACCTGTAGGTTTTATACCTGTTAAAGAAATTTTCTTCATAAAGACAATGTAGCGATTATATGATAAATTGTAAAGTAATGAATGTTATAAAAACCCGGGTAAAAATATTAGACATAGTTATAATCTTTGCGGTTTTATCTTTAACATTATTTATTTCTTACTTTGTTTACATGAAACCGCAGGGAAAACCTCAAGTATTGATACGCGGACAAGACAATGAATGGATATTCCCAATCACCACTGTAGAAACGGTTTTTGTTCCAGGTCCGATCGGTAAAACAATCGTACACCTTGACGGACAAAAAGCCTGGATCGAATCCTCTCCATGTTATAATCAAACATGTGAAGCTGCGGGAGCGGTTTCAAAACAAGGACAGTGGGCAGCCTGCCTTCCAAATAATGTTTTACTAATAATACAAGGCGCTTTTTTAGAGGACAATGATGTTGACGCGGTTGTCTGGTAGTAAAATAGAAGCAAGTTCACTTGCAGCAAGGAACCTTGAAGCAAGTTCACTTGCACTGTTGGGAGCGTTTTGTCTTTTTCTTTCCGCTGTCGAATACATGATACCAAAACCGCTTCCTTTTATGCGAATAGGATTCGCGAATCTGCCTCTTATGCTAGGTCTTTGTATTTTTTCATTACGTTCATACCTGGTTTTAATTTGTATTAAAATTTTTGGACAGGCGTTAATTACAGGAACATTGTTTTCTTATATATTTTTATTTTCTGCCGCGGGGACATTTTCATCGGCGCTTCTGATGTATTTATTATTTAAGCTGGGGAAAAACAATATTTCATTTATAGGTATTGGAACAGCGGGCGCTGTTATTTCTAATATATCGCAGTTAGCGTTGGCTTATTTTTTTATTTTCGCAGAGAATGTACGGTATATAGCTGTACCGTTTTTGGCTGTGGGTTTGGTTACAGGAATTTTGCTTGGAGTTTTTTGCGAAATGTTTGTAAAAAAGTCACAGTGGTTGCCATTTTCATCACGCCAAGACGCCAAGACGCGAAGTTGTAATTTCGAATCTTTATCTTCAGATCAAGTAATAAAAGGGAGACTTCTTATTTATAATAATTTATTTAACGCAAGAACATTATTTGTTGCGGGGTTATTGATAATTCCTGCGGTTTTATTTAATCCAAGTACAGAGTTTAGATGTTACCAGTTTTTATTTTTTTGTTTTCTTGTTTTATTAACCGGAAAAAAAACTAATTTTTTATTAACGATTTTTATTACATTGTCTATTATAATGTTTAATTTAATTATACCTTACGGACGTATTTTATTTTCCATTGGATCTTTTAAAATTACTTTAGGAGCGTTGGAAGCGGGAATTCACAGAGCGGTTACATTGCAGGCGCTTGTAATGCTTTCAAAAATAATAATTAGAAAGGATTTGTTTTTACCGGGCGCTTTTGGAAAACTATTGGGACAATCAATGTTTATTTTTTCTGAAATAATGAACAGGAAATATAAAATAACCAAAAAAAATATTATAATGGAAATTGATAATTTATTGATTGAATTAAGTGAAATGAGGTTTGAACAGCCTCAAATTCAAAAAATAAAAACAAAACCCATAGGGTATGTTATTCTAATTTTTGTTATTGTTTTTTCCTGGCTTCCATGGATTTAATTTTTAAAGGTAAAAGTATTATCAGTTAGTGTAAAATTTACACCGGAAGTTGTTCGTATACTGTGGTCGTTAAAGACAAAAATAGCTTCCGCGTTTTGTATAACTCTTAACAGCTCTATGCCTTTTTCGTAACCTAATACAAAAACCGCTGTAGAAATAGCGTCCGCGTCCATCGCGGTATCCGCGATCACTATGACGGACAAAAAATCGTTATTTGTTGGATAGCCGTTTGCCGGATTAAAAATGTGGTGATATCGTATTTCGTCTTTTTCAAAAAATCTTTCATAGATGCCTGAAGTAACAAGCGCTTTATCTTTTTGTAATTGTACATATCCTATAGTTACATTTCGCTCTTCAAACGGATGTTGAATGCCGATCCTCCATGAGCTTCTGTCAGGTTTTTCACCTAATACAAAAATATCTCCGCCAAGATTAATTAACGCGCGGTTTATTCCCGCTTTTTTTAGAACTTCAACAGCCGCGTCCGCCGCGTAACCTTTCGCTATACCACCAAAATCAAGCGACATACCTTCTTGTTTTAAAAATACGCTGTTTGTATTAAAATCCAATACAATGTTAGACCAGTTTATTAACGGCAAAACTTGTTCAATTTCACCGCGCGGCGGAATTCGCGCGTTTCCTTTACCAATCCCCCAAAGATTAATCAAAGGACCCACTGTAGGATCAAAAGCGCCGTAAGTTAAACACGCGTAAAAAATGGCGCGATCAATTACTTTAAAAGTATCTTCATGTACCTGTATATAACTTTTACCCGCGTATAAATTAACGCGGCTAATATCGGAAGCGGGAATATTAACACTCATCAGGTTTTCTATTTCGCGAATTCTGGAAAAAACTTCGTTATAAATACCGGCGCGCCCATATTCGTATAACGTTATTGTACACGCCGTTCCAAGCGCGGTTTCAGTACGATAAGGCTCTGACAATTTACAGGAAATAAAGAAAATTATAATAATTGCAAAATATATCACGCAAAGGCGCAAAGGCGCAAAGTTATTATTCGAGATATTTACTCTAAGAAACTTTGCGTCTCGCGAACCACAAGTTCGATGTCTCTGCGTGAGTAATTTCGGAAAAAGTTTAAAGTCCAAAGCGTTCGGAAAGTTCCTTAAGATGGCTGCCAATAAAAAGCGCGCCGTAACATGTCAATATAATTCCAATTGTTATGCCAAACGGAAGCAGAAAAGAAGATCCGGATTCGCTTACAATGTTTTTAAAATCGAATCCAAAAAACGCGGTTACCAAAGATACCATAAGGATAATACCCGCTATTACCCAGCCCCGTGTAGAAAATACACCTTGAGCTGTATGTGATGTTTCGGATTCCGCGATATCATCTTCGTAGGATATTTTTGTCATTATGGAATTTTCCAGTTTTGACCAATCAGGCGAAGACGGGAAAAAATCCTGTTTCATTACAATTTTAGCGTTCTGATAACGTTCAATAGCGGCAGCGCATACAGGACAGAAAACAGCGTGTAAATTTATTTTTACCTGATCTATAAAAGATAAACTGCCGTCATCTTCGTAAACCATATCGATTATTTCTGAACAATTCATACCGCGCTCCTTTCTAAATCCTGTAACTTTTCTCTTAATATTATTTTCGCCCTAAATACATGAGACTTTATGGTATTTACAGGAATTCCTGTTATTACCTCAATCTCCTGATACGAACGATCGTAGAAAAAAAATAAATCAACGCAGATCCTGAAACGTTCAGGTAGTTCCTTAATTGCCGAACGAACAGCCTCACCCGCCGCGTTGCGAAGCGCCAGCCTTTCCGGCGATTCGTCATTATTGATCAACTTGTCCGCGTCTTCTTCCGCGAGGCTGAAGTATTCTTTTCTTCGATTAACTTCATTTAACGCCGTGTTATAGGCAATTTTATAAAGCCACGTAGAAAATCTGCTTCTTCCCTCGAATCTGGAAAGACTTCGGTATGTTTTTAGGAATACTTCCTGGGTAAAATCCGAAGCGTCATCTGAATTACGGAAGAAACTTAAACCCATTCCAAAAACCGCTTTTTCATGCTGACGTACCAAAAGCCGAAACAAATCTTTTTGTCCCGATACAATTTGGCTGACAATCAAATGATCGTCATAATCAGTTTCGTCAGGCGAGCCTAAGGAACCATCCTTTGTAGGCTCAGCCATTTTTTGCTTCACTGCGTTTTATCACATAGTAGATTATAAACCCCAAACCCATAGCTAATGGAATTAATCCACCGAATAAACCGTACGAAGCTCCTTCAACAATCGATAATAAAGTTGTTACAGCAATACCAACACTGATCAATAAAATGCCGGACAACAAACTGAACGAAGATAAATTAAATTCCGGTTTAGCGTAATGTCCCGCTTTTATTAAAAGGGTTCGCCGGCGGTGATTCCAAAGAAGATAGAAAAAAATTACTACCGATCCCATGACAATTCCCACAATGGGAATAATCGCAATTATAACTTGAGCAGTTGTGTTCATAATAACTCCAAAACATCAGTTTAAGACAAATAATTGCGTCCGTCTATAATTTTGACACGAAAATATGGCGGAAGTTGCGCAGCCGGTTCCATTCGTTAATAGCTTTCGATAACCATTAAATCGTTAAAATACAAAACCTCGATACGTCCAAGCCGCAAACTGTCATTAAAACGCCGTAAGATTTCCTGTTTCGCGGCGTCTTCATCAATTTGAATTAAACGGGTTTCCGGCAAGGAAGAAAAATATCCGCTCGCGATTGTTCTAAAATCGCTGACTTTAGCCAAAATTTCTTCCGTAAAGGCTGTATCGTCCGCTGAATAGGGGAACGATATCGAAAGAATCAATATTGATGAATTTATAAGCGGAATACGCAGCCGCCCCATTTCTGAAAAGACTCGTATATCACTGGGATTTAACTGCGTATGCTGTATTTGCGGTAAACTTCTGGAACCAATTAATGGCTCTGATTTACCAATGTGAAAAAGACCGGCTATAGTGCCAATTACTATCAACAAAATGAGTAAACACGCTATCGAAAGTAAAGCCATATATACATAATTAGTAATTTTTTCTTTTGAAAGGTTTATTGTATTCACCCATTAATAATAGAACATTTTTGGGATAATGTCATGGGTGGGAGGAAAAACGACAGTAAAGAGCCTTTTTTTGAAAAAAAGTTAAAAATATTTTCATTTTCGGTCATGCAAAACGGCACTTTTGACCCATATAAGAGGTAAATCTGCTTGTGCGGATTAATTTTTTTTTTTGGTAAGGAGCTACTCATGACAAAACTTGAATATACCTTTAAAACAGACATTCTTTTTAAAATGATGTTTGTGAAAAACCCTGATTTACTAAAACATCTTGTTTGTGAATTATTGGGAATTAAAATTGAAAGTATCGGAAAATTCGTTATTACAAATCCCGATATGCCACCTGAAAACCTCGGAGATAAGTTTTGTAAACTGGATATTCTTATGGACATTAACGGACAGCGGGTCAATCTGGAAATCCAGGTCAGAAATAAAGGTAACTTTCCTGAA
>Ga0123356_10004866_pt1 | contig 13807 bp, 13 predicted proteins | sample TergutEmb28metaG_2_FD_92546 | JGI IMG/M metagenome (GOLD analysis project Ga0123356, IMG submission 92546) | Embiratermes neotenicus P3 segment gut microbial communities from Petit-Saut dam, French Guiana - Emb289 P3 | ecosystem: Host-associated > Arthropoda: Insects > Digestive system > Gut ...
ATGATTACAACCCTGATAACACAGAAGGTAACAAGGCATACTTTCCATGATATATTCAGGTTTGTTAAATTTTAATATACGTAAAGCATTTTCTTTTTTTGATATTATGATAAAAACAAGAAAGAGGTAACACGCAAATGAAATTAAAAAAGATACTCGCATTAACCCTGGCAGCTGTTATGATATTCTGCTTTGTAGCAGCCTGCAACGATAACAGCGGCACAACGACACCTGCATCTTCAGATACCGGTTCTGCCGCCGGCACCGGCACAACGACCCAGACAACAACAAGCACAGATGACGACGATGATGTACCCGCAGGATCTCTTGAAGACAGACCCGACCTGCGCTTCCTTATTTGGGGACGTACATATGATCCCAATACGGATATCGCAACGGTTCGTAAAATGGAGTTCACAGGCTACAACGTTATTTATGAAATGCTCCCCACAGAGGGCGGCGATGAAAGATTGATGCTTGAAATGTCTGCAGGAGCCGACTTCGACCTGGTAGAACTCAATCCTATCATGTTCGGACGTTTGGCTTCAATGGGTATGCTCTTACCGATCGACGATTTACTTGCTCAATACGGTAATTACATGCTTCAGGAAGTCGCACAGGCAGGTTGGGATGCATCAAAAGATCCCAACGGCAACATAGTCGCATTACCCAGACAATCCGGCGATAACCAAGGACACGCTTTCGGCAGCCGTTTTGACTGGATATTGATGACCAAGCAGGAAATCCTTGATGAACTCGATCTCACAATCCCCAAAACACTGGACGAATTCACCGACTTCCTTATAACGATCCGCGATGCAAAAGGCGTACCTCCGCTCACATCCAACAATGATATCCATTTCCTCGATATCATGACAGCCTTTGATATACCGAATATAGCTTATTTGGAAAAAGACAGCGGATTTGAACATCTTATCCAACAACCCCAATATCGTGAATATCTGCGTTATATTGCCATGTTATATGCAGACGGATTACTTGATCCCGACGTACCTACAAACAACAATGAAAACAAAGACGCAAAATTCACATCACCGACTGCTGCATTTGTGGCTCAATATGCTACATGGGAACTCGGACGTATAGTTCCGGCTTTGGAAGCAAACGGTCTTTCGGTAAATCCCGCAGCTTTTGAACAGCCTCTCATGGGTTCGGACGGAACATATCTTCTCCGTAACTTTTACGGTGTATCCAAATACTACGGAATTCCGGCTTCGGCAGCCAACCCCGATCATGCAATAAATTATTTCAACCTGTTATCCGAACCCGAAACATTCTTACGTTCACACATCGGTGACGAAGGTATACATTGGGAAATGGTAAACGGTGAATACAGACCTATCTTACCTGAATTTGACGAACTTAACTGGGCAAACCAATTTGTCGGAATGCAAAACAGACCCGCAGAATTTGCTCAATGGCAGGCAAGGGTACGTAAAACAGTTGAAATGGCTGACAACTATGTGTTTGTTAACAGCAATCTCCCCAATGCAAGACTGTTTTTAGATCGCTCCACTCTTACCAACAGTCTTCCTGCAGTACAGGAAAACGGTCAGGCAGTCAACCAATTATGGGCAGACTGGAGAATGCAGGCTATAGTTAATAACAATCTTACGGATGCTGATTTTGATACTATCATCCAAAGAATGATGGATGAAGGCTTAGATGAAATGCTCGATGAAATGAGCGAATGGGCAAGACAAAACCCCAGATAACATCTGTACATTAAACAACGGTGCCGGGCATTGCCCGGCACTGCTGCTTAATAAATAAAATGAAAGGAAAATTTTTAATGGAGTACAGCTTACCTGAGAAAAAAATCAAACTGGTCGACACTTATGATGTATTGGTTGCAGGAGGCGGTCCTGCCGGTTGTACAGCCGCGATTGCAGCCGCTCGTGAAGGTGCAAAGGTATTATTGATCGAAGCAACATGCAGCCTCGGCGGTATGGGAACAAGCGGTTTGGTTCCTGCCTGGTGCCCTTTTTCCGACAAAGAACAAATCGTATATGCCGGATTAGCTGAAAAAATAATGGAAACTGTTAAAGCAGCCATGCCTCATGTACCGAAAACCTTGGTCGACTGGGTGCCGATCGATCCGGAAATGCTTAAAGTTGTTTATGATGATATGGTTACCGAAAGCGGTGCCGATGTTTTATTCAACACTTTTATCAGTATGGTCGATACAGACGGAAACGGTAACGTAACGACAGTTATTGCGTCTAATAAAGAGGGTTTGACTGCATACAAAGCAGAAATGTATATCGACTGTACCGGAGACGGCGATCTTTCTGTATGGGCGGGAGCCGAATATGAAAAAGGCGGCTCTAAAGGTGAATTGCAACCGGCTTCTCATTGTTTTGTGCTGAGCAATGTGGACAGTTACGGTTATCAATTCGGCGGTCATTTACATCCCGCTAATTTGAACAGTCCCGCTTATCCCATTATGCAATCGGATAAATACCCCTTGATCAGAGATTTACATTTATGTTCAAACTTCATCGGACCGGGAACAGTGGGCTTCAATGCCGGCCATTTATTTGATGTTGATAACACAGATGCTTCAAACTTGAGCAGGTCCCTGATGTTGGGTCGAAAAATCGCCCGCTCTTTCAGAGACGGTCTGGCTGAATTTCATCCCAAAGCTTTTGCCAACTCATTTTTAGCTCAAACAGGTGCGTTATTGGGTATTCGCGAAACACGTCGCATTGTCGGCGATTATATGCTGACGGTTGATGATTTTGTTGCACGTCGTTCATTTGATGATGAAATATGTCGTAACTGTTATTATATAGATGTTCATAATACAAAAGAAGACGCAGACAAAATAACAAAAAATGAAATGAACTTTGATGAACTTTATCAGGATGCCGAACATTATAAAGACGGCGAATCACACGGTGTACCGTACCGTTGCCTGACTCCCAAGGGTTTAAACAATGTGCTTATCGCGGGACGTTCGGTTTCATCAGATCATTTAATAAACGGCAGTTTACGCGTTATGCCTGTATGCCTCGCAATGGGAGAAGCCGCCGGAATCGCCGCTCATATGGCTTTGAAAGCCGGAAATGATACAAGAAAAGTAGATGTAAACACTCTGCGTGAAAAACTTCGCAGCTACGGTGCTTACTTGCCGTAACTTACAACGCTCTTGTGAATTTTCGATTCTGTCGACGGCGATTTTTATGTTTTCCATGGAGGTGGCACAGGAGAGATAGAGTGTGTTTCATTCGGAATCATTTTTATTCGCATCAATTGCTCGACTACTGTGCAATTGATGCGAATAATCTTATTTAGGATTGATTATAAATCAAGAAAATAAATTTTGGATACTAATAGATATCTTCAATTCATGAGGTATCTTACTTTATATAATACTTGTTGATTCACGGACTGAATACATTATCGTTATTCACGTTGCTTATTCGTTAAAGTTTCATTAAATGTTTTTTACATTTGAAAAAAGTAGCTATTTTCAACGACTTGTGGTATCCTTAAGTCGGTTATTATTATACAAGAATGGAGACCGGTCAAATGGTAATGACAGATGAAATTATTAAAATAAAAGATATAATTATTAATACTGTCCCTGTTGAAAGGGTATATCTGTTTGGATCATATGCTTATGGTTCACCGTCCACAGACAGCGATTATGATTTTTATGTTGTTATACCCGATGGAATTATACGTCCGTTAGATGCAGTAGGAAATATATATATGGCAATGCGTGGTTTGAAGCGTAAACCGGCAGATATTTTAGCAAACACAACTGATATCTTTGAAAAACGCTCCAAGTTACAAACGCTTGAACGTACTGTAACAGAGAAGGGGGTAGTATTGTATGAACGCGGACAGTAATTATCTTGAGTGGATAAGACTTGCCGATATGGATATAGCTACAGCGAAGCATATGTTTTTAACATACCATCCAATCCCTCTCGAAATTGTTTGTTTCCATTCACAACAAGCAGCAGAAAAAATGCTAAAGTGTTATTTAGTTACACAAAATATATTAATTCCCAAAATTCACGATATGCAACTTTTGTGCGAAAGTTGTATTGAACTTGAAAATAAATTTAATGAGATATACGAATCATCTGTTATGCTGACACGATACAGTGTAATTCCAAGGTATCCTGCTGAATGGGGTATAATTGAAGATGATGCAAAAAAAGCAATTGAAGATGCTGATACTGTCATGAAATTTGTTAAAAATTGATCAATGATTCAGAATAGACTTTAATCATCCCAAATGACTGTCAGCTTCGTGGAATTGCTTCTGAAAATTATTAAGGACTACAACAAAAATAATTATTTAAACTTTGGATTTAACAATATGATTAATTGTTATAAATTTACTTTATAACGATCTCGTAAATTTTTCGATTCTGTCGACGGCGATTTTTATGTTTTCCATGGAGGTGGCGTAGGAGAGGCGGATGTGTCCTTCTCCGTAGTGGCCGAATGCAGTGCCCCAGGCGGCGGCTACGCCGGCATCTTCCAGGAGTCGCTCGGCAAAATAATTACTGTTAATTCCGAAACTTGATATATCGGGAAATGCATAAAATGCACCGTGCGGCATGCAACATGTAATACCGTCGATTTCATTGAGTGCTTTAACCAAATAATTACGTCTTTCAATAAATGCCGCGCGCATTTCATCAACAGCGTCTTGCGGCCCTGTCAATGCTTCAGCTCCTGCCATTTGTGTAAACGCAGCTGTGCAGGAGTTTGAGTTTACCATGAGCATCTCCATGTGTTTTAACAAATCGGGATGCATGATCCCGTAACCGAGACGCCAGCCGGTCATTGAATATGTTTTGGAAAAACCGTCGAGGATTATTGTCCTGTTTTTTAATTCGGGGATCGATGCAATTGAAAATGCTTCACCATCAAAAATGAGTCTGTCATATATTTCATCAGATAAAATGAATATTTTCGGATGATCTTTCAGTATGTCTGCGATTGCCAGAATATCTTCTTTGGTGAATACACCGCCTGTCGGGTTGGACGGGCTATTTATCATGACCATTTTGGTTCTTTTTGTTATTAATTTTTTGAATAAATCCAAGTCGAGCCTGAAATCATTTTTTGCTGAAAGTTTAAGCGGTACCGGTACACCGCCGGCAAATTTTATGCATGACTCATAAATCGGAAATGAAGGGCTCGGATATATGACCTCATCATCGGGATTGATAAGCATCAGCATAGAAAAGAACATAACAGGTTTTCCGCCCGGAACAATAATGACTTCATCCATGGATGTTTCGATTTTTTTATGATTTGCTGCATAGTTCGCTATTATTTCTCTGACTTTCGGCAATCCCGGAGAAGGTGTATAACCCGTAAAACCGTCAAGCATAGCTTTATGTGCAGCATCAATAATATTTTGCGGAGTTTTAAAATCCGGTTGCCCGATCTCCATGTGAATTATATGTTTTCCCTGAGCCTCCAACGCCTGTGCTTTCGCAAGGATTTGAAACGCTGATTCGGTATGCATTAAATGCATTCTCCGTGCAATTGCTTTTTTTTTGAACATCGATTTTGCTCCTCTTTGTATGATTTTCACGCTGAATTTTATGTTTGCGAATTAATCAACCCTTTAAGCTTCCTATTTGAATTCCTTCAACCAAATATCGCTGGAATGCAATGAAAACCACAAAGAGCGGTATAAGGGACAGTGTTGACATGGCAAATAATGCTCCCCAGGCGCTTTGTCCGGTCGGGTCGATAAACATTCTCAATGCAACAGATATTGTGAATCTGGACGGGTTCATTAAATATAACATTTGTGCGAAGAAGTCGTTCCATACAGCGATGAATGTAAAAATAGCTACGGTTATCAACCCCGGTAATGATAAGGGAAGCATGAAGTGAATATAAATGCCGAATGTACTGCAACCGTCTATACGAGGAGCATCGAGCAGTTCATTGCTTATGCCTCTCATAAATTGTGTCAGCAGGAAAATATAAAATCCGCTTGTGGCAAAGAAACTCGGAATAAACAGAGGAAAAAATGTGTCTATCCATCCCAGGTTGTTGAAAACAATATATTGCGGAATCAAGCGTACATGCATGGGTAACATAAGCGTTACCATCATGACCGAGAATAAAAAACCTGATAATTTGAACGGGAGTTTGGCAAATGCATATGCTGCCAGTGAACATGAAATAAGATTTCCGATGATATTTAAACCAACCAGTAAAAATGAATTTCCGAAGAAATGAAATATACTGAACCCCATTACCCCGCTGATCCCGTGTCTGAAATTGTCAAGTGTAGGATTTTGCGGAATGAAGGAAAATGATCCGCTGAATATTTCGACATTTGTTTTAAATGCAGAGCTTACCATCCATAATAACGGATATAACATACCGACGGCAAATGCCAGTACCAACATGTGAAACAACATTGATCTTGCATGTTTTTTAATCATTATCTTCACCCCCTAATCATCATAATAAACCCATTTTTTATTGAATGCGAACTGTATTGCAGTTATTACAGCTATTATAAACAAAAGAACCCATGCCATTGCAGAAGCATATCCCATGTTGAACTGACGAAATGCTCTTATGTATAAATATAATGTATAAAACATTGTCGAATCAACAGGTCCGCCCGAACCGCCGCTTATTATGAATGATGATGTAAAGGCTTGAAATGCTCCTATCGTCGACATGACAAAATTGAAGAAGATCATCGGAGTCAACAGAGGAATTGTGATCCTGAAAAATATTTGCAATTTGTTGGCTCCGTCTATTTCTGCTGCTTCGTAGTATTCTGCAGATATGTTTTTTAAACCGCCGAGGAAAATAACCATCGATCCGCCGAATTGCCACACTGCAAGGATTATCAATGTATACAACGCTGTATCGGGTGATCCTATCCAGTTTCTTCCTTCGATCCCGAAAAGACTCAAAACCTGATTGACCAGTCCTTGTTGGTTAAAAACCTGACGCCATAATAATGCAATGGCTACGCTTCCGCCCAACAGCGAGGGTAAATAATAAATTGCTCTGTAAACACGAATTCCTCTTCTTGCTTTTTTGAATATCGCCGCAATAAATAAAGCAAATGCCAATTGAAAAGGAATGGTAAAAAATACAAATGTGAATGTTACTCTCAAACTGTTGTGGAGTCTTGTATCAGTCAGCATTTGTGCGTAGTTTTCCAAGCCTATAAAACGAGGAGGATTTGCCATATCATATCTTGTAAACGAGAAATAAAAAGACATGATCATCGGTATGATCGTGAATGCCAACAGACCGATGATCCAGGGAGCAAGATAGAGATATCCCTCCCACGGTCTTGCGAAACCTTTTCTCTTCATTAAACCGACACCCCCATTTAACAGAAGATTTATTGACTATAATATTCCCGTACCGTATTTTTTACCAAGATCGTTTAATTCATTATACACGATTTCCGATAAATCGATACCATTTGTTTTTCTTTGTATTCTGCGTCTTTGTTCGATTTCACCCGGAAGAAAAATTTCATCAACCCCGGGGTTTTTCGGCAGTGCTTTGATTTCTTTTATCATTTGTTCTATACGTTCTTTAAACTCATCGACATCAACAAATTTTGAAATATCCAATGCACAAAAAACATGTCCTGCGTTTTGAGGATTTTCAAAATCGTTCCACATATTATTGATGTGCGGTCCGAATTGTGCACCACTGAGGATTCCCGATAATATATCGACAAACAGTGCAAGGCCGTAACCTTTGGGACCGCCGATCGGAAGAACGGTTCCTTCCATTCCTTTTTTTGCATCAACAGTCGGTAATCCTTCATTCGTCAACGCCCATCCTTCCGGAATGCTTTGACCGAGCTTTGCAGCCAAAATAACTTTTCCCATAGCAACAACACTCGGAGCCATATCTAAAATAATAGGTTCGGAATTTTTTCTCGGTACTGATATACCCAAAGGGTTTGTTCCCATATATGCCTGATAACTTCCCCACGGCGCAATATTCGGCGGGGCATTCGTTGCCGTAAATCCGACCATATCGGAAGCGGCGGGTATATTTAAATAATAGGCTGACATACCGTAATGATTGGAATTATTGACGGTGGTAAAACAACATCCGGTTTCTTTTGCTTTTTCGACGCTTCGTTTCATAGCATATAAACCGGCTAACATACCCATTGAATTACATGCATTGAGTGCCAATGATGCCGGATATTCTTTTTCTGTTTTTATTTCAAATTTATTGCTGACAACTCCGGTTTCCAGTCGCTTCATATATATTGTCATTCTGCTGACACCGTGTGATTCGACTCCGCATAAATCAGCATCCGTAAGATTGTCCGCAATGATAAAGGCATCTTCTTCACATACATCTTGTTTCATGATCAATTTTTGACAAAATGATCTTAAATGCTCCCAATCAACATTATATGTATTCATAATGATTTTCCTCAATTTGCATAATCATCGATTATTTCGCCGCCGTTGGCTGAGATCGTTGCGTTTATCCAATCTCTGTTGAATGTTCCGTCGGCAATGTTTTTGAATACGATCTGTTCGTTATCATTCATTTTTTTTGCCATCTCTATAACAATCGGCGCATCCTTTTCTTTTATTACTACAACACCGTCTGTATCGCCGACAATGATGTCACCCGGATTTACGACAATGCCGCCGACGGAAACAGGAACATTTACTTCACCCGGTCCGTTTTTGTACGGTCCTTTCGGTTGGACTCCCCTTGCATATACAGGAAACCCCAAACGTTCAAGAGCTTCAACATCTCGCAGACATCCGTCAATAACAAAACCGACGATCCCGCGTGATTGAGCGTATCTGTACATTATTTCTCCGCATATCGAATGATTCATACAGCCTTCACCGTCGACCATGATCACATCACCCGGCAATGCAATATCGAGAGCTTTATGCAACATCAGGTTGTCGCCGGGAGCCGTTTTCACTGTTACTGCCGACCCTAATAAAGGGACTGAAGTATAGGGTTTTATTGCTGTGTCTACGCATGTGAACCTTCCCATATTATCTGATATGTTTGCTGTCGGTAAATCTTTGAAGGCATTGATCAGCTCTTTATCGGGACGCCTGACTTTTGTGTATACTCTGAAACCTGTTGCCATACTTTTTTCTCCTGTATTTCATTTTTTTATGTTTATATTTTATATGCTTCGGGTTTTCTGTCTTTAAAGACATTTATTCCGGATCTGATTTTGTTGACCAAATTGAAGTCAACGTCACCGATAACGACTGTATTGTCTTCTTCACCGCATGATGCAACTTTTACTCCCCACGGATCGATCAAACAACTGTAACCGCAACCGACGATCATGCCTTCACCGCCTGATGCATTGGCGCCGGCTATATAAAAGAAGTTTTCCAATGCTCGGGCATGTGAAAGTATTTCCCAATGCATCAATCTTTCTATCGGCCATTGCATGGGTACAAATAAAATTTGTGCACCCTGTAATGCTATGCTTCTGGCAAGTTCGGGAAAACGTGTGTCGTAGCAAATCATGACTCCGCACTTTATGCCGTCAAATTCAAATGTGACGATTTCATTACCTGATTTGAAGAATATTTCATTTCCTGCGGGACGCACTGTCGGCGATCCGTGCATTTTTGTATATTCGGCTATATTGTTCCCTTTTCTGTCATATATATATGATTTATTGAAAAACACATCGTCCTGTCTTTCGATTACGGAGCCGCCTACAATGTTTACGTTGTAAGATTTTGCTAACTCGGACAAAAAGTTTTTTGTGTGTTCACCGTTTTCGTCTGCAAGATCGTATAAATCTTCTTTCGGATAAAATCCGAGATCCCATGTTTCGGGTAAACATACAAAGTCAATATCACCGGTAATGTATTTTTGAAACAGTGTTTCAACAGTTTGCATGTTTTGTTTACGGTCGGAAAAAGCAACTGAAAACTGGAGAAGGGCTGTTTTTTTCTTCATGATTTTCTCACGTCCCGATCATTTATTAAGTAATATTTTTCTCAATTTAATGTAAATTATATCATGACTCACGATTGTGCACAATCGTTTTGAAAATATTTTTTATTTTTCTTTTTCTGAAAAAAATTTCTTTACATGACCCGGGGTGATATGTTATCATAATAAATATCAAATAATATCAGGAGGTTATTTTATGGCAATGACGCGAGATGAACTGTTAAAATTATATGACGGATTACGCGTAACAGATGTATGTGACGGAATGGATTCAGTAGGATTACAGGACGTAGGATGTGTTGACAGCAATATTAAAGCACTGTGGAAAGATTTTGAAAATTTCGATCACCGAATTTACGGGTTTGCAAAAACGGTGCGATATATGCCGACCAACAGACCGCGTTTGCAAATCAAAGAATGTAAAGATGAACATAACGAAGATGTCGGTTATTGGTACAACACATATGCCAGCGACAGAGATTGGGTCGATACGATCCAAAAGGGCGATATAATTGTTTTTGACGGTTCCGGAATTACAAACACCGGTTTTATCGGTTCCGAAAACGGATATTCCTGGGTGAATGCCGGAGCAAGCGGTATGATAACAAATGCCGGATGCCGCGATACCGATGAGATCGCCAAACAACGCCTGCCGGTTTACAGTGCATATATTTCCAGAGGCAGACGTCCGAGCCGTCTCGAATTTGTTGACTGCAACGTCACTGTAGAAATAGGCGGTGTAATGGTTCGTCCGGGCGACCTTATTGTTGCCGACGGCGACGGTGTTATCGTTGTACCGATCGAAGTTGCCGAAGAAGTAGGCAAATTCGCCAAATCCGTACAGGACGGTGATAAAATTGCTCGCCGCAAGCATTATGAAGCAAGCGGAGCCGAGCCTGATTTCACTGTTATGTAATAAAAAAGCAGAATAAATGAAAAAATTATCAAAACAAAATTTAGGAGGTTTTATGAAAAAGATTCTGTCAATCCTGTTAGTACTGTCAATGTTATTTGTTGTTATCGCGGCATGCGCCGATAACAACGAAACAACACAACCCGATACCCCGCAAACGCAAACACCCGATACCCCTGCAGAAACAACACCGGCGGAAGAACCCGATGATGATCCGATCGAACTGACCGATGAACCGGTAGAAATCCGGGCAGCTTGGTGGGGAGATACCGTACGTAATGATATGTACAGCAGTATCATCGACATCTTTGAAGAAGAATTTCCGCATGTCACCGTTATCAGAGAACCTGTTTCATTCGGTGATTACTGGGAAAGACTCGCTGTTCAGGTCGCCGGCGGAAATGCTCCCGACTTTTTGGGAATGCACTTCGGTTATTTGGCCGATTATGCACCTCGCGGTGTAATGGCTCCGCTTCAACCGTTTGTTGATGCCGGTGTTATATCGTTCGACGGATGGTCCGAATACGCACATTTATCCGGCTACTTCGACGGAACCCTGTACATGATGATGATGGGATTCGGTTATTGGACAACATTTGTGAACGAATCTTTATTTGAAGAAATCGGTGTTGCACAACCTGAATTCGGTTGGACATGGGATGATTTCCAAGCCAAAGCAAGAGAGGTTCGTGCCGCATTTGATGCCCGCGGCGAAAACAACAGTTGGCTGTCGGGCGATCCGTCAGGTCACTTCTTAAGTTTCCGTGCATTCCTTCGTCAACGCGGATTGGAAATCTATGATGAACAAGGTGATTTCGGAGCAAGTGTTCAGGATTTAGCTGATTGGTGGACTTTATGGGATGATATGCGCAAAGAAAATCTTATCCCCGATCCTGCAACAAATGTTGAGTTTGCAGGTGCAACACTTGAAGACAGTATGTTCTCAAGACAAAGAGTAGCAGTCGGTTTATTCCTGCCGTCAGGTCAAATATCCTTATACAGCAATACTTTCCCGGACAGAACCATCAGTTTGGTCCGTAACCCCACCCTTCCCGGCGGTCTTGCAGGCGAAGTGTTGCAAGGAGCATGGTTTGCCATTAACGGTCAATCACCCCCGGAAAGACAGCTGGCAGCCGCACAACTGATGAATTTCTGGCTCAATGATGAAAGAGCACTTGCAATTTTCAGACTTGATCAGGGTGTTCCCGGAAATCTTGCACAGGCACACACATATCTGGATCAATTGACCGATCCGCAAAGATTGCAGCTTGCATTCATTGAATCTGTAGACACATATGATAAGTTACCTGACAGATTGTCACCGGAAGGACATTCGGAACTTGAAGGTTTGTTTACGCTCAGAGCTGAAGAAGTTGCTTTCGGAATGAAAACACCGATGCAGGCTGCCGAAGAGTTTCTTAATGAATTTGTTGAAGTCCGCGCAAGAGCAAGTTCATAACTCCGCAACAGCTGCTTAAGGACCGGTGTATTAAATTAACGAATAAAGAGGAAGCGGTTTAATATATGCTTCCTCTTCGTTCATTTTAAATATCGGCAAGATGTGTTGCGTAAAAAGTTTATATATAATATTATTATAAGAAAAATATTCAGGTGAAGTAATGACAAATGATTTAGTTTCTCAAATTCGATCAAATTATTCAGTGTTTACGGCAAAGGAAAGAGCGGTTGCCGATTATGTGCTTCAAAATCCGGACATTGTCACTTATATGTCTATAATAGATTTGGCAGAAGCTTGCAATGTAGGAGATACAAGTGTATTTCGATTTTGCAAAAAAATAGGTTTGTCAGGTTTTATAGAATTCAGATTGCGCATGGCTCAAAGTGCGGCAATAAACAGTGAAGATACTCCGCAAATATTCGGTGAAGTTACTTTAAGCGATCCTGTTGATGTGGTTTTAAATAAGAGTTTATCTTCTACAATAAATGCATTACAGGAAACTTGCCAATTGCTTCATCCCGATGCCGTTAATAATGCGGTCGATCACATGGTTGATGCCGGCAGAATATTGTTTATCGGCGGGGGTTCATCCACAACATCCGCTTTGGAATCAAAATATAAATTTATGCGGATAACAAATAAAGTTGATTATGCGCACGATTATCATACTCAATCAGTTCGCGCATCGCTCCTGTCCGAAAATGATCTTGCCGTAATATTTTCATACTCCGGAGCAACTGCAGAAATAACTTCTTTGGCAAGGATATGTAAAAAAGCACGTGCAAAAATTGTGGGTATAACAAGATTTGCCAATTCTCCTCTGGCAAAACAGTCTGATATTTTACTGCTCCACGGAGCAAACGAAGGTCCGTTTCAGGGCGGATCGTTTGCCGCAAAAATATCGCAATTTTTTATTCTTGATGTTCTTTTTACCAACTATTTTATCAAAACCGCAGATCAATCCAAAAAGAACATGGAAACAGTAGCCAATTCAGCCGTTATTTCGGACAAAAAATAAGAGCACCCGTAAAATAAATCGAGTGTTATATTGACACGAAAAAATTTAAGTGTTACAATTACTGAAATACGATTATTATAATCGTATTTCAGTAATTGTAACGGGAGTTTATTATGTTTGTAAGCAGAGATTACGAGTTAAAGATGATGCACGATTTATATGAAATCAATAAATTTCAAATGGTTGTTATTTACGGGCGCAGAAGAGTCGGTAAAACAACTTTAATCAAAGAATTTATTAAAGATAAACCCGCTATATTTTTTTCTGCTCAAGAAGCAAATGAAAAAATGAATTTAACAATTTTTTCAGAAATAGTATATAGATTTTTTAACTTACCGACATCTGCCGGAGTTTTTTCTGATTGGCGTGACGCTTTTATGTTTATTGCCGAAAAAGCGAAAGATCGTAAATTTATTTTGGCAATAGATGAATTTCCATATATTGCAGA
>Ga0123356_10004867_pt1 | contig 13805 bp, 15 predicted proteins | sample TergutEmb28metaG_2_FD_92546 | JGI IMG/M metagenome (GOLD analysis project Ga0123356, IMG submission 92546) | Embiratermes neotenicus P3 segment gut microbial communities from Petit-Saut dam, French Guiana - Emb289 P3 | ecosystem: Host-associated > Arthropoda: Insects > Digestive system > Gut ...
AGCCGCCGCCGTGATCATTTGTATCGGTGTTATTTTAAACGTCTGACCGAACGATGCAGATGCAAGCTGTGTCTGGTTATTTCTGTCAAAGAAAACATTTTCATCCCACCACAGGCTTCGTCCTTCAACACGGTTATCCAAACCTGTTCTGCTGAACATACCGAATGCATCAATGTATTTATAGAATGTTCTCGGTCCTATTTTTAAGCCAAGTTCAACACATGCAATATTGCATGAATTATTCATTGCCGCATTAATCGTCTGTTGTCCGTGACCCCATCTGCGCCAGCATCTTCTTTCGGAGACATCATCATAAAGACGGACATCTATTGAACCGTCGCAATAAAATGTACTGTCAAGATTTGCCGCATTCTCTTCAAGTGCCATTGCGAAAGTTATTATTTTAAAAACCGAACCCGGTTCATAAGAGTCTGCAAGCGATTGATTGCGCCACTGACGAAACTGAGCATTCCGGCGTGCTTCGGCGCGTTCATCATCATCTTCAATATTATTAATTCTTTCCGTTTCTTTTTCACTGATTTGTAAAAAATCATTCGGGTTGAAATTCGGATAATTCGCTATGGCAAGTATTTCACCTGTTTTCGGATTCATGGCAATACACATGGCACCGCCGAGAATATCGTAGTCATAAATCGCCTGTAATAAATGTTTTTCTATATAATATTGCACAGACATATTTAATGTCAGTTTAATGTCATTTCCGTCTCTTGCATTTAAGAAGTCACCAAAACCTGCAAGCATAAGCTCATTGCCTTTGGCATTTGTCAGTCTGATCATCCTGCCGCTTACACCGGTAAGGTCGTTATTAAATTTTTGCTCTATCCCGTCAAGCCCTGTATTGTCGGTTCCTACAAAGCCGAGCACCTGACTCGCAAGAAAGTCATTCGGGTAATAACGTCGCGATGCCGGTTCAAAATGTATACCGCGCAGACTGTGTTCCTTTATAAAGTTACGCACTTTTTCCGCTTCGTCGCTTTCAACTTTTAATTTTATTATCTGATATTGAGAGTTGGTTCTGCCGGCTTTTTCTATAATCCCGTTAAAATCCACGTTAAGAATGTATGAAAGACCTTCTGCAATAAATCTCACATCCTGGTCATGCATCGAAATTTCCAGCGGGCTTATAAAAACATTTTCGACAGGACCGCTCATCGCAAGAATTTTATTGTTTGCATCATAAATCGTTCCGCGTGTTGCTGTTATCGTAGTTTCTCTTAACTGGCTGTTAAGCGTTCGTGATTCGTAATATGAACTGTTGGTTATTTGGACTTCATAAAGCCTTGCGGCAAGTATTAAAAACGCAGCAACTCCGCACACAGTGAGTAGAAAAAGTGTACGGATGAGAAGATTTTTATTTATTTTCTGGGTATTATTTTTCTGCTCGACTTTAACTCCGCTTGTATTTTCCGCCATTACGGCACGTCGGGTTTTATAGTCGGCAGCGGCTTTTGTTGTCTTTTTTCTTCTCCGGCCGTTTTTTACGCCACCTGACATATCGGAATTCCTTTCTGTCTTTTATCTAAAGTAACCTGTCAGTGATTTTATGAAGTTTCCGAACCCTTGTATTCCCCTGTCCTCACCGTTATTAATAATGATAGCGCTGTCACGGGGAGTAGAGCTTATTATTATTATCTGCCCCGAGTCCGGGCGCGACATTCCGAGCTCGTCTCTGGCAAAGCGTTCAACTTCTTTCATCTCTACGGCACTTTCAAAGGACAGTTCCAAAGCTCTGTATCGTTCTGTAAGATCATTAATATGCAGATTTAATCTTACCGATTCTGCGGCGGTTTCATTGTAGTTAATTTGGGCAAGCACAACAAACACCATTAATACAGCAACAAAAACAGTTCCGAGAACGGCAAATACCGATATTCCCTGTGTATGTTTTTTTGCTTTTTCACGTGTTTTTACACGCTTTTTTACAACCGGAGGCTCCGGATGAGGCATATCGGCCCTTCTTGTCTCAGCTTCAACCATTGCCTGAATTGTCGGCGCTGCCGTTCCATGATTGTAATAACTAAGCGATCTTGCTTGACTATCCATATAAGTAAACCCTCTCTGTTATATTAAACGGCTTCGTGTATACGTTCTGCGATTCTAAGTTTTGCGCTTCTTGCTCTGTGATTTTTTTCGATTTCTTCAGGGCTTGCAGTTATCGGCTTGCGGTTTATAAGATTTAGAGTCTTTTTTACTCCGCAAACACAGACCGGAAGCTCTCTCGGACATGAACATCCTTTTGCTCCGGCTGCAAACGCTTGTTTTACCAATCGGTCCTCTAATGAGTGGAAGCTGATTATTGACAGTCTTCCGCCATAATTCAGCAGCGAAGGCGCGAGGTTAAGCATGGTACTTATCGAGCCTAGCTCATCATTCACAGCTATCCTCAACGCTTGAAAGCAACGCTTTGAAGGGTGTTGAGTTTCACGCCTTGCTGCTGCCGGTATTGCAGATTTGATTGTTTCGTTTAATTTAAACGTGGTATCGATTTGCGAAGATTCCCGTTTCTTTACAATCTCACGGGCAATCATTTTCGAGTAACGTTCTTCCCCGTACTCATAAAACAATTTCTTCAGATCTTTCTCCTGCCACTTATTTACGATTTCCGACGCTGTCAGAGATTCATTTTTATCCATTCTCATATCAAGGAATGTATCTTTCATATACGAGAAGCCCCGTGCCTTGTCATCAAGCTGCGGGGATGATACGCCAAGGTCAAACAACATTCCATCCACAGTCGAAACACCTTCTTCCCTGATAATTTCCGCTATATCCTTAAAGTTACCATGTATAAATGTGATACGGTCCTTGAATTCTTTTAATAAACTTTCCGCTTCATCTATCGCTTCTTTGTCACGGTCGATTGCAATCAGATGTCCGGTGGTCAGTTTTTTTGCTATTTCCAGTGAGTGTCCGCCCCGGCCGAGTGTTCCGTCTATATAAATGCCGCCGGGTTTTATATTCAGTCCGTCAATGCTTTCTTTCAGTAATACCGGTAAGTGTTCCATTTCTGCGCCGCCCCTTAGAAGTTCAGTTCATCTAAAACTTCTGCAATGTTGTCGGGTGCTGCTTCCAACTCGGCTATTGCTTTATATGTTTCCGGCTCCCAAAATTGTACAAATGCTCCCGCACCGACGACCGTAACATCTTTTTGCAGTCCGATTCTGTCGCGAAGCCTTTGCGGCAGCGGAAACCGGCCTTGTCTGTCGAGCTCGCATCTTGCCGCGTTTGAAAATATCATACGCAGCCTGCGTTGCTGACTCAGCGGTCTTTCTTTGTTTTTTTCTATAAAACTCTGCCAACTGCTGTTTGAAAACGCATTTAAACAGTTTTCGTCGGAGATCGTCACAAAAAAGACTTCCCCAAGCTCGTCTCTTAAAGTCGACGGGATAAACAAACGGCCTTTGTCATCAATTTTATGATCATATATACCGGTCATTGTCTACCCCTCCTTCTTGATTATTATGGGAATATTCAACATTATGCTCCACTATTCACCACTTACTGCTCCCGATTATACCCCAACATCACCGTGTTGTCAAGAGAAAAACAAGATTTTAAGTGATATTTTTTGAAAAAATATTCACTCAAAACCTTGCAATTACTGTATATACTATATCTTGTGCCGGTACGTTATTTCGGACACAATATAGGTGGTCGGCAGCTTTTAACTACTCTTCTTCACCGTTTTCATAGTTTTCACCGTTTGTACCGTTTTCTTCATTATTCAAGTTATTTGCTCTGCTGAGATGTTCAAAATTATCCCAGACTGCTTTTGATAAGTCCGTACAAACAGTAACCATTCCGTTAGTTTCACGATCCGTGGTTGCACCTGTCACAGCTATTACAACACCTCTGTTTAAATCACTGTCTGCAGAATATATATATTGAGCAAACAAACCGTAAGCACTGCCGGTGTGCCAATAATATCCCGTGCCGCCAAATAAATCGCCGCGTGAAAAACGTGTGGCAAGACCTTGCATATATGATGCTCCTTCAACATCGGCCATATGTATATCCCGCACAGCCTCCTCCGAGAGGATTCTTACATTTTTTAATACACCGCCGTTTCCGAGCATAACAAGTATTCGCGCATAGTCAATTGTGCTTATCGTCAGGTTCCCTTGTGCCAAATGAAGGTCATGTCCCAAGCTTTCGGACTCTTCAATTTCGAGTTGCGACTCCACCGAACGTGTTATTGCATGGCTTTCATTGTAAAGAACTGCGATATTTCCGGTATCGTTCATTTTATCCGGTACATATGATGCATCAATGCCGAGAGGTCTGAATAATACTTCTCTTGCAAATGTATCAAGTGATTTGCCGGCTACATTCTCACAAATCGCACCGAGAACCGCATACCCGAAGTTTGTATATTCGAAGTTTGTTCCGGGTTCGCTTCTGCGAAGCGATCCGCCTCTTTCCAATAAAAACCGTATTGATTCCGATGAGTTTCTCCCCCTCGAGGCATCAAATGCGCCCGAATCAAAAATCGACGATGTATGCTGCATCAACATTCGCGGTGTTATATAAGTCCCCGGAAAATTAGTATTAATTACTTCGTATCCGAGATAAACGGAAATATCCGTATCCAGGTCAATAAGACCCTGATCTGCCAAAACCATTGCACAAATTACCGTTGTCAGCTTAGCAAGCGATGCTACGCGAAACTTTGTATCCGTGTTGACTGCACGTCTGTTTTCAATATCGGCCAAGCCGTATTCATATGTCATGAACTCCCCTGTGTCACCGTCATACATCGTCATACTTACGGCTACCGCTTTGAACTCAGACGAGATCTCGCTCAGTTCCCGAAATAAGTCCGGGTTTTCGGTTCTTATATCGATAACAACGTCCGTGAGCGGCAGCATCGGTTCGGGCTCCGGCAACGGGGGTGTGACATCGACATCCGGTTCCGGTTCATCTTCAACATCACGATTTTCGTCTCCCTGTCTGTCCGGTTGAGCAGACGGCGGTATGACAACATAGTCCGGATCCAAATTTCTTGAAATAATGAAATACCATGGTGCAGCGGCAATTAAAATAATAAAAACCAAGAAAACAATTACGACGCCTGCTTTTCCTTCACTGTTTCTCATAATGATACGCAACCCCTTCGACTATCTTCGAATTATTAGCACTGTTGTTTCTTTAATATATTCTGTACGGTATAAAATTAATATAATCCGCAGAGACTATTTCATAGTCTATTCCGTCTGAAATACCACGTATGGCATAACGGTGTCCTTCTCCGTGCAAGTGTCCGTAATAACATTTTTTTACGTCAAAGTCGTTCATAACGGATATTATTCCGTTTGTGACCGTGTTTTTTGTGCGTGGCGGGTAATGGAAAAAACACAATTTTGTTTTGATGCTTTCCGCTTGCTTAAGAGAGGTTTGCAAGCGTAATATCTCACGGTTGGTTATTTTTTTGTTTTGATTTGCCGACAGCTCTTCGTCCGGCATCCATCCCCGTGTTCCGCATATTGCCGTATCTTCATATAAAAAGAAGTTGTTTTGCAATATTTCGATGCTGTTTATTGAGTTTGCATCAAAAAAAGTCTTCATTTTCGCTGCCGTGCTCCACCAGTAATCATGGTTTCCTTTTAGTATTATTTTTCTTCCCGGCAAAGATTCGATGAACAAAAAGTCCTGCAGACTTTCATCGAGGGTCATTCCCCATGAGGTATCGCCGCATAAGATGCAAACATCACCTGAATTTAATATTTCGAAGCCCGCTTTGATTTTTTTAACGTAATTTACCCAACCTCCGCCGAAAACATCCATTTGTTTATTTGAACCGAGCGATAAATGCAAATCTCCGATAGCATAAAGAGCCACACTTATCCCTCCCTTATGAATTTTAAAACAGATTCCTTCATCTTTTCGGGTCGAGTAACATCGGTAAATCTCGGCAGCTCATTTTTTAATGTCGCAAGCGGCGCCGGTATATCACATCCGGTTGCACGGGACAATTTTTCTATTAAATCTGTTTCATCTTCCAATATATCACATCCGGATGCTGTTGCACCGTTTATTTCTGAATGCCCCAAGGCTTCCAATACTGCGTTGCAGAATTTAAACGGACTTGCCGTGGAAATGACAATGGAGACAGTGCCGTCATTTGAAACTGCTCTGTAATCGTTTAGTACTTTATATGCAACTGCAGTGTGGGTATCAATTAAATAACCGTCATTTTCAAATGTGTTTTTTATTGTTCTCATGGTATCTTCTTCGGAACAATAACCCGAAGAAAATATCCTTTTCAGTTCTTTTCTTACAGTGCCGGTGATTTCATAGTATCCTTTCTCCGAAAGTGATTTCATATATGCCGTTACGGCCGAGCCGTCCTTATCCGACAATTCATAAAGAAGTCTTTCGAGGTTGCTTGAAACAAGTATGTCCATAGACGGCGAAACAGTTGTATAGAACGGGCGGTTTTTATCATATACTCCCGTATTAATGAATTGTGTGAGTACATCGTTCCTGTTTGAGGCGCATATAAGTTTGTTTACGGGAAGGCCCATCCTTTCCGCATAATATCCTGCAAGGATGTTTCCGAAGTTTCCTGTCGGAACACAGAAGTTTACTTTTTCTCCGGATTTTATCTTTTTGCCGGCAAGTAAGTCACAGTATGCGGATATATAATAAACAATTTGCGGGACAAGCCTGCCCCAGTTAATTGAGTTGGCAGATGACAGGAAAAATCCTTCTTTATCAAGTTCATCTGTCAGAGCTTTGTCGGAAAATATTACTTTGACACCTGTCTGGGCGTCATCAAAATTCCCTTCTACCGCTGTAACGTTTACATTTGCGCCTTTTTGTGAGGTCATTTGCAGTTTTTGGATTTTCGAAACTCCGTTTTGCGGGTAAAAGACCATTATTTTTGTATTTTCTATATCACAAAAACCGTCGAGCGCCGCTTTTCCCGTATCACCGGAAGTTGCAACAAGTATACAGACCTCACGTTTCTCTCCGGTTTTTTTGATCGATGCCGTTAAAAGTCTCGGCATAACCTGAAGTGCCATGTCTTTAAATGCGCATGTAGGTCCATGCCACAGTTCCAAAAAATATGTGGTGTTGTTCATTTTGTATAAAGGAGCAATTTTATCGTTTCTAAAACCGTTCTCACGCTTTGCATTGTATGCGGCATCGGTATAATCCGTTAATTCATTTAAATTGAATTCGGTCAAAAACAGACTCATGATATATGACGCCCGTCTGCTGTATGGTTCTTTCGAGAGTTCTTCTATTTTATCCGGTGTTAACGACGGGAAATATTCCGGCACATATAATCCGCCGTTGTTTGAAAGACCGGTTACTATTGCAGTTGAACCTGTTACCGATGCGTCGCCGCCTCTTGTACATTTGTATTTCATAACATAAACCCTACTTTTTGTCAGTTACTGCCGAATGCATTTTCTATGTGAACGATTTCAGGTGTTGCCGTAAGAACACCGTCTTTTGCGTATATTTCAATAACATCAAATCTCGGCTGTAGTTTTGTCGGGTGTTTTAGCAAGTAATATTCTGTTGTTTTAATTATTTTCTTTTGCTTTTCTTTGCCGACAAACTCTTTCGCTTCTGCAAAGCGACTGCTCTTTCGTGTTTTCACTTCCGTGATAGTAAGGTATTCCTTACTATTTGCAACAATGTCTATTTCCCCGAATCTTGAGCGAAATCCTGTTGCTAAAACCACATAACCTTTTTTTGTTAAATAATCGGCAGCTACTTTTTCTCCCCACGCACCTTTTGTTCTTGAATTTGATTTCATGATGTTTTTACCTTTTTTATAAAACTTTTTCTGTGGATTTCCGACGGGCCGTACCGGTACAGTCTTTCATAGTGTAGTTTTGTTCCGTAACCTTTGTGTTTTTCAAAAGCATATTCGGGATACTTCTCTGCTGTTTTTATCATATATCTGTCTCTGCTGACCTTTGCAAGTATTGAAGCTGCGGCTATTAAAGAGGATTTACCGTCCCCGCCCACTATCGGAACGCTGTTATAAGATATTCCGGAGCATGTGTTGCCGTCAATCAAGCTTATCTCGGGTTCTGACGAAAGTGCTGCAATTGCACGGTTCATTGCAAGATAGGTAGCATTTAATATATTGATTTCATCAATTTCACTGTGTGTGGCAAATTCAATTGCATATGATAGTGCTTTTTCGATAATTACGTCATATAAAATGTCACGTTTTTGAGGAGAAAGTTTTTTTGAGTCATCAAGCCCGGGGATTAGAGTACACACAGGTAAAATAACGGCTGCAGCATATACCGGACCTGCAAGCGGTCCTCTGCCCGCTTCATCGACACCACATATCAAAAAGTAACCTTCTGCTTGAAATTTTTTTTCAATTTCCCACATTTTCCAAGGTTATCCTTCCCAATAAATCTCCTCGAAACTCGTCTAAAAGAATTATGGCCATTCGTTCAAGATCATACTCTCCGCCTCTCAAAAGAAAGCCACGGCTTTTTGCCGCTCCGGTCAACAGGTCAATTCCGGTGGATTCATGCGATATATCGATTTTATACCGGGTCATGATACGTTCGGGATAATAAACGGCTAATCTTGTCATAAGGTTTGCTGCTAAAGTTTCGATGTCCAATATATTATCTCGTATGGCACCGGTAAAAGCAAGATTCTCCGCAACAGTTTGATCGTCGAACTTAGGCCATAATATGCCGGGTGTATCGAGAAGCTCTATACCGTTTTCCAAATTAATCCATTGTTTTCCTTTGGTAACACCCGGTTTATCTGATGTCACGGCAGCTTTGCGTCTTGCAAGCCTGTTTATAAATGATGATTTTCCGACATTGGGAATTCCGACAACCATTAGCCTCGGCTGTTTGCCGACCTGACCTTTTTCCGCGAGGTTTTTAAGCTTTTCAGACAACACGGAACGTACGGTTATGTAAAATTTGTCTATACCTTTACCGGATTTACTGTCGGTTTCCAAAACGGCTGCTCCACTTTTTTTTAAGTGTGCAGCCCAGTTTTTTGTGCTGTTCGGATCTGCCTGATCTATCCTGTTAAGTATTATAATCCGCGGTTTTCCCATTGTCATTTCGTCAAGGTCGGGGTTGCGGCTTGATACGGGGATTCGAGCATCGATGACTTCACATACCGCATCCACCAGTTTTATGTTTTGTGCAATCATTCTGCGGGCTTTTGTCATATGCCCGGGAAACCATTGGATGTTCATTTTTTCAGTAATCATGCGACAGTTCCGAATCTGTTCCAGTCACGCTCACCGCTGTCGTCAAGTCCCGGTATCAGTATAAAAAGGACTTTTCCGAGGATATATCTTGTATCGACAAAACCTACAACCTTGTCCCTGCTGTCGGTGGAGCTGTTTCTGTTATCTCCCATGACAAAGACATAACCTTCGGGTACGGTGAGCGGTCCGTTAAAATCATGTTTTACCAGTGTGAGGGTATTTATATACGGTTCGTTTAATAAAATGCCGTCAACGAAAACATTACCTGTTGTAAAATCAATGTCGACGGTTTGGTTTTCTATTGCTATAACACGCTTTACAAGAGGATATTCAGATTGCTACGACGGCGAGCGGAAAACAACAATATCTCCGTTGCCGGGAGAATAAAAGAAGTTTGTGATAACAACTCTGTCATTATGCCGGAGTGTTTGGATCATTGATCTGCCGTCGACACCGATTGTTCTGCCTACAAAAACAAAAATAAGAACTCCGCAGATTATGGCGGTAACTATACATTGAAGCCAGTCGTAAAGCTCCATTCGTATTCTTGTGGTTTTACCTTCTGCTTTTTCACCGTTTTCTTCCGTGATTATTTCGTTCATACATTACTCCTTGAGGTAGTGCTTTTTGCATTATACATTAAATTTAGATAAAAAAAAAGGGAATAGCTCCCTTTTCTTAAAATTGTTAAGTTTTTTTGTAAGACGGGACCTATACTCTTTCTTTGACCTTTGCTTTTTTGCCGATTTTATCTCTGAGATAATATAGCTTTGCTCTTCTGACTTTACCGCGTCTTACGGTATCGATAGATATAATTGTCGGTGAGTGTACCGGGAATACTTTTTCACAGCCGACATTGTATGAAATTCTTCTTACTGTAATGGTTTCGTTGACACCGCCGTGTTTTTTTGCAATTATAGTTCCTTCAAACGCTTGATTACGTTCGCGGTTTCCTTCTTTAACCCTGACGGTAACCCTGACTGTATCTCCAACGTTCATTGGCGGCAGTTCGGACTTCATATACTGCTCGCTAAGTGATTTTACTAAATCCATCTTTGAATCCTCCTAAGTCTATAACAAACAAGCTCGACTATGCTACCATATCTTATACGCAAAAGCAACAGTTTTTTTGTTGTTTTTGCACAGTTTTTGCTTTTGCATTTATTTTACTTGCATGATATAATCTCAAAAATGCATCCAAAGGAGATTATTACTTGAAAGCTTTGAGTCGGGCAGTCGACAGATTTTGTCAAACACACCGCAATTTCGGCATACAGCGTCTTATGCTTTATATAGTTTTAATTTCTGCAGGTATTTATATTATAGGTCTTTTAGATGCCCGCATATTTACACTTATTGTATTTGACATCGAATTAATAAAGCAGTTCCAACTCTGGCGGCTTTTTACCTGGATATTTTTTCCTCTCAGATCAAATATGTTTTTCTATGCAATAGCTCTGTATTTTTATTATAATATCGGCATTTCGCTCGAACGAGAATGGGGTGCGGGAAAATTCACTATTTATTATTTTCTCGGCATTCTGCTTAACTCTGTTTACGGCCTTGTTTTGGGGTTATTTTTCGGCCGCGGCGGTATTTTACTTGAACCGGTTTATTTAAATTTCTCACTTTTGTTTGCTTTTGCTACACTATTTCCCGATTATTCAATAAGATTGTTTTTTGTAATTCCGCTTAAGATAAAATGGCTTGCAATATTCACCGCCGCATTCTTTTTATTTCAGATAATTGCAGGAATCGTACTTAGAGATTTATTTAATTCACTTCTTCCGGTTATTGCCGTATTAAATTATATCCTATTATGCGGTGACGATCTTTTATCAAACATACGTCCGTATATTAAAAACCGCACTTCTCCGCAGGTGATTAATTTTAAGAAAACCGCCAAACAGGTAAAACGCGAAATGGATGAAAAACCATACAGACATAAATGCTCTGTATGCGGCAAAACCGATGTTGATTATCCCGACTTAGAGTTTCGTTACTGTTCACGGTGCAACGGTTATCATTGCTTCTGTATAGAGCATATCAACAATCATATTCATTTTAGTGAGTAATATAATAAAAAATGAGGTGACCCTCATTTTTTATTTATTATTTTCTTATTGGTAATTAATATCAGTTGAATCTTTTGTTCTTGTTTTTGCGTGCTGCTTCTGACTTCTTGCGACGTTTGACGCTTGGGCTTTGGTAGTATTCTTTTTTTCTTAAGTCCGAGAGGACACCTGATTTAGCGCAGTTGCGCTTAAATCTCTTTAATGCACTGTCTAAAGATTCATTGTCTTTGATATGCACTTCCGACATCAGTTCTTCCCTCCTCCCGATATGTACAAATATTGTACACTTTAAGCTGTTAATTTTGTAAAGCAAAGATATTATATTGGCAAGATATTCAGTTGTCAATATAAAACCTTATAATTCTTGTATCCTTACTTTCCTTACTTGCATTGCCTTCCGCTGTTAGTTTTATAATTTAGGGTTTTTTCTGACATACCATGGTTTATTTGAAGGCTTTTTATCGTCATCTTCTGCTAAAGAGGCGTTTCTTGCATTTTCGTCATGATCTATAATAATTTTTTCAACGCTGCTTATATCCCATTCCCTAAGTGCCTGGCTGACGGTTTTACGTGTTTCTATAATATCTTCAAGGACTTCCGGAGGTTCTTCCACCGGTTCGGCTTCCTTTGTAATTTCCTTGATGGGAAGCGGTGCAACCGGCTTTGGTTTTGGTTTCGGAGCCGGATCTTCAAGTTCAATTAATATCTGCCCCATCATTGCATCAACTCTGCGTTTTACGTCAGTGCAGACACATGCAAAAATCATCAGTGTCAATGCTTTTCTGATTCTTATGCGTGAATCCGGATTTGGATCGCTGTAATCTTTGATTACATTGTTAATTACCGTTTCTACGCCGCTTTTTGAATGGTCGTCAGACTGACCGCTTTGCTTTAGCGCTTCACATAAGTAATTATACAGAGTGCTTTCCTTGATTATTGCTTCGCTGCCGTCTTTTGCTTTTCCGTTGACATAGCCCATAAGCATTGCAATATGTTCTAATTTGATGCATTCTTTTAAGGCATTAATGATAAGAATACGGGCGATATGGATCTCCTCGTACTTTTTACCGACAGGATTTTCTACCCATCCTCTTTTTACCCAGTTTTGAATTGTCGAGCCTTCGAGTCCCGTAACCGCACATACTTGCGATAAGGTGAGGCCACCTGTAGCTTCAAGCAGAATTTCGATTTTTGCAAATCCTTTATCATCCGGACCTCCCGGAGAAACCTTTCCTATAGAATCCACTTTTATATCCTCCAGTAATGATAAATATTTAATGAATTTTTACGGGTTCTGCGGTTCTCGTCTTGAGGTTGAGCGCATTATATCATAGGTTCGTGCGAACTGCAAGAACTATTTTTTTCTTATTTTTCAACGAAAAAGCGGGTTGTTTTTTCATTAAACAACCCGCTTCATTTTAATTTACTTAACTACTTAATTTCAATTTCTGCGCCGGCAGCCGCTAATTTTTCTTTCAGTTCATTTGCTTCATCTTTATTAACGCCTTCTTTTATTTTTGCCGGTACTGCTTCAACAAGAGCTTTTGCTTCTGCAAGGCCTAATCCGGTAATAGTACGGACTTCCTTAATTACCTTAACCTTTTCGGCTCCGAAGCTTGTCATAAGAACCGTAAACTCGGTTTGCTCCTCTGCCGATGCAGCCGGTCCTGCCGCTGCGCCAGCTGCCGGGGCTGCCATTGCCGCTGCCGATACACCGAATACTTCTTCAAGTTCTTTTACTAAATCCGAAAGCTCTATAACTGTAAGCTTTTTGATTTCTTCAATTAAATCTTTTATTTTATCCTTTGCCATAATACTTATCTTCCTTTCTTATTTTTAATTACTCTGCCGGTTCTTCTTTAGCCGGTTCTTCTTCTTTTTCTTTTGCAGGTTCTTCTGCTGCAGCCGGTGCAGTTGAAGGTTCGGCAGCTTCTTCTTTTATTTCCTCAGTTGCTTTTGCCGGTTCTTCTTTTGCTCCATCTTCTTTTGCAGCTTCTTCTTTTGCAGCTTCTTCTTTTGCAGGTTCTTCTTTTGCAGGTTCAACCTTTACATCCGTGTCAACCTTTGCAGATTCGGTTACTGCTTCGCCATCCTTTTCGGCTATTGCTTTGAGAACGATTGCAAGGCTTGTAATCGGTGCAAGTAATGTTCCGAGAAATTGTGCCTGCAATATCGGCAGCGCAGGTATGCTTGCAATTGCATTGACTTCGTCGGAGGATAATATCCTGCCGTCCATAAATCCTGCTTTGATCTCAAAGTAATTTGGAAGCTTATCTGCATATTCCTTGATTATTCGGGCAGGAGCTATCGGATCATCCTTACTGACTGCGAGTGATGTTGTTCCGACTAAAATCGATTCCAAATCGTCAAAACCGACATTTTTAATCGCAAGCTTCATCAGTCTGTTTCTGATTACAGAGTAATTAACGTTTGCGTCTCGCATTTTTACACGCATTTCGGTGTCTTCTACTACGGTGATACCTTTGTAGTCG
>Ga0123356_10004868_pt1 | contig 13805 bp, 14 predicted proteins | sample TergutEmb28metaG_2_FD_92546 | JGI IMG/M metagenome (GOLD analysis project Ga0123356, IMG submission 92546) | Embiratermes neotenicus P3 segment gut microbial communities from Petit-Saut dam, French Guiana - Emb289 P3 | ecosystem: Host-associated > Arthropoda: Insects > Digestive system > Gut ...
AATTACCACTACAAAATAGGATACACATTATCGACCACAAAAAATACGTAAAACACAACACACTTACAACAACATCAAACTATACAAAAAAACAAAAAACAACATTGTGGGTCAAGTTAAGCTCATTTACAGAAATCATCTCACTATCAGCATTTGCTATCTCAGAAGCTTAAACCTTAAAAAACCGATTATAACACATCACAAAACTATTCAACCAGTTAATTGACAACTCTATTCTTGTTCCTGTAACTTTATAATTGGTCCGTTAAAGATTATTTATACACTCATCAGCAAATCACAAAACGTTAACGATGAAATCTACTTCTATTCAAGAGCGATGTGCAAATAGTTGAATACGCACCTAATTTGTTTTACAGCAAAACATGTGAACTATAACATAAAAACAATCTATAGTAGAGGTTTCTCAAAAGGGGTTGCTGAATTTGGGGTTGTAACCAAAGAATGTATGCATTAAAAACGTCAAAGGAACCGAAAGCCTCAAAGGCTACAAAGTAAAACAAAAAATAAAAATCTGAGGAGGTATGAGGAACGTCTAAAATGTTGCATGGCGGACGGTTCGGCAATGTTCAAGATGTTGTTGCTCATTTTACTTCTTCAAAACAAAGCATAACCCGTTTTACTGAGGTAGTTTTAACCATAAATAAAGCTCCCATAGCAATTGGTATGGATCAAAATATGATTCAATGGCAATCTGGCACAAAAATTATCGCTAAAGATACTGTTGACCGTTTAGAATTAACTGTTAAATTGGGGGATATGGCTAAATGTGCAAGTTTCTATAAAGTGACAGTAGAGGAAACTTGTAAAGTTCAAGATAGGTCATCACATATAGAAGTTAAAAGAGCTTTAAAAGAAAGACTTAAAAGTCTCATGGAAGCTGAGAAGGCAGTTTTAAACCTTAAAACTGCGCTTTCAACTGCCTCGAACACGTTGAATACCCTTGTGGGGTTCTGCTCTTCACAGTAATCAGATACAAATTGAAACTAGGTAGATCAAGCTTGGAGTCACAACACAACATGTCAGATAAAAGTAAAAAAGCAGTTCTGTTCTTTAAAGACGGGACGTCATTTATCGGAAAAGGTTTTGGTGCCACGGGCAAAACAAGCGGTGAAGTGGTTTTTTCAACTTCAATGGTTGGGTATACTGAATCTTTAACCGACCCCTCATACAAAGGACAAATTTTAACCTTTACCTACCCTATGATAGGCAATTATGGGGTTCCTAAAAATGAATTAAATCTTGGAATACCTCTTTACTTCGAATCAGACAACATTCAAGTTCAAGGCTTAGTTGTACACGAACTATGCTTTGAACCATTTCATTGGGCTTCCACTCGTACACTTGACAAATGGTTATCTGACGAAGGTGTCCCTGGAATTTATGGCATAGACACAAGACGGTTAACTAAAAAATTACGAACTCACGGTGCAATGCTTGGTATGTTACAAGTTTTTAACTCAACTGAAGAACCAGATTTTGAAACTCTATTGAAGGATTGTTCAAATATTGTTGACCCCCACCAGACTGATCTTGTTAGAGCCGTTTCAGTTAAACAGCCCTGCAGGTATAATGTTAACGGTAAATTATCTGTTGTTTTAATTGATTGCGGAACCAAATTCAGCATTATCCGCAGTCTGCTTAAACGTGGAATAAGTGTTATTCGTGTACCTTATGATACTTCCGCTGATGAAATTCTCTCTTACAATCCTGACGGTGTCATCGTTAGCAATGGCCCTGGTGACCCCAAACGTAACACAAAAACCATTGAAGCTGTTCGTGTATTAGCCGAAAAAATTCCATTGATGGGTATATGTTTAGGGGCTCAAATATTGGCTTTAGCATTTGGTGCAGATACTTATAAACTCAAATTCGGTCACAGGTCTCAAAACCAGCCAGCTCTGGATTTGACTAGTACACGTTGTTATATTACCATTCAAAATCATAGTTACGCAATAAACACGGAAACTCTAAATCAGACCCCGCTTGAGCCATGGTACATAAACCCTAACGATAAAACCACTGAAGGTGTAAGACACAAAACTAAACCCGTTTTTGCTGTTCAATGGCATCCTGAGGCCTCACCTGGTCCCCATGATACCGAAATACTGTTTGATAAATTCAAAAAAGCTATGGAGGCAAAATAAATGCCAAAATTTGATTGGATACATAAAGTTCTTGTCCTTGGAAGTGGCGCAATTAAAATCGGTGAAGCCGCCGAATTCGATTACAGTGGAAGTCAATGTATAAAAGCTCTACATGAAGAAGGTATAGAAACCATTCTTATTAACCCCAACATTGCAACAATTCAAACTGACCCGCGACTTTCAGGTAAAGTGTACCTTCTCCCAGTTACCCCTGAATTTGTAGAAAAAGTCATCATAAAAGAACGCCCTGACGGTATACTGCTAGGATTTGGCGGTCAAACTGCACTTAACTGCGGTATTGAACTTGCTAAAACTGGTATTCTTGATAAATACAATGTTAAAGTTCTTGGCACCTCTATAGCTGCAATTGAAAACACTGGTGACCGCGAGCGTTTTCGTCAATCAATGATTGAAGCCGACGTTCCACCCTTGGAAAGTAGATCTGCAACAAGTGTAGAGCTAGCCGTGCAAATTGCAGAAGAAATCGGATATCCCGTTATTGTTCGTGTAGCTTACACTTTAGGCGGCAGAGGCAGCGGAGTTGCTTACAATGTTGATGAACTTAAAGAAACCGTTACAAAGGGTATTGCACAGAGTCGTATTGGACAAGTATTGATTGAAGAATATGTTGGACACTGGAAAGAAATCGAATACGAAGTTATGCGAGATTATGCAGACAATTGTTTAACCATCTGCAACATGGAAAACTTTGATCCAATGGGTGTTCACACAGGTGACAGCATTGTTGTTGCCCCCTCACAAACTATGACTAATCGTGAATATCACAAAATCCGTCAAGTTTCTATAAACGCAATCCGCCACTTAGGCATAATTGGTGAATGTAACATACAATGGGCGCTGAATACTCAATCAGAAGAATGCCGTATTATCGAAGTAAACTCAAGAATGTCTCGAAGCAGTGCCCTTGCCAGTAAAGTTACAGGTTACCCCCTAGCTTACATTGCAACTAAACTAACTCTTGGTTATTTGTTGCCTGAATTAATTAATAAAGTAACTGACGTAACCACCGCCTGTTTTGAACCTGCTCTTGACTATATTACTATTAAAATTCCACGTTGGGATCTACAGAAATTCAAAAATGCAGACCGACATGTAGGACCACAAATGCGCAGTGTGGGCGAAGTCATGGCCATTGGCCGCTGTTTCGAAGAGGCCCTGCAAAAAGCTGTACGCATGCTTGACATAGGCAAAATTGGTCTAGTCTGTAACCCTGAAGATTCTGAATTTGAATCTGAAGAACATATTCGCAACGAATTGGCAAACCCAACTGATGAGCGTCTCTATAAACTAAGCAAGGCTTTACGCATGGGTTTAAGCGTATCTGAAATTTACCGCCTAAGCGGCATTGACCCCTTCTTCTTAAATAAAATAAAAAATATTCTCAACATGGAAGACAAACTACGCAAACTAGATCTTAGTGATTCCCAAGCAGTTGAAATTATCCGCGAAGCTAAACGCATAGGCTTCTCAGACGAACAAATCGCGGTATGTCAATGTACTGATGAGGCAACAATTCGTAAATTCCGTAAAAACGCCAAAATCTTGCCCTCAGTAAAACAAATCGACACCTTAGCTGCTGAATATCCTGCAAAAACTAATTATCTCTACATGACTTATGGTGGAGATGAAGATGACATTGAACTTTCTACTGATACAAGCAAAGTTATTGTGTTGGGCGCAGGTGTTTTCCGTATTGGTTCAAGTGTCGAATTCGACTGGTGCGGTGTAAACACAATTTGGGCATTAAAGAAAAACGGCATAAAAGAAGCCATTATGATAAACTATAACCCTGAAACCGTCAGTACTGATTATGATGTGTCGGATAAACTGTATTTTGAAGAATTAACTATCGAACGTATCATGGATATTTACGACAAAGAAAACCCACTTGGCATAATTACAAGTGTAGGTGGACAAATTCCAAACAATTTATCTATGAAGTTGACGGAATTAGGTGCTAATATACTTGGCACTTCAGCACAAGATGTCGATTTAGCCGAAGACCGCAGCAAATTTAGCGCCCTCCTCGACAAGCTAGGCATTAGCCAACCATCTTGGAGCAAACTTGTATCTATTGAAGACGCCAAAATTTCCGCAGAAAAAATCGGTTACCCCGTTATTGTCCGTCCTAGCTATGTTCTATCTGGTAGTGCTATGCGCGTAGCATATGATGCAGTCTCACTTGAAAACTTTTTAAACCTTGCAGCAAAAGTTTCCCATGACCATCCCGTAGTTATTAGCAAATTTATAACTGGTGCCAAAGAAGTTGAAGTTGACGGAGTCAGCGACGGTGATAATGTACTAATTGGCGCAATAACCGAACACGTAGAAAACGCTGGTGTCCATAGTGGAGACGCAACTATGACTATTCCTCCCCAAGCGTTAAAAGTTGAAGTCCAAAAAAACATTGAAGACTGCACAGAGCGCATCGTAAAAGCACTTAAAATTCGTGGACCCTACAATATACAGTACCTAGTAAAAGACGATGTTGTACATGTCATTGAATGCAATCTCCGTGCTTCACGATCAATGCCCTTTGTCAGCAAAACTCGTGGTGTAAACTTGATTGAACAAGCAACTCTTGTAATGCTGGGCAAAAAAATTAACATCCAACTATCCCCCATGACCGCTGTTCCACACGTAGGTGTTAAAGTCCCCCAGTTCAGCTTTATGCGCCTAAGCGGAGCTGACCCCGTTCTAGGTGTAGAAATGCTCAGCACAGGCGAAGTCGCATGCATAGGCGAAAACTTTTCCGACGCATTTAGCAAAGCATTACAAGCTGCCGAAGTTCACATCCCCCCCAAAGATGGGGCAATCCTCATCAGCATCGGTGGCGATCAAGAAAACAAAAAACGAGTTGTCCCAATTGCCCAAGCCTTCCAAGAAATGAACTTCCGTATCTACGCCACAGCCAATACAGCCAACGTTCTAAACGACTCAGGCGTAAACACCACCATCCTCTACAAAGTTAAAGACGCCCAAGTTAACCCCAATATTCTCGACTACTTACGCGAACAAAAAATCGACCTAGTTATCAACATACCAGTCGCTAACCATCAAACAAACTACTCAGACATTCTAACCGACGGCTATATCATCCGACGCCAAGCTGTAGAATTCAACGTACCCGTCATCACTAATCTACAACTTGCCGCAGCTCTCGTAGACGTATTAAAGAAAAACAACCCAAATGAACAATCCATCTGTAGTCTCAATGAATACATGGACAAAATCCCTTGGAAACACTGGTAAAACGCCATCATTTTCTTCTAACACACCCTACTATTTTTTGACCAATAACTTTTCTATAGTTTTTAAAAAATTAAAAATAGTTGTCTCATGTTTCTGTTTTTGTATAGCCTGTCTTTATAATCGTTTTTGCGTAAATATTATATTGTTTGGGTTACTTTGGTTGACATCAAGGTAATGTTACTTGTCTAAGCGCGATCAGAAAACACGGACAATTGAAGAAATTAATCAGAAAATCATCAAGGGTGATGCTCAGGTTTTAACTGCTGAAGAGATGAAAAAACTTGTAGAGAGTAGTGGTGTAGAGGTTGCCTTCAAAGAGGTAGACGTTGTAACAACTGGTACTTTTGGAGCCATGTGCTCTTCAGGGGCTGTCATAAATCTTGGCCATTCTGATCCGCCAATTAAAATTCAGCGTGCATGGCTTAATGATGTGGAAGTTTGTCATCCTGGTGCTGCGGTTGACTTGTTTATTGGTGCGACAAATTCTTGTGAAAAAAAACCCTTTGAATATGGTGGTGGCCATGTAATTCAAGAGTTAGTTGCTGGTAATGAAGTTGAATTACGTGCAACGGCCTATGGTTCTGACTGTTATCCTAGAGCAGCCGTTAAAACCACTATAACTAAGGATGATCTTAACCAGTTTTATCTGTTAAACTTCCGTAACTGTTACCAACGCTACAGCTGTGCAATCAATTGTAGTGATGAAACAATTTACACTTACATGAATAAACTCCTGCCTCGTATGCGCAACGCCACTTTTTCTGGTGCAGGGGAACTTAATCCGCTTATGAATGATCCTAATTATGAAACCATCGGGTTTGGGACAAAAATTTTCTTAGGGGGCGGTCAGGGTTATATCATCGGTGAAGGTACTCAGCATAGTCCCCAAAATCTCAATGGCACATTGATGGTTAAGGGGGATGCTAAAAAAATGTCTCCTGAATTTTTACAGGGTGCAGCTTTTACCCGTTATGGGACCTCATTGTATATTGGTTTAGGTATACCTATACCTATCCTTAACGAGGGGTTAGTTCGAAAAACTGCCATTCGTGACACTGAAATTTTTACCGATGTAATTGATTACAGTGTTATGCGTCGGGATAGACCTAAACTGTGTCAAGTTTCCTATGCTGAACTTAAGTCTGGTGCAATTACGGTTAATAATAAACGGGTTCGTGTTAGTTCCCTTTCTAGCTTGAAAATGGCAAAAAAAGTTGCTCAAACCCTAAAAAATTGGATTGATGATGGTCAATTTACTTTAACAGCCCCTATTGAGAGGCTTCCTCTTGATACTGTCTTTAAGCCTATGCGTCAAACACAAGAAATCCCTTTTGTCTCCAATGTTATGCATCCAGCCATTACCTGTATGGAAAATGAGGAAATTCGAGCCATTGCTGAGCGTATAGTTACAAAATCTGTAAACCACATAGTTGTCATAGATTCCTATAGTAAACTCTTAGGTATAGTCACTTCATGGGACATTACCCGCGCAATGGCTGAAGGTAAAAAAGCACTAGCCGATATTGTATCTCGCAAAGTTATAACTGCAAACCCTGATGAACCATTGGAAAGTGCTTCAAAACGCATGGCGCAACATAACATTTCTGCTCTACCCGTAGTTGACTCTGAACATAAAGTCTTAGGTATAGTAACATCTGAAGATGTTTCTAAACTGTTAGGACGGTAAAATTATGGCACGTATTCTTTTACGATTAAATGAAAGCTTGGTTTCTGAACCTGTTGTTTCAGAGGTTATACTGGAAAATAAAGTGTTAGTTGCAATTTTAGCTGCTCACATAAACTCAAAAGGTGGCGAAATTGTTCTTGAAGTTCAAGATGACGAAGTTGACATAATCGTATCTGCTTTTAGGCAGAAAGGTGCAACCGTAACAGTGCCTAAACTTATCGAGGTAGATAATAACCGCTGTTTTAGCTGTGGCTCATGTGTGGCTCTATGTCCAGTGGAAGCCATCAGTGTGACTGAGGATTTATCCATTCAATTTAACAAAGAAAAATGCGTTGGAAGCGTCTGTAACATATGCGTAGATGCCTGTCCCGTTAGAGCAATAAACTCTATTAGATATTCTAACACTGAAAACATGCATAACAACAACAGCAGTAATAGACATCGGGAAAAATAAATTGCAAAACGAACTTTTCAAAGAAAACTATACCTACAAAGACAGTGTCTGCCACATAATCAGCGACATCCCCCAAGGTGTATCTATCGCTAAAGAATCAATAACCCGTAACTATAAAGAACTCGAAAACTATATACGAACACATCAAATCTTCTTTTACACCTTTGACCCCCTCCCCGTGCCCAATGAGCCTTTGGTTGCTAAACTAATGGCGTTGGCAGCACAGAAAGCAGTTGTTGGACCCATGGCAGCAGTTGCCGGTGTCATAGCAGATTTAGCCGTAGCTGATATGCAAAAGGCTGGTTGCAAAGTTGCAGTCGTGGAGGATGGCGGAGAAATATCTGCTGTTTCTGACAGACCTATTGATGTGGCTTTAGCTGCAGGCAATGAACCTTTATCAAAACGGTTTGGTTTTAGACTTACAGAGTTTCCAATTGGAGTGGCAACAAGTTCTGGCAGATTTAGCCACGCTTTTAGTTTCGGTGATGCCGAAGCAGCAACAGTTTTTTGCAAAAATGCCGGTTTAGCAGATGCCGCCGCTACAGCAGTCGGCAACGTAGTAAAAGGCGATGTTGAAACAGGTATTACAGCGGGTATTAAATGTGGCTTAAACATTCCGGGCGTATTAGGCGTACTTGTTATGTACCAAGGCAAAATAGGCACAGCTGGAAAAATTCCCCAAATAATCAAAATCGAACCTTGAAACTATTTCGATGTACTCCAACAGGCTGTAATGTATATTTTGTTCGTTAGAATTCAGCTGTTTAATCGATATGCTGATAAATGGAAACGTTAACAATTGTCTTTAGGTAGATTTAGAATGGTTAAAACTTACAATATTTCAGTTCTTAAAGGAGATGGGATTGGTCCTGAAGTGACAGAGGCAACGGTGAAGGTTCTCGATGCTGTTCAAAAAGTTTCAGATTTTAAACTTAATTATGTTTATGGTGAAGCTGGTGCGCATTGTATTCCCGAGCATGGTACGAATCTTCCTAAAGAGACTGTTGAGCTGATTAAAAAAACTGATGCCTGCCTTAAAGGTCCAATGACTACTCCTGAGGAGCCTGGTGCTCCCGTTAGTGTTGCGGTTACTTTGCGTCGTATGTTTAATTTGTATGCTAATGTTCGGCCCTGTAAAAGTTTTCCAAATGTAGAATCACTAAAACCTGATATTGACCTAGTTGTAGTTAGGGAAAATACTGAGGGTCTGTATTCTGGTCATGAGGCGCTTATTGCTCCTGGTGTAAGTGTTGCTTTTAGAATTATTACTACTGAGGCGTCAACTAGGGTTGCTGAGTATGCTTTCAAATTGGCGATGCAACGTAAAAAGCACTTAACATACATCCATAAAGGTAACATTTTGCGTATAACTGATGGAGTATTCAAAGATGCCGTAAAAGAAGTTCAAAAACGCTATCCCGAAGTTACAGTTGATGACCTACATATTGATGCTGCAACAATGCAATTAATCAAACAGCCAGCTACTTATGATGTTATGGTTACTACAAACTTGTTTGGTGACATCCTAAGTGATGAAGCCGCACAAGTAACCGGTAGTCTTGGTCTTGCAGCAGGTGCAAATATTGGCGAAAACTATGGTATGTTTGAACCAGTACATGGTAGCGCCCCAAAATATACTGGTATGAATCGTGTGAACCCAATTGCAACTATACTTGCGGGAGCAATGATGCTTGACTACCTAGGCGAGAAAGAAGCTGCCAAAAAAATTGAAGACGCCGTCGTTGCAGTACTTGTTGAAGGAAAAACACGAACCGCCGATTTAGGTGGAAAAGAAACAACAAGCGACATGGCAAACGCTATTGTTGAAAAAATTAAATAGCAACTCTAACAACCTTAAATTGGGTTCCACTACGAGTTGTCAACTCCAATTTATCCCCATACCCTTTCTTAACAAACCCATTCTCTACAATAACCTTATCACCCAGCTTCAAATCACAGAGTTGCTCAACTTGACTGCGCCACACTGAAACTCTAATTAAACCCGTTTCATCTCTTAAATCAAAAGTGAACAGTTTGATTTGCTCACCTCTACCTGTGGTTACCTCTTTTATCGGATCTACACTTGAAACATTACCTTCCACACTAACCACCTCCCCCTCCTTCAAATCCGCCAATTTAATCATCTGAAGCATAACCGATTGAACATACACAAAACTTGTTGAGTCAACATGAACTTCAAACCCACTACTTTCTTTTTCTTTAACTTTACCGTTAATCAAGTACAGACAAACATTAGATTTAAGTTGCCTTTCCAATTTCCCAACCATACCGTTCCAAACGACAACAGAGATTTCTGCCGAATCGTCTGTAAGCGTGAAACGCATAAATTTACCCTCCGTACCGTCCCCTTTAGTAAACGTCTTTGAACCAAACACTTCTCTAACTCTACCCGATAAATGCACATTGTTAAGAGTGTTCACAATTTCACTTATCTTCGAAACAAACTTTTCTACACTGGGATAACTATTTTGAGCTTTCTCACTAATCTCAATCCTACTCTTTAAACCCAAATGCAACTCAACTTTACCATACCGATCTTCTCTTGTATAACCATGCAAAAGCCTAACAATTTGCCCAACTTGCATTTGCTTCTTCTCAACAATTTCTGCTCTATCATTCCACAAAACCACACGCAAAATACTATCCTCATCAACAACCATCAGATTAACTAGTTTACCACTCTTTTCCCCCCCAAAACTATGCACTGGAAAAACAGCAACTATCCTGCCTTCAACAGAAACATCACTTAAACCTGAAATTAAACGGCCAGATGACAAAATTCTGCTGAACTCTACTACTGGACTGGTACTCTCAACACCATATCGTGCTGCTATCAACCGTAAAAGTGTCTCGTCACCTATCAAACCGCCCGAACGTTCTTTCTCTTGCACAAGTGCTTTTTGTATTTCCCGCTCCGACAGTTCTGGATGCTTAGCAAGTATTTCTGCAATAATATCTCGAGTTGACATTTGTTCTACCCAAAACATGATCTATGATTGTTTATAGTTTACGTTCAAAAAACATGTTTTGGTTAAGTTTATTAAAACCTAAAAGTAAATATCTTGATCAAAATGAGTTTCTCCGTGCTGTACACCGTTGCGTTTATTCTAATTACAGTTGGTATTTTACTTGTGGTAGGCTCTCTTTTGATTTCAGCAAGCAAGTCACGTAAAGCTGTGGCGAGCAAAGATAGTGATAAAGTGCAAGGTGCAGGCGTACTTATGTTTGGACCAATACCGATAATTTTTGGAACTGACAAAAACTCTATGCGTGCTGTAATGTTAATTGCTTTAGTTTTAACAATTGTGTTTGTGATATGGTGTTATTTGATGTTGAGGTAACTGCCATGTTTGAAAATCAAGAATTAACTGATGATTCCTCTGTTAATGTTTCTGGTCGCGTATCTGGTTTGTTGATGTTGGGCTTTATGCTGATTTTTGTTGGCATAATTGTGTTGATTGTTGTTGCCCTGCTAAATGGTGGTTCTGACAGTAGTAGTGTAAATGGTGTTGTTATTTTCATCGGTCCCTTTCCTATTGTGTTTGGAGCAGGATTTAACTCAAACTGGTTGATGATAATTGGCATTATAATCACTATTACACTGTTCTCTCTGTTTGCTATCTCTTCTTGGCGAGCAAGAAAAGTAATGGGTTAAAAAACGTTTACTCTTTTTCTTCTTTCTCTTCTTCATTATCTTTACTGTGATAAACGTAAAGGAAGATTAACAGTATAGCAATTGTTGTTGCACCCATCATGATATACTGCAGTATTGTGAAATATCCATTTAGATCCATCGAATTTCTCCTATGTTACTTACTTATTTACTCTTACTCATTTAAATATTTAAGGTGTAGCTTTTTTCCACTCGTTCATTAACATGTCATAATTTTCATCGCTAGCGTTAATGGTTTCAAACCAGCCTAAGTTCTGCGCGATTTTTTGGGCAAAGAGATGATAACACATGTGAACTTTTTTGTCTAAAACTCTGAAATAGAAATCATCACAGGTACAGTATTCTGCTTCTGGCATAATTAGATAATCTCTTTCACGGCCTATAACAATCCAAACTATGCGCATGCTAGGTTTGAAAACGTATTTTTTTACTCTGTTATCTTTAAGTGTGTCTAATGCTTTAGTGAAACGTTGCCCAAAAAGTTCATAGAGTTCATTAATATTTTCCCCTGACAGTTTTCCTGCTACTTTAGCTTGCCTGCAAATAACATTTAGAGCTTCTATTTCAGAGTTGTCAGTCAACAGTTCACACTGTATTTAACTATGAAAGGATGGAGGATTTAGCCTTTTAGTTTAACTTATGTTAATCGGTTCACCTTTAGGGTTACCTGACGGTTCAAGTTTAGGAATGACAACTTCTAAAACACCATTCTTATAAGTTGACCTCGCCTCTTTGGTACGAATTTTAGCTGGTAACTCAATTTCCTTGTAATATCTACACTGTATAGTTTCAACTGAAATAGTTAAAGAATCATCCGTACCATACAGTTTAATGTCAGTCTTCTCAACACCTGGTAGTTCAACAACTACACGAATTTCATCAGCATTATTCACCACATCAACTAGAGGTTCACATTCTTCTTTAACTTCCACACCCTTGAAACTTTTTGTCAAATTTCCAACCTCTTGGATGTCTGATTTACCATCCGATACAATTTTCACACTATGGCTATTATGTACAAATGGTCCAAACTCTTTAACAGTACTTCCGTCTGGCAACTTTTGCTCTTTAATGTATTCTTTTGGAACTTTTCCCTGAAAATTCTCAAACTCATTTTCCATCATCTTTCCAATTTCATGAAACATGTTCTCTATATCACTGAAAAATGGTTTTTTAGATTGTACCCGACGTTTCTCAAATCCTTCTGGAAAATCGCCCGTATCTTCTGAAGACAAAACAGCTCACAATCTATACTGTTAAACCTTCGACACCAATAAATTTTATGCAACAACCCATACTATGGGTCTTATTTATCTCGTATAAAGTTTCATCTTTCAGCAGAGTTTGTGTGTATGGTGGTAAACAAGTTTGTTTCTATAAGTTGGGTTGCTGGTGGTGTGGGTTGGTGTTTTTAGTTTTAGAGTTTGACTAATTCGAGGATTGTTTCGTGTATTTTGGTGTTGCTTGATGCTACAAATTTTAGGGTTTGTTTGGGGTCTAGTTTTACGTTGATTGGTTGTTTGTCTATGTCTGTTACTAGGCCGCCTGCTTCTTTGATTATTAGAAAGCCTGCTGCGACATCGGTGGTGCGTAGTTTTCCTCGGATGTCAACAAATGCGTCAGTTAATCCGTTAGCGACGTAGCATAATTCTAGGGCGTTGGCGCCGTAGTGTCTTATGTGTCTGGTTTGTTGTATTAGGTCAGTTAGTTTGGGTGCTATTTCGGCGACTTTGTATGTGTTAAGGTCCATTCCGAGTACTGCTTCTTGGAGTGTTGTTATTTGTGAAGTTTTGATTTTTTCGCCGTCACGATATGCGCCTTTGCCTTCTTGTGCAATGTATGTAATGTTGTGGTGTAGATCGGTGACTAGGGCTGCGTAAACTTCTGTCATAACGGGTTTTTTTGAAATCGCGATTGATGAGGCATAGAATGGTAATCCGCGCAGCAAGTTGGTTGTGCCATCAATTGGGTCGATTGTAACATAACACTCTTTTGGGGTGTTGCCATATTCTTCAAAACCGGATTCTTCGCTAATTAGTGAAAACGAGATGTTGTGGTTTTGTAGGGTGTTAATGATTGCTTTTTCTGCGGCTAGGTCTACTGGTTTTATGGTGTCTCCGCCTGCGCCTTTTCCTAGGTCTGGTTGTGGTTCGTTTAAGGTTTTTAGGTGTGGTTTTATTGCTTTTTCAATGTTGTCTTTGCAATTGGTTAAGATTTTAAACCAGTTTTGTTGAGTGTTCATTTTGTTTCTTCCTAAGGTTGTAATGTTTTAAACTTGATAAGGGTTTACTGTTATTGTTCTGAGGTCAAGTTTGTTGATGCCAGGGCTCTGTTTAGCCTTTTATTAATTATTATAGTGGAAGTCTATAAGGTGTGTGCCTATAGATGTGTATTTTGTTCAAAAATATGGGCAGTGACCTAATTTAGGATATTTAATTTAGAGTAGAAAAATTCGTGCCAAGTCCACAAATGATCCGTTAAACCCTCAAGTTTTGCAGGAGAAGCCTTACGCTTAAACTCATTGATAAAATT
>Ga0123356_10004869_pt1 | contig 13798 bp, 12 predicted proteins | sample TergutEmb28metaG_2_FD_92546 | JGI IMG/M metagenome (GOLD analysis project Ga0123356, IMG submission 92546) | Embiratermes neotenicus P3 segment gut microbial communities from Petit-Saut dam, French Guiana - Emb289 P3 | ecosystem: Host-associated > Arthropoda: Insects > Digestive system > Gut ...
AATCAAATGTGCTGAGGTAAAGAAAAGGCATGGAAAAACGTGCCGAGGTAGCTCAGCCTGGGAGAGCGCTCGGCTGAAGACCGAGTTGTCGCATGTTCAAACCCTGCCCTCGGCACCACTCCACCCTTTGACATAAAATTGAAATTTGATACCAAAGATGTATCTGATTTAGAGGATGTATTCAACGAAATTGCTGGAGCCCCGATTTTGCTGGTGGCAGTGGTATTGACCGCTCTCTTTACTTCCTGAACGACATAGATCTGTAGCTATTATCTTGATGCTAAATGGTGTATTCTATGTAGTAAATGACGGCAATGGAACGCAAATAAGATTAGCCATAGACACACAACCGCTTCCTGCTAATTCTTTCTCTTCAATAAGTCCCTAATCGCATGATTCCAAATAGACTGGGCACATATTTTTTCACCATATTTTTGGTATTATTTCCTTCCAGAAAGTAGTCGACAGTTTGTGTGTTGGTGTTTGGTCGGTAGGTTATTAAGCTGTTTTTGGTGTTATTTCTCTGATTATGTCGTGTCTTAATGCTGAGTTTGTCTGGAATTTAAATCAAACTGATCTATCTTCGTTTCTGGATTTGGGTTGTTTTAAACCGCAGAGTCCGGTTATCTATTTCTATGCTCCCAATTTTAGCTACTATAAAAATAGGTATTTCTGTAACACATACCAAGTGTTTTCTTCGATTTCGGTAACTGGGCGTACTTGTGCGTTGAACTGTAAACATTGTAATGGAAATTTACTCCAAAATATGGGTCATGCGATTTCACCTCAAGAACTTTACGTCCTGGGTTTGAAACTTAAATTGGATGGTGTACGGGGGGTGTTGGTTAGTGGTGGTTGTTCGGCGGATGGGTCGGTGCCGCTTGACAAGTTTCTGGGTGTTTTGGGGCAGTTTAAGCATGATCTGGGCCTGTCAGTGTTTGTTCACACAGGTATTATCGGAGCGCAATCTGCTGTTTTGCTAAAGCAAGCCTGCATAGATGCCGCTTTAATAGATGTCATTGGTTCTCAAAAAATAATCCAAACTGTATTTAACACAAACCTTACCCTGCAAGACTACCAGGTTTCTCTAAGGTCACTTCATGATGCCCAGCTTGGGGTGATTCCTCATGTTATCGTTGGGTTAAACGAGGGTAAACTCGAGGGCGAATACAATGCCCTAAAAATAATCAAAGAAACCCTCAACCCCGCCGCTCTTGTTATAATTGCGTTTATGCCTCTCCCCGGAACAGAAATGGCTCAAACCCCGCCGCCTCACCCTCTGGATGTTGCTAAAACAGTGGCGGTTGCTCGAACAATGTTTCCCCATACCCCCTTGGCTTTGGGGTGTATGCGTCCTAAAGGTAAACATCGTTCTCAAACTGATGTGCTTGCACTTAAAGCAGGGGTTGATGCCATCGCATTTCCAAGCCCCGAAGCCATAGAATACGCCAAAAAAAACGGCTACAAAACAGTGTTCTCTTCATACTGTTGTGCACAACTGTATCAAGATTTTAAACTTGACCGCTAACAACCGGGTACTTTGGTTGTCGGGTTGTTTGTGTTCTGTGTTAGTTTGTGAATTTTTGTGGAGAGGCTGATTGTCCATGCAGAGATTGATAGTGCGGATATTGTTTCGGGGATTGCTACATTTGATACATATGGTAGGGTGAGTTGTAATATCCATGGCAGAACTGCTATGATTGCTATGGTCACAGTAAAACTGGCTATAGTGTATTGGCGGGTTTGGTAAAAGTGGCTGGTTAAGATGAATAAGGCGGTGGGTACCAAAATAAAAAATGCTATTGCAACCATAAAGTGCACTGGCACAAAACTCTCATTAAAAACCCCAATTAAAACTAACATTATTGATGCAACACCAAAAATCCCTGTGCCTGTTCTGCCCGTCCAGGTTTTATTTACATAGTGGTGCAGGCCAAGTATTGTAAAAGTCAGAACCAAGCCTCCTGCGATACAGAGGCCGCCATTAAACAGCCACTGTGTTACGCCCGGCACAACCCCCAGATCGCTTAGAGCGTTGTTGGTCCAGCTAAACACAGGATATGTCACAATGGATAATAGTATGCAGATAATTGCGGCTATTGGTGCGCTAATCCCTGCTATGGCTCCAATTTTTGGTGAATTCATAGAGCAACAATAGATATTGGCGCTTAGCTGTTTTAAAAATATGTGTGCTGTTACACAAACGTCAACAATGTTGTGTCATCTTTACTCTGTGAGTTTTTTATGAATTGGTGTTATACCAACATTATATTGGGTTGTTGTAATACTGTTAATAAAGGCGCTGACTTCGTTAGTTGGCTATACAAATATGTGGGGTGTATAGTGCTGTTCAAAAGACTCTGCGGTAGGTCTATAGAGACTATTCAGTTGTTGTTAGTTCCCATTTCGTCTAATAGTGATTATCTGACGTTACAAAGGAGTGCCAAAACCAAGTCGACGCATTATAATCTAAATGTGACCAGTGTTATAGACCTATCAGGTGTGTTTTTATGAAGTTTTTGCATATGTCTGATCTTCATATTGGTAAGAGTGTTCATGGGTTTTCTATGCTTGGGGAGCAAAAACATGTTTTTGAGCAAATAGTTCGCTATATAAAATCTGAGCAAGTCAACGCAGTGGTTATTGCGGGTGATATTTATGATCAGGCTATTCCTCGTAGCGAGGCTATACGTGTTTTTGATGATTTTCTAACCGAGCTTGCGCACACAAATGTAGCTGTTTTGCTTATCTCGGGTAATCATGATTCGCCTGAGCGAATTTCCTACGCCAATCGGTTGCTATCTGATAGGCAATTGTTTCTCTGCGGATCCTTTAGTGGTAGTTTGCAAAAAGTAACCCTAAATGATGCGTATGGTGAGCTAAACTTTTGGTTGTTGCCTTTTATCAAACCTTTATCGGTGTATGGTTTTTTTGGTGAACACCCAATTGAGAGCTATGCGGATGCGTTGGCGGCAGTACTTAGAAGTGCTGATATTGACTATGGTGCGCGTAATGTGCTTGTGTCGCATCAATTTTTCACTAAATCTGGTGTTGTGCCTATTCGATGTGATTCTGAGCTAAATCCGGTGGGAGGGTTGGACGCAATTAACACTGGTTTAATTGCAATGTTTGATTATGTTGCATTGGGTCATTTGCATGGTGAGCAAAAAGTTGGTGCGGAACATATTTGCTATCCGGGCTCACCCATAAAATATTCACTGTCTGAGATTGGGCAGACCAAATCGGTATTGCTTGTAGAGTTAAATCAAAAAAGCAACTTGACCACAAAAAAACTCGTTTTGAGTCCTCTTCATGATATGTGTGAAATTAAGGGCAAAATAGCAGAATTGATGAGCCCTAACTTCATCTCACAAATCAACAAAGACGATTATCTCCATGTTGTGTTAACAGATGATGCGGAAATTCTTGATCCGATGGAAAAACTCCGCAGCATCTACCCCAATGTTATGACCTTCAGATTTGAAAATTCCCGAACAAACCACGACTTATCCGAGCTCTACCAAACTTTGGCTCAACCACATCAGCTCTCAGCTTATGAGCTGTTTAGTGAATTCTTTTTGGCTGTGTGCGGCTGTGCAATGAACCCCCAACAAGCCCAAATCGTAAAAGACCTGCTAACCAAGGAGCCTGCCCCATGAAGCCTCTAAAGCTAACGATGAGTGCGTTTGGTTCTTATGCCGGTATTGAAACCCTGGATTTTATGGCGCTTGGTACAAATGGTTTGTATTTAATTACAGGTGAAACCGGGGCGGGTAAAACAACCATTTTTGATGCTATCTCGTTTGCGCTGTTTGGGGAGGCCAGCAGTAACACCCGTGATAAGCCCCAGATGCTTCGCTCAGATTTCGCCAAAGAAAAAATCAAAACATGCGTCGAACTTGAATTTTTATCTAATAATAAACGCTATAAAATTAAGCGCACCATAAAAGAAAAAGGCCAAGACGTTGATCTCATCCTACCCGATGGCACCCTGCTCAGCGGTAACAGCAACATTAAACCCCAAATCCAAGATATTGTTGGACTTGACCGGGACCAGTTTGCACAAATCGTTATGATTGCACAGAATGATTTTCTTCGCTTTCTCCAAAGCAACACCGATGAACGCTTAAAAATTCTGCGCCGCATATTTGACACCGAAGCCCTAAAACAATTCCAAGAGTATCTCAAAGAGAGCGTTAAACAAAAAGAAACCGAACGCACCCTAATTCTTCACAACTTTGTCCGCTGCAATGTTGATGTTTACAAACGCACCGAACAATTTAGTGCATGGGAACAGCAAATAAAAACCGATAAAGCTGAATTACTAAGCGCTGATACTAAGCTTGATGCGTATAGTAAACAGGCGCGTGAACTCGCTGCCGCTCTGGTCATAGCTGAGGGTCTCTGCAAAAATTTTATCGACCTTGCTAAAGCGCAGCAAGATCTCCAAGTACATAACCAAAAAGCGCATGATATCTCACAAACAACTATACGCATAACACGCGGCGAAATAGCGCTATACAAAGTAAAACCCCTGGCTGATTACGCACAAAAATCAGCAACCGAATATGCAGATGCAACAACTGCCCTTAGCATTGCACAGACACAAAAAATCAATGCTGTCACCGAATTAGAACAAGCAACCATAGAATTTGAATCTCTGCCGCCCCTTGAGAGTGCACAAACCGCGTTTAATAATTTGCTAAAAGAATGGGAAATCACAACCCAAACCCAAACCCGCTTAACAACCCTAAAAACAGAACATAAAAAAATCTGCCATAAACAAACCCAACTCTACCAAACCCAAAACGACCTAATTGCCCTATATATGGAACTGCAAAATTTACCCTCCATTGAGGATTACCAAGCGCAATATGATAAAATAACAACCGATCTGGTCACTCAACAGGATAAACAAACAAAATTATCAACCCTGCAAACAGACCTAACCGCAATCACAACCAAACAGACCACCCTAAGAGAACAACAAACCACATTCGAACAACTCAATGACGCATTCCTTGAGGCTGATGCAAAATATCGTTTATTAGAGGAAACCTTTCTTTGCAGTCAAGCAGGCATACTCGCCGATAGCCTACTAGCCGGTACGCCTTGTCCTGTTTGCGGCTCAACCACGCACCCCTCACCCGCTAAATTATCTGATAACACCGTTACCGAAGTCGCACTCAAAAAAGCAAAAAATGCCAAAGAGGATACCCAAACAAAACGCGAAAACGCCTCCATAGACTGCAATAACTTAAAGGGCGAACTCAAAACACTGATAACACGCTTTAACGCTGACATTGCACCCTTCATTGCTGAACCAACCATTGATACTGCATTAACGCTATTACCTGAACTACTTAGTGCAACACAATCAAGCGTTACTGAGCTTTCTGAGCAGAAAACATTTACCCAAACAGCCCTATCTTTGCTTAAAACAAAAACCGAGAACACAACAAAAAGGCATGCTGAGCTAAATATAGCCACTGAATCGCTCAAAAGCGAACTCAACCCCCTTATGGAGCGCTTTATCAGCGATTTATCGGAATTTATCCCAAACATTACCTGGGAAACTGCTGAAAAAGAACTAACCACTTTATTTACACAAACACAAACTGCCGTAGCCAAATTAACCACACGCAAAAATGACGATGAAAAAGCACTTGCAGAACTGTCCAAAAATTGGATTTCTGCAACTGAGCGAAAAGCAAATGCTAAATCCGCCTTAGAATCAGCCCAAACACTAGTAAACGAACGCACAACAAACAATCAAAAAGCACTAAAAATCCACAACAACACCCAAACAAACTATACTTTTGCTTTACACGAAAACGGGTTTACCAATGAAGCTGAATATTGTGCTTCACTTGTATCTGAAGGGGAGCTTGATAAACTCAAACAACTGATAGCCGATTATGAAAAAAATGGTGCACGGCTTGCTCAAGATATTGCCCGTTTAGAACGTGAAACTGAGGGTAAAGAGCCGCCAAATCTAGAAAGATTGCAAGCTGAAGCAAAAACTGTGGAAGTTAACTCTATGCAATTGCGTGTGAGTCGGGATGCAATCAATAGTCGATTAAGCGAAACCGCCAATGCGCTTGTTGATCTTCGCAGGGCGGCTTTAGAGTTTGAGAAAAATGAGCAAGAGTATGGTGCGGTTAAACAATTATCCGATGCTGCAAATGGTCGTGATGGTATTTTGGGTAGGCTTGATTTTGAGACCTATGCGCAGCTTGCTTATTTTGAGCGTGTGCTTCAGGCGGCTAATCAGCGTTTGAAGGTAATGACTCAGCAAAGGTATTCTTTTTTGCGGAAAACTCAAAGTGAGGATGGTCGTAAAAAGATGGGGTTAGATATTGAGGTGTTAGATGCCTATACTGGTAAGTTGCGTTCTGCGGGTAGTCTCTCGGGGGGTGAGTCGTTTATGGCTTCGCTTTCGTTGGCTCTGGGTTTGTCTGATGTGGTGCAGCAAAATGCGGGTGGGGTTTGTTTGGATGCGATGTTTATTGATGAGGGGTTTGGTTCGCTTGATGGCGAAGCCCTAGAGCTTGCCATACGAACCCTCTCCGATATTGCCGGGGGTAATCGCATCATTGGCATTATATCGCATGTTGCGGAACTAAGCGAGCGCATCGACAAACAAGTCTATGTTAAAAAAACACCCACAGGAAGCACCATCACCCTAAAAGTATAATCCATCCCCTTTCTACTTCCATGACTTCTTGTTGAGTAACCAACCGACGTATCAGGTCGCATATTTTTTTGGTTTGTTTTGTGTTGTTGTGTGGTTTATTTTGTTTTGGGGGTTGGGATTAGTTGGCGTAGGTTTTGGAGTGATTGTAGTTTTTCTTTTTCGCCGATTTTTGCTTCTTGGATGGCTTTTTTGAGGATTTCTATGGATTCATCCATGGCTTTGCGTTCCACTGGGAAGGGTACGCCGTCTTTGCCGCCATAGGCAAAACTAAATTTTACGGGGTCTTCCCAGCTGGGTTTTTCGCCATATATTAATTCAGCAACTAAGGCTAGTCCGCGTACGGTGGCGGGGCCGACGCCTTTAACGCTTAGTAGTTCTTCATAGTTTTGGGGTTGGAATTCGTAGAGGCGGCTCAGGGTGTCCCAGTTAATGTTTCGGGGCATGTTAAGACTTGTTTGGGTTTGTAGCCAGGGTTCATCTGTTTTTGTTGGCAGCCACATCTGGAGTGAGGTTTGGTTTGGGGGTTTGGCTGCGGCTTGCAACAGTTTTTCGAGTTTTTTGGGTGGTTCTTTGGCTAGATCGATGGAGGCTTTGCGTGTGGCGTGGCTTTCTTTGGCGACCATGTTTAGGGTTTGATCATGTTTTATGTTGCAGGCTATATTGTTGTTTGGTTCTTCGGTGAAGGTTTGGGTGGTTTGGCTGTGCCAGTGGTAGCGGCGTGCGGTGCTGGTTTGGGTGTTCATGCCTTGTTGGATAACGGCCCAGTCGCCTTGTTTGGTTATTAGAAAGGTGTGATGGTAGAGTTGATAGCCGGCTTGAATCGCGTTGTTGTCGACTTTGGCTATGATGCGGCTTGTGTGGAGGAGTTGGTCGATGGTTTTTTGGGGGAAATTCCATTTGGTTGTTATGGTTTGGATATCCGTTGGGGTTTTGCGGCTGGTTTTGCCTTTTCCGCCGCATAGAGCTATCTCGTGTTGTTCTGGGTTTAGGGCGGTTTTTAGTATGCCTGTTACAACAGTGGTTACGCCGCTGCTGTGCCAATCATAGGCTAGGGCGCATCCTAGGGCTTGGAACCAGTAGGGGTCGCTTAGGCGTGCTAAAAAGTTGGCGGGGCCGTATTCTTCGATGATGATGTTTGTGATTTCGCGGGCTAGGTTTTGCATGCGGCCTGTGAGCCAAAGGGGTGCTTTGCCTCCATGGAGCGGTAAATTGGCGGTTCCGGTCCGATTCATTGTATGTCAAACTGAACTATTTGTTATATCGATTTATGAATTATTGCATCCAATTTGTCAATTCTTTTTTTGTGTATATCTGGTTGTTGTTGGTTAGCGGTGTGTTGAGGTGAAATCAATACAGTCACATAGCTTTTTGTTCTGCAAACTTTTTCTTAGTCTGAACTGGAGCAGTGTTTTTTAGGAGGTGAAAGTTTGTCGTCGATTTTAGATAAAGCAAAACGAAAAACTGAGGAAGAAACAAGAAAAGCCGGCAGCACCGCCAAAAATATAGGTCAAAGAGCTGAGGATGAAGCCAGAAAAGGTGCCCGCAAAGTCTCAGGCAAATAATTTACTTATTATTTGATTTTAAAATCAGACAAACCTCAGGGAAATCCCTGCTAACAACAATAATTATGTATGTAGGAGGTGAAATATATGGCAGATTTAGCAGATTTAATTATGGGCGATGTTTATAACCTAAACACGTTTTCAAGAGCTTTGCGTGAAGCGGGCTTGGTTGATTTTCTCAAAGGAGCCGGTCCATTTACCGTTTTTGCACCCACTGATGAGGCCTTCACAAAACTATCCAAAAGTACCCTTGACGAATTATTTGCCAATAAAAATCGCCTGCGGGCAATTGTAAACTACCACATAATCTCAGAGAGTCTCACAACTGAGGACCTCCGGCACCTAAAAAATGATACTTTGACAACTCAGCAAGGACAACTAGCCAAAATTGACCCGCACCGATGGCACCTGCACCTAACCCCCAAAATCAACGGTATACATATCACCGATCGAAAAGACGTAACCGCCGACAACGGAGTTCTCCACGAAATAGACACCGTCATGATGCCCAACCTAGACCTTACATGCCCCGCCTGCGGCCAGGGCTTTCTAAACCAAAACGACCTACAAACCCACACAAACACCGCACACAAACAACAACCACTACCACCCAAACCAGCGGTCCCTCAACACACAACCACAACTACCACAACAACCATAGAGCACAAAATTGCACCCGCCGCCGCAGTCGCAGCTACCGCAGCCCCCGCAGTTGTAACACCCCTAATAAAGAAAACTCAAACCAAAACAACCCCCAAACCCACAACAACAAAAACAACAACCCCACCATTAACATCATCTGTGACTGAGCGGTTTAAAGATACGTTGATTTATGAGGTGCTCTATGACGAGGATAACCAAACTTTTCTCTATCATCTTAAAGACTCAAGCGGTGAAATAATTGCAGAAAGTCCCGACTCAAAACCCCTTGAGGCCCTAAACAGCGACATAAAACAAGTTAAAACCGATGCACCAATAGCTAAAATCATAAGCGCTGAACCAGCCACAACCACCCATCTAAAAGAAGAAACCGACCCTATCCACGGACCAGTATTTGAACAATTCAAAGATGACGAGAGCAACTGGCGATTTAACCTAAAAAACACACCCGAAGGCCCAACCATTCTAACAAGCCGCAAAAGCTATGAAACCCTCTATGCAAGCAACAACGCCATAGACAAAATACGCAAAATCGCACCAAACGCCCAAATCATCTACCCCCCAGAAATAAAAACACAACAATACACTACAAAAACAAAAACCCAAAAAGAAGAAATACTAACCCACTAACCACCACAAACACACAACAACACAACCACCTTTTTTTAAACAAACACTAATTTTTACTCTCCCTCTGTGAACTCGCATAAAACATAAATCGCTTCAGTAACACCTTACTATTGATTCTTGTGAGCTAATGACCCCTTTTACCCCACGTAAAACATTGACAGCTTTACGCTTCAAATACCCTTTTAGATTACATTTCTCTAAACGATATTCTGCAGAGGCGGAGAGTCAAAAAAATATTTCTCAACCCGATCTCTATATCAAAACCCCCTCAACTCCCAACAAACACAAACGCCTGCTTGTTATCTTAGCCGTAATAGTTTTGCTCACCCTAACCCTGCTTACCATAGCTTATGCCCTCAATTCCACACCCAATATAGCACCTGAGGCGTATCATGATGAATTGGTCCTGTATGCTCTAGAACTTATCAACATAGACCGCGCTGAGCATGGACTCCAAAATGTGACATTGAGCACCATCAATTGCGCTCAATTACATGCCGAAGATATGTTAAAAAATAACTATTTTAGCCACTGGAATCAAGACGGATACACACCCGACATGAGATATACTCTCTCAGGCGGCCAAGGTGCAGTCACAGAAAACATTGCATACAGCACCGGACTAACTCATAGAAACTTTTACAACAAAGCCAAAACAACACTTGAAAGATTACAATATCTCATGATGTATGACGATGCAGAGTGGGACTGGGGCCACAGAGACAACATACTAAACCCCCTTCATAACAAAGTAAGCATTGGCATCGCCTACCAAGACCAATGCATCTATCTGGTCCAAGATTTCGAAGATGACCACATCACATGGGACACATTTAGTGTTAGTGATCCAAATAAGATGACTCTTAGCGGCACAACAGCCCAAGCAGACTATATCCCTGCGAGTCTCTTTGTTTTTTATTCCAACCCTAGCCCGCTAAGCGTTAATCAACTAGAAAATGCGCCCTACAACGGATCCTACAATCCCGGAACCCTTATTGCCACAATAGTACCCCCCGCACGCAGCGGCTATTATTATAACTGGAACAACTACCCTCTCGATGGTATAGAAGCAGGCATTTGGAGCCAAACTAACACCAGTTTCCAAATCAATTTCAGCCTAACCAAAACCATAAACAATCACCAAAAAGGCATCTATACCCTCTATCTGCTATCCGGCTCAAATACAACCGATCCCCTTCTCACCTACTCCATCTGGATAACCTGACCAACCAGATTTGATTTCATAAGCGGAAAGCAGAAATGCTGCGAAAGCGTTTGTATTTGTGTGAGGGAGTAAGCGGTTGAAATCATTTGTCCAAATAAATTTCAAGCGGGCCATTAGCTTTGGCAGTCTCTACCTAATTATTGGCATCGTAATGTCTCTTGTAATTAGCGCTCTTTTTAGCTGGACTTCTTCTATAGCTGAGACCGACATACAATTTATCTCTCAACTAGGCACCCTTATGCTTCCCTTGTTTGCTGTCATGGGCAGTGTAGGCGGGTTGATGGTTTTTGTCAGCGACCGAACCAAGGGCGTCTTTGAGTACTTGATTGCCTATGGAGTCAATGTCTATGAAATTTTCTGGTCAACCTTACTGGTCAGTTTTGGGTTAGTTACAATAGTTTTGGGAATCTCCATAACAGGCAACATGATTTTCTCCCTGCTATTTAGCGGCTCAATACCCTTTACTATGATAGAAACACTGCTGATCTATACCATACCGCTTAGTTATGCCTCTTCGGCCTTTATGTGCATGGCCGGGATGATTTGGTCTTCCCTTACCGTTGGAATCCCCGGAGTCAACAGCCCAGTTGGCATATCCATGATTCTAGGAATTGGTCCTAGTTTGGTCGTTATGCTTTTTGGTAGTTTCTTTGTTGGTTCAAGCTATTTCATGATGCTTGTGGGCGGCGTGACTATAGTCTTGGTAGCGTTAGTTGTTGTTATGCTGGTTGTGGCAAATAAAATGATGAATAGAGAGAGGTTATTATCAGATGCATAAACAAAGTAGTAGGAGCAAAATGGACATGGTCGAAAAATATCGCTATCCTTCTGGATCATCACCGTTAGTGTTGCTTGATTCTGTTAGCTCAGGTTACTTTGGGCGTAAGATATTGGATAATATTTCTTTTCGAATCGATGAACCCGCCATCTATGTTGTTTTAGGACCCAACGGTGCGGGCAAAACAACCCTATTTCGAACACTTGCAGGCATATTAAAACCCTCCTCCGGCAGAGCAGAAATAGGCGGATACCCAAGTGAATCCCAAGAAGCTAGAGCCCAGCTGGATTATCTTACACACATAGAGGGCATACCTGAGGGTATGAACGTAACTAATGCTTTGCGGTTTTATGCAAATATAGCAGGCGCAACAGACGCCGATGTAACCCGAGTAATTGATCTACTTAACCTCAAAGATCTAAGTACCAAACGCTTTGGTCAGCTCAGTCAAGGACAAAAAAAGCGAGTATCGGTCGCTAGGATTTTTCTTAAGGAGAAACAAGTGTACCTGCTTGATGAACCTACCAGCAATATGGATCCAAAAATGGCCAGCGAAATCCGCGAACTGGTGCTTGGCCTAAGTAAAAACAAGGTCATTTTGTATTCGTCACATAACCTCTTTGAAGCACGCGAAATCGGCTCTAAGGTGATAGTAATTAAACAAGGTAAACTTGCTCTGTTTGGTAACATATCTGAAATTAAAACCGAGAAATACACCATCGGTATACGAACCTTAGGTACAGGTGAGGTGCCCTCTGCAAGTGGAAAAGAAGGCGATTACTACCTCTTTGATCTCCAAGGCCCCGAAGAAGTCCCAGATATTATTGCTAAACTCTCAGAAAAAGGCATAAAAATCCGAGAAGTTAAAGAAATGCAAAACCCACTAGAAGAGTTATTCAAATAACTCTTCAGGGCTGTTAGTTTTTATTGTCCGCTTTGTTGCGGTTCCGGTTTATCGTAGTCCCGTCGTGAACGGCTTTTACCACATTTAGGACATTTTATTCTTCCCGTATATGGAAAAGTCCAGCCTAACCCACTTATCTTTTCCTCCATTACAGGTGCATTAAATATGTGCTCACAATCAGGGCATTTGAGTTGTTTACCGCGGTTCAATAATGCGGCTATAACAATAATCAGCACAAGTACCACTATTATTACAATAGCGATAAGTATTCCAAGATTCATTTCTGATCTTCCTGCTAAGTAGTATTGTTTAATGCAATTTTATTTCTTTTTGGGTTAGCTTATCTGTTATGGTTGGGTTTGGCGGTGAGGTGCAGTTGGATTGGGTGTAAGGGCTGAGGGGTTGCGAGAGGAAAAAATTGCCCGAACCCAACTGCACCTGATGGCTCAAGGCGTGTTGCCTTAGTAGGTGTTTGGCTTAAATTTTTCCATCTTTACACGCGCATACACTACTATCGGCTCACTTAATTTAATGCTAAGCATACGAACAAAGCGTTCAGTAATTAGACACCAAAAACAGAGTGACTAACTGCATTTGTATGGTTGGCTGAACAAAAAATAGTGCTAAAATTTAGAGAAGGAGAGTTTAGTCTTCTTCTGAGATTTTGCGCTCTTTGATTTTGAGGGTTTCTTCGTCTCCGATGACTTTGAAGGTTTCAGTTAGTTCATGTTTATGCAGGAATTTTTTAACGGTTATGCGTACATATTTTTTGCTTAGTGCTTCACCTTCGCCTGTAACGATTACATTTTTGCCCTCTGTGCGGACATCCCCGCCAGTTTTTTCTTTGAGGAAATCGGATAGTTTATCGATAATTTTACCTTCGCCTTTGAGTTCGGAAGCGTTGATTTTCATTTCAACCATTTCATGTTTCACCTCGATTAACCGTCTAAGTGGTTTGTGCTGCTTTCTTGTCGTCTGTTACCTTGATAAGTTTTCCGCTTTAATAGTTTGCCAAACAGAGTATTACTGAGTCATTTCCGTTAATACCCCTTATTGTTTGACAACCCTATTTGTTTGTCAGTTCGCCCGTCGAGCTATTTCATTGCATATGCTCTAGCTCTAGTGCTCATCATCCAACCACTAAAACATCGGCGAAACATAAGTCTGTTATGTTAAATTTTTTGCCAATACGTGTTCTTGGAGGTTAATGTCTCCTACTTAGCTGGTGCTGGGGGTGGGATTGACCTGTTTGTGTCTGGAGCCTTTCCTCAAAGTCACGGCTTAGACTTTGAGACGTCATATTTAAACACTAAAAGGAAACATGTTGCTCATCTCTAATAAG
>Ga0123356_10004870_pt1 | contig 13798 bp, 12 predicted proteins | sample TergutEmb28metaG_2_FD_92546 | JGI IMG/M metagenome (GOLD analysis project Ga0123356, IMG submission 92546) | Embiratermes neotenicus P3 segment gut microbial communities from Petit-Saut dam, French Guiana - Emb289 P3 | ecosystem: Host-associated > Arthropoda: Insects > Digestive system > Gut ...
CTCTGCGAGAGATCTTCTCTAATAAATTCTTCAAATGGAAAAATTGTTCAACTATCTCCGCATTGTCAAGGTTGCGTTTAAATCCAAGACTCCCTGTTTTACAAAAGACACAGCCCGCGGGACATCCAACCTGTGTTGAAAGACAGGCTGTATACCTTTCTTTTTCATCATTTAATAAAACAGACTCTATACAGGAATTGTCTTTTAAAGTAACAGCGATTTTTATTGTGTTTTCATCTTTATGGGTACTTGTAATTGAACTTGAAAAAAGAGAATAATTTTCCTGTAATTCAGTTTGCAGCGAAACAGGAATATCTGTCATTTGATTAAAATCGCGCGCGCCTTTTATTATCCATTTATAAATTTGTTTTACACGGTAACGGGGAAGATTAGAAAAAATCCGCTCCAACTCTGTTATATTTAAACCGCTTAGAACTGTTTTTTCATTTTTCACTTTTCTTTTTTTACTTCTCTTTCTTTAGTGATTCCAGCATTTCAGAAACTTTATCATTTTTAATTCCAAATTTTAGAAAGTCCTGTAAAGTTTCAATTGCTGCTTTTTTATTTCCGGTTTGCGAATAACAATCGGCAAGCTCAGTATAAAGACGGTAATTTTTATTTTCCTGCTGAATTAAACGTTTTAATGAATTAATCGCGTCGTCATGTAATCCAATCGATTTTGAAATTAGAGCAAGTCCTATTACCGCGTAAACGTCGAATTCTATATTTAAAGCTCTTTCGTAAAATGTTTTGGCGATATCAAATTGTGTTAAATTGCGGTAAGCGTCGCCTGTGCGCGTTAAAATCATTTTATTTCTTGGATCCTGTTCAAGAATACGGTTCCAGTACTCAAGAGATTTTTCGATTAAATTCAAACCCCTGTAACAATCCGCGAGTCCGAAAAGAGCGTAAAAATTTTGATTTTCCCTTAAAAGCGCCAACTCAAAATATTTTATTCCTTCATTAAATGTTTTTTGCTTGCGGTGGCAGTTGCCAATCGAAGTTAAAACGCGTATATCAACATCAGTGTTTTTTAGTTCAAGCATTTGCTCCCAGTAATAAAGCGCTTCCTTGTAATCTTTAAAATCATAATGCAAGTGTCCAAGCCCGATGATCGCGTAAGGATTTGATTTTTCCATGTTTAAAACATGAAGATAAGTATTTTTTGAATTTTCAAAATCACGAATTTTTCTGTAAGCGTCCGCTATTCTTGTAAGAACAGTTATATTTTTATCATCGTGTAAAAGATATTGTTCCCAAATTTCGATAGCTTTTTGATATTGATTTAACGCCTTGTAACAATCGGCAAGTCCGAATAAAGCGTAATTATTGCCGGGGTGATGTTCCAGACATCGTTGATAATATCTTACCGCTTCACGAATAGCTCCGGTTTTTCTGGTAGCGTCCCCCATACCTACAAGAGCGTAATTATTATTTTCGTCAATTAATAAAATCCTTGAAAAACAATCAATCGCTTCGCTGACTTTATTTTCCTTAAGCATTTGATAGCCGTTTTTTGAAATATCTGTAATTTTTTGCGTATCAAATTCAGTCATTTTCCGGTTCCTGTTCATTAATCAAACTCTGTAAAACAATAGCGAGTTTATCAATTAATGGCTGTGATTTTTTTCGATCCGGAGCTGTCCAGTACATACGCAAAGCTTCGATTAGTCTGTTATTTTGTTTATAATAATCACCGACTCTGGATAATCCATCAGAATAACCGGTAGTCATAAAGATTCTTCTTGCCCCTTCTATATTACCGTCATTAAACATCTGGTTACCCTTTCGGTTTAATGCCGCTTTTTGAGAGCCTTCGACTCCAGCCGGTGTAGTAACTTTTATGAAAGCGTTTTGGTCATCAAATTTTTCTAATATTTCTTTATCCATTTTTTTCTTATTAGGTTAATAATAAACCTTTTTTAAAAAAAACACAAGAAAAAATCGACAACCGATCTTCCGTATTCGCGTGAATCGATTCTATTTAAATTAGGTATTTCTGATTTTAAATAGTCAGGGCGCGGGCGGTGTATCAGTATTTTTGTGCCATTTGCCGCGAGTTTTGATGTAGTAATATTTTTTATAAGATCCCATTTAAATTGATATGGGAAAGGAGGGTCAAGAAAAATAATATCAAAAGGTTTTTTAGCTCTTTTAACATAAAGCTCCGCTGGCATGAAACGGCAGTTGATTCGTACAGGAGAAATCGAAACATTTTCAAGCAAGGTTGTTCTTTTAATTTTATCCTGTTCAACTGCTTCTATATATGAAGCTCCTCGGGAAGCCGCTTCTATGGCGATAATGCCTGAACCTGTAAAAATATCAAGAAATGAAAGCCCGTTTAAATCTCCAAGGCAGGCGAATACAGATTCGCGCATCTTGTCCATGCTGGGTCTAATTTCGCCTGACGGAACTGAAATTTTCCTGCCTGAAAGACTTCCGCCGGTTATTCTCATTTTGGTAGTTTACGCGCTGCCTAAAAGTCCGTTTAACTCGGCATGACTTACAACGGGTTCCTGTTTGGAACTTTCCGCAGGAACATAGGATTCTTCGATTTGATTTTTACGTTTTATACTGTCTCTTCTAAGTTTATTGATTATAGCTGGCATTTCCTGGAAAACAACAGGAGAAAATAAACTTGAATTATTTGATATTTCATTTAAAAGCTGACCATATTGCCATTCCGCGTCAAGTAAATTATCAGCTTCAACTTCACGATCCAGAAATTTAATATTTTCCAGGAATTTTTCTGACAGCATATTTAATATAGAATCAATAAATTCCAAATCTTTTATTGTTTGTGGATAAAAAAGTTCCGCGTCTACATCAAGACGCATAAGGTCGCGAATCATTCTGATTCTGACATTTAAGATAAATATTGTATCTTCAAAATTTATTCGTTTATTCATAGTATTATAACTGAATATCGGCTAAAAAACGCGTTTTGTATAGTATTTAATAAGGAAATTAAGTCAAATTACGGGAATAAAGGACTGTTGACATTATGTCGATATAATTTCTATACTGACTTAGGAAGTAAGAGGGGACATGGCCGCGCCGCTGCAACTAGCATTTATCAATTTTGCCGCAAACTCATATATTATTGTCGAAGGCAAGAGGAATGCGGACAGGTTTTTTATAATTCGTTCCGGAAAAGTAAGACTTTCAAAAGAAGTACAAATTGTCGCGGAAGAACAGGGTGATACTCTGGGACCCGGCGATTTTTTTGGTGTTGTTTCTACCATGTCCGGTCATAGCCACATTGAAACCGCCCGGGCTCTTACAGATGTTACTCTAATTTCAGTTCAAAAAGATCAATTCAGCCAACTGATTCAAAATAACGCTCCAGTCGCGATGAAAATCATCCTTCAATTCTCTAAACGAATGCGTTATCTGGACGAAGCGTTTACAAGGCTTACATTAAAAAATATCGCAGCGGAAGACCCAAGCCATATTTATGATGTAGCCGAATACTACGCGAGGCATAATCAATTTAATCAAGCTTTTTACGCTTATCAAAAGTATATTAAATGCTGCCCTAAAGGTTTTAATGTTCAAAACGCAATAGAAAGATTAAAAAAAATCGCTCCTTATGTAAAAGATGTACAACAGCCTTTTAAACCCGGCGAGAATATACGTGCGTTAAAAAAAGACCAGATTGTATTTTGTGAAGGTGAACCCGGTGATGAGCTTTTTATTATACAAAAGGGATCGGTAAAAATTGTAAAAATAACCGATAACAACGAAATCTTGCTTGCTGTATTAAAATCCGGTGATATTTTCGGTGAAATGGCTCTTTTGGAATCCAAACCGCGAGCCGCTGGCGCTGTAGCTTACGAGGATTGTCAGCTTATGGCAGTTAACCGCGAAAACTTCCAGCAAATGATTAAAACCCAACCTCAGCTTATTGCCCGTCTTACCACACTTCTTTCAGAGAGGATTTGGCTCATTTACAGGCAGCTCGCCAATACTCAAATTAACGAACCGCTTGGGCGTATGTATGACATGCTCCAAATCCAAATTGACAAAAAAAAGATTGATATTACCACGGCAACCAACTATTCATTCGATTTTGGCCTTAAAGAACTTATCAATATGGTCGGGCTTTCGCAGGGAGATGGCAGAATATACGGCAGTAAACTCATGGAAAGCCGCGCGTTCCAGATAATTAACGATAAACTGGTTGTTAAAGACGCCAGCGAAATAATAAAACAAAACGCCTATTATCGAAAAATGCAGCAATTGGAAAAAACCCGCCTTAACAACAAACCCTTGGCTTAAGAAGTAATTGCAAAACTTCAGTTTTTGCAATTACTTCCTTTAAAAAAGCAATTTTGTAGCCTATTGGCGAAAAATTGCAAAGCCTACGCAAAACTAACCGAGTTTTGCGTAGGCTAAAACATCCAGATTTTTCGCGTTTTTTCCGATAATATAGTAATGATGAATAAAAATTTCTTTATTTCTATAATTGTGTTTTTACTTGTCTTGCCTGTTGTTTGGGCGCAGGATTTGGAAGAAAATGACGAGGACGCTCTGCCGCGCCAGTTTCGCCAATTATCACTTGGAATGAATCTTGATGATTTAAAAACCACTCTTTTAAGGGATGATCTTTTCCATTTTAGGGGAGACAGAGATGTTTCTTTTTTACCCGCTAGAGAGCAAAGCCTTGTAGAAACTACAGGTTCATCTTTTATTAAACGCGCTTTTTTCCAATTAAGAGACGGCGAAGTATTTATAATGTCGTTTTCCCTAAATACAGAAATAATCGATCATTATTCTGTATTTACCCAATTTGTTGATAAATATGGCCAGCCTTCGTATCTTGATCCCGGTATGGCTGTTTGGGAAACAGAAGAAACAAGAGTAGCGATTGAACGTCCGTTAACGGTAAAATATATCGACAGGGTTGTGTTTAACGATATTATAAATGAATCCGGGCTTATTGAATCGGGTCATGTCCGCTTGCGTCAGGAATTCCTAAATGAATTCTAAAAGATTAATTTCAAAATTAATCACACGGAGACACGGAGACACGGAGAGCTATGCGTTATTTCATATTAAACCAAAACCCTCTGTGTCCTCCGTGCTCTCTGTGCCTCTGTGTGAAATATTATTAATACTAATTTTATTCATATCTTGCAATTCGCAGAAATTGGTTACACAGGAAATTTCGATAGAAAGAAACGGACAGGTAATAGCGACAGTAAAAGCGGAAATCGCGCGTACAAATGATGAACAGACACAGGGTCTTATGTACAGACAATCTCTGCCGGACGGTGAAGGGATGCTTTTTGTTTATGAAAGTGATCAAATATTATCTTTCTGGATGAAAAACACATATATTCCGCTGACAATCGCTTTTATTAATTTTGAAGGCAGAATTACTGAAATAAGAGATATGTATCCACATGATACAAACGCTATATATTCAAACCGGCCTGTCCGTTACGCGCTTGAAGTGCCGCAGGGATGGTTTTCAAGAATCGGAGTTAAAGAAGGCGATACAGTTATTATTGAAAAATAATAAAAGTAACTTATAATTATTATAGAGGTGTGTTTTGTTTAAAGGACTTACTAATCGTGTGCAACGGCTTCTTTCTTTAAATGCTCAGGAAGAAGCGAAGCGTTTTAATTCGGATCAATTATTACCCGAACATATCATTATCGCTATGCTTAAAGACGGCGGAGGAACTGCCTGTAAAGCGCTTATGTTCCTTCGGATTGATATCGCTGAGTTCAAACACATCCTGGAAAGTTCAATTCCAAGAATTCCCGGTTTAATAGTTCGAGGCGAAGTTCCGCCATCAAGGCGAACAAAAAACATGCTGGATATCGCGACAGAAGAAGCGAGATCTATGGGCAGCGATTACTTGGGAACAGAACATCTGCTTTTTGCGGCGATGCGCGAGCAGGATTCAAGTGTATATGTGTATTTAAATCAACGCGCTGTTGATACGGATATGATGAGAGTTATTATTCAAACAACTTTTAATCAGCCGTCAACAAGAAACGATGATTATATGCCGGCGGAAAAATATCAGCCGTTTTATGTTCACAGAGAACGCGTTCATCAAAAAACCGCTGTAGAAACAGAAAGGCAGCCAAGAATAAAACCAGCCGCTTATCCGGTTCTTACCCCAACCCTTGATACTTTTTCACGCGATCTTACTTTAATCGCGAAAGCGGGAAAAATTGATCCTGTTGTCGGCAGAAGAGCGGAAATAAACCGCGCTGTACGCATATTATCGCGAAGGACAAAAAATAACCCGATTTTAGTCGGAGAACCCGGTGTTGGCAAAACCGCGATTGTAGAAGGGCTTGCTCAATTATTGGTAAGCGAAGCAGTACCTGACGCTTTATCCGGCAAACGGATTTTATGTCTAGATATGGGACTTGTTGTCGCGGGAACAAAGTATCGCGGCGAGTTTGAAGAACGTATTAAAAAAATATTGCGCGAAGTAAGTCAGGCGACTAACATAATTTTATTTATTGATGAAATACATTCGATTATCGGAGCGGGTGGAGCGGAAGGTACGCTTGACGCTTCAAATATGTTAAAACCGGGACTTTCACGCGGAGAGATTAGATGTATCGGAGCGACAACGTTAGCTGAATACCGAAAGCATTTTGAAAAGGACGCCGCTCTTGAACGCCGGTTCCAGGCGATAATCGTAGAAGAACCATCCTTTGATGAAACTTTGGAAATTCTAAATGGTATAAAGAAAAAATACGAAGATCACCATCAAATAATATATTCACAAAGTTCCATAAATCTCGCGGCGAAACTCGCGCAAAGGTATATAATTGGCAGGTTTATGCCGGATAAAGCTATCGATATACTCGACGAAGCTGGCGCTATGAGAAAACTTGAAAACAAACTTCAGCCTCCTGAAATTACAGGGCTTGAAGAAGAAATCGTTAAATTATGCGAAGAAAAAAATATTTATGTCAGTTCTCAGGATTATGAAAAAGCGGCTGAAGTCCGCGATAAAGTCCGAATATTAAAATTACGTTTGGAAGACGCTCGTATCGCTTGGGAGCAGGTTTCACGAAATGAAAGACCTGTTGTAACAGATGATGATGTTCGATGCGTTGTAACAGAAGCTACGGGAATACCTGTTATGCACCTTGAAGAGCAGGAATCGCGCAGACTGCTTCAAATAGAAAATGAACTCCATAAAAATGTAATTGGGCAGGATGACGCGATTAACAGGATCGCGTCCGCTATTAGAAGAGCAAGAGCTGGAGTTTCTTCTTTGCGCCGTCCAATGGGATCTTTTATATTTTTGGGTCCTACAGGAGTCGGAAAAACACTTCTCGCGAGAAAGCTTGCTTTGTATTTATTCGCGAACGAAGACGCTCTTGTACGGATTGATATGTCAGATTATATGGAAAAACATAACGCGTCCCGTCTTGTGGGAGCGCCGCCGGGATATATCGGTTATGACGAAGGCGGAATGTTAACAGAAAAAATAAGGCGAAACCCTTACCGCGTAATTTTATTCGATGAAATAGAAAAAGCGCATCATGATATATTCAATTTACTTTTACAGGTAATGGAAGAAGGAGAATTGCGCGACAGTTTAGGGCATACAGTAAATTTCCGTAACACTGTAATTATAATGACGAGTAACGCAGGCGTAAGAGAAATTACAAAAGATTCGCGTTTAGGTTTCGCTTCAGGAACAGGACTTATGAACGCGGGAGAAATTGAATCCGCTGCGCTTTCGGAGCTTCGCAGGATTTTTAACCCCGAATTTATAAACAGGGTAGATGAAATCGTTGTATTTAATACATTGGAACAAAAACAAATAGAAAAAATATTTGATATTGAACTTAACGAATTGTCTAACAGGCTTGCGGAGCAAAATTATACATTAAAAGTAACAGCCGCGGCAAAACGCGTCCTTGTAGAAAAAGGCTGGGATCCAAAATTCGGGGGCCGTCCGCTTCGGCGAACCATTCAAAAAGAACTTGAATGTCCGTTAGCTGAATTAATTTTGGAAGGCTGCTGGAAAGACGGCGCTGTCTTTACCGCTGACGCTAAAAACGGTGTCATTAAACTCCGCGCCAAAAGTATTAAACAAGAACAAGTTGTAATTGAAGAATTTACATTTTAACAATTACCGCTGATTTTCACGGATTTAAACGGATTTCACGGATTAAAATTATTATTTTTTTATTAATCCGCGTAAATCTGCGCAAACCGAAGGTTCGAAATCTGCGTTAATCCGTGTTTCATGTTTTTAATTATTTTGTATTAATTTAGAGTATTCGTGTAAAAAACGCAGGGCGTACTGCTGGATTCCGTCAAAGTATTTATCGATAAAAGCGGCGACTTCTTTTCCTACATAACGATAATGCCAGCTTTCCCAACTGTAACCTGTTACATGTTCGTAGCCGTCAGGGTAGGAAAGTGACCACCCAAAACTTGACGCGTTAGCTGTTATCCAGCGTCCCTCCCGCGTTTGCGCGAATGCGTTTGTGATTGAGCCAAAATCTACCGTGGTTCCAAGTTGATGCTGACTGTGACCGGGACGCGCGGAAACCCTATCTGCTGCTTGACGGCCCATTTGATTAACGTTACGTGTATAAATTTGCTCCTGACTAACATAAGAGCGATAAGCTGAAGATACAATTATTGTTAAACCTTCCGCCGCCGCCGCTATAGACATTTCTTCTAAATTTGTTACGGCAATACTTCTTAAAAAAAGATCGTTTCTATTTACCCTGAATGATGAATCCTGCAAATGAACAAGGTTTTGCGGTATATAATCGCTGGATAAAGAATTTTCTTTGTCAACTAAAATCCAGAAGTATCGATCTACATTTTGCAATATAAAATTAAGTTCATTATTGAATATTTGATTAGAAATATTATTGGTTATAACAGATTTTATATTCGGCGGTAATAAAGCGTTGTCTGCTGCCATTACTATTCTTATCACATTTGGAAAATCTACACTTGAACGATTATCTGACGATGTGCGGACGGGGATATTTTCTATTTCATTAATATCATATAAATCATCGATATAAGTTCCGTCAGTTACACATGTCAGAAAAAATAGAAGTACAAAACAAACAGAAACAAATCGAAACAATTAAATAACAGTTCCCGGATATAAAATAGTATTTTTTGGGATAACGATAATTCCGTCTACAATCCAGTAATGACCGTAATTTCCATCAACGCGTTTAATGTCATCAACGCCGATACGGCAGCCTTCGCCAACGCAGACGTTTTTATCGATAATCGCGCCTTTAATAATCGCGCCTCGTCCTATTCCTACGTTTGGAACTCTGGCTTCGGCATTTTGCAATTTTTGAATTTCTGTTTCATAAAAGTCGGCGCCCATACATACAACACCGTTAAGACTTGAACCTGTTTCAATTATTGTACGAATACCAACAATTGAGTTTGTAATATTCGCGTTTGTTATGATACAACCTTCAGCAGCGATTGACTGGTTCATATTGGAAAAGTTCATTTTTGAAGGCGGCAGGTTACGCATGTGTGTGTAAATGGGTTTTTGTTCATCATAAAAATCAAAATGAGGTTTTAACGAAGTTAATTCAAGATTTGTATCGTAGAAGTTTTTAATTGTTCCAATGTCTTCCCAATAACCGTCAAAAAGATAAGCGTTAACTTTTAATTTACTGATTGCTGTAGGAATTATTTCCTTTCCGAAATCGGTAAGGTCGTTCGCGAGGCATTCTTCCATCGTTTTAGCGTTGAAAATATAAATACCCATAGACGCGAGGAAACAGTCGTCTTTGTTTTTTTCTGTTTGTAATTCTACAGGAGCTTTGTAATCAGAAATATCTTTTGTAGGACCCGGTTTTTCAAGGAATTCTGTAATTTGGTTCTTTTTATCGACTTTAAGAATTCCAAGACCGCTAGCGTTTTCTCTTGTAACACCCGTACACGCGATAGTTATTGCCGCTTTAGAATCAATATGTTTTTTAAGGAAATCCTGTAAATCCATTCTATAAAGCTGGTCACCGGAAAGGATCATATAATAAGACGGATTTTGTGACCTGAAATGAAGCAGATTTTTGCGTACAGCATCAGCGGTACCTTCATACCAGCCGGAATGTTCAGGCGTTTGTTCCGCCGCGAGGATTTCTACGAAACCATTGGAAAAGGAGTCAAAAACATAGGTTCTGCCTATGTGCATATGTAATGAAGCTGAGTTAAACTGGGTAACAACGTAAACCTGCCTTAAATTGGCGTTTATACAATTGGAAATGGGAATATCAACAAGACGGTATTTACCGCCAAAGGGGACTGCCGGTTTTGATCGAAACTGGGTCAACGGAAATAAACGTGTACCTTTACCTCCACCCAAAATGATGGATAAAACTTCAGACATATATGTCCTCCTTTTTATATTATTATAGAATAAAACCAAATTAATGTCGATAGGTTATGACTAAAATGATAATAAATTATTCAATGTTTCTAATAATATTCACAGTTTTAATAAAACAAGATAGAATATAGGATATGAATACTAGTGATAATCTGAACAAATTGCTTGAGGCTTCAGAATTTACACCAAATATCGTAATTAATCGTCTTTTACCCGCTCAAGAAGGTTTGTACGCGCCATTTCCTGAAGATTTAGATACCAGAATTTTAAACGCTTTAAATAAAAGAGGTATAAATCAATTATACACTCACCAGGCTGAGGTTTGGCAGTACGCCAGAGCCGGCAAAAACGTCGTTGTTGTAACTCCGACGGCTTCCGGTAAAACTTTATGTTATAACTTGCCATGCCTACACGAGCTTTTAACTAACGAAAATGCCCGTTGTTTATACCTTTTCCCGACAAAAGCTCTTTCTCAGGATCAACAGGCGGAATTAAACGAAATTACAGGTAATAAAAATGATTTAAACCTTAAAATTGCCACTTATGACGGCGATACGCCCGACAGTTTAAGGATTTCCGCAAGGGATTCAGGAAGGATAATTATATCAAATCCCGATATGCTTCACGCGGGTATTTTGCCTAACCATCCCAAATGGATAAAGTTTATTTCTCATTTAAAATATATAGTTATAGACGAAGCTCACGCCTACAGGGGTATTATGGGAAGCCATGTAGCGAATGTAATTCGACGTCTTCGTCGTGTAGCCGCCTTTTACGGCGCTTTTCCTCAGTTTATTTTGTGTTCCGCGACAATTGGAAACCCGGCGCAGCTCGCGGCGTCATTAATCGGACAGGATGTTGAACTTGTTGATAAAAACGGCGCGCCAAGAAGTGAAAAACGAATTGTTTTATATAATCCGCCTTTAAACGATAAGGTGCAGGAAAAACGCCTTTCTGTAGAAATTGGAAGCCGCCAATGGATGCTCGCTTTATTAAAAGCGGGAATTAAAACAATTTTATTCGCGCATTCGCGTATAAGAACAGAAGTAGTAGCTTCTTATGTAAACGATGATTTAAAAAATATTTATACCGATAATTCCCGTATTAGAGTAGAAGCGTACCGAGGCGGCTTTTTGCCAAGCGAAAGGCGCGAAATTGAAAAGGGACTCAGAGACGGAGCGATACAGGGTGTTGTTTCAACTAACGCTTTGGAATTGGGAATAGATATCGGCGGTTTGGACGCTTCGATTGTTGCCGGTTTTCCCGGTTCTTTTAACAGTTTTTGGCAGCAGTCGGGCAGAGCGGGAAGAAGAGGCGGCACGTCGGTTTCTGTTTTTATCGCTAACATGTCCCCTATCGATCAGTACATTGTAAATAATCCCGACTGGTTTTTCCGCAAGACTGCGGAAGAAGCGTTTGTTGATCCTGACAATCCATATATTTTAACAGATCATGTTAAATGCGCGTGTTTTGAACTTCCGTTTACAGATGACGAGTTACAAGAGAGTAAAGAACAGAGAACAAAGAACAATGAACAGATTTTTGGATGTAATGCAAAAGAAGCGCTTGAATATCTTGAAGAAGCAGGCATTGTACGCCATACGGCGGAAAAATGGCATTGGGCGGATCGTTCCTATCCTGCCGAAGGAGTAAGTCTTAGAAGCGCGGGCGCTGACAATGTTGTAATAATAGATATTACTAACGGTAAAAATATTGTGATAGGTGAAATGGACAGACCTAGCGCCAAAGAAATGATTTTTTTAAACGCTGTTTATTTTCATCGAGGGCGGCAATATATTGTAGAAGAATTGGATATAGAAAACCGCAAATGTCATGTCCGTGAAGCAGATGTAAATTATTATACCGACGGTGTAGTAAAAACTGATATAAAAGTTTTAACCGAAGATGAAAAATTTGTTTACAATGGAGGGCAGGCGGTTTTATCAGATTTATTAGTGCGATCCCAGGTAACAAAATTTAAAAAAATAAAATTCGGCGAAAAAGAAGAGAACATAGGATACGGCGACATTCATCTTCCCGAAGAAGAAATACAGACAAGGGGTCTTACATTAATTTTCCCGGAAGAAACAATTGGCGCGAAAACTTTAAAAGAAATGGACGAACAGGGTATTGGAAAAGCGTTATCAGGCGCGGGTACATTAATTCGATACATAGCTCCATTATTTTTGTTATGCGATCCGCGCGATTTGGGAATTGCCGAACGTGTCCGCGACCCGCACTTTGGAGTTCCTGCGATTTACATTTACGACAAATATCCCGGCGGCACAGGTCTATCAGAAATTCTTTCCGGTAAAATGGAACCGCTCTTTCACGCTATTCTTGAAGCTCTTGAAAGCTGCCCGTGTAAAAACGGCTGTCCCTCCTGCGTGGGTCTTGTTGGCAATAAAAACGCAGCAAGGGAATTGCTAAAGGCGATGAGTGGGTGAAAAAATTAGGGGAAATTATGTTTTTACCATTCTTTAGGTTTTCCGTGTGGTAAAGTAATATTAAAATTTTCTCCAGAAGGTTCTATTAAATAAAAACCATTACTTAACGCGTATTCTTTTTCTTCATCCTCAACTACAATCCCCGCGACAGCACCTAAAAAATGGCGTTTATCACCACGTAAATCAGCGTATTTTCGCATTTTTTCAAGTCGTATTATATGTTTATTTATATCGCTAATTGTAAGGTCAGCTTTTATTTCAACCAACATAGCGGTATCACCATTTTGTAAAAAAACGTCAATTTCAAATTTAATATCGTTTTTCTTATCACGAACTTTATGCTTGGTGCTAGCCTCTTGAAAATCCAAACCTAATTCTAGGAATTTTTCCTGAAGATTGGGGGCGATCATATGTTCTACAACATCGCCAAAACTGTTGGTAAAATCTCCAAGGCGTTTACCTATTTCTTTTATCTGTTCCCTATTTTCCATTAAAGCTGCCCAAACTTGTTCGAAGTCAAGACCTTTTGGGTATGTTTGCTGTGTTTGCGCTTCTGTCATAATCTACTCCAAGGAACTTTAGTTTCATTTATATTATAACACTATTAAATGTTTTTGAAAGGAATTTTAAATTTTTAGTTAATTTTTTTGCATAAACGCAGGTTTGAAAAGAGCAAATCTCTTGCTTTTCTCATTGCTCTTTGCTCTTTGTTCTTTTATTAAGAACATTCGCTCTTTCTTTGTTCATTTTTCTTTGTTCATTTTTCTTTCGTAAGAGACTACCAGCGGTCAAAAAACTGGGGAATTTAATCGTTCGTTTAATTTGTACAGTTATAAAGATGAATTTTATAACTGGAGGAGTTATGGTTTACGGATATATAAGGGTAAGTAAGGATAAACAATCTGTCGAAAACCAGCGGTATGAGATAGAAAGGTTTTGTATGAAAAACAATGTTTCTATTGACCAATGGATTGA